>Ga0208428_1000023_pt1 | contig 71799 bp, 108 predicted proteins | sample DEB08_DNA_11_FD_184535 | JGI IMG/M metagenome (GOLD analysis project Ga0208428, IMG submission 184535) | Aqueous microbial communities from the Delaware River and Bay under freshwater to marine salinity gradient to study organic matter... | ecosystem: Environmental > Aquatic > Marine > Coastal ... | reverse complement strand
GAATGCTAAGAGTTCCATAATTTCCTCCAATTGCTGAAACTCCACTGCCAACCCCAACATTCCCACTTGCATCAACAAACAACCGCCCCTGACCATTAGTCGAGATGGCTACTTGGTCTGCGCCGGGGGAGTAAATGCCGGTGTTGGTATCGGTGCCGAAGTAGACAGACGGGGCCGTATTGCTACCCAACGGTACACTTACTGTTCCCGAGCTGTTTACACTAAAACTACTCGTACCATTAAGTTGTAGGTCTAGCAATCTTCCGCTGAACCCACTCGCTGCATTAACACCGAGACCAGTACCACTTGTGCTCCAAGCAGTCGAAGTCGTACCAGTTGGTTCAATCAGCAGTTGAGGCTTAGTCGTGGTAGCAGTGCCACCAGTGAACCAAGAGCCAGTGAAGGAGACAGGCGGTGTGGATGCAGCACCTGCCAAGCTGATGTTGATCTCACCAGTACTGCCGATATTGGCAGAAGTGAGGCCAGCTTGAGCACCTGCAGAGTTGTACGTCAGTTGACCAGAGCTGCCAGCAACTAATGCGACGGTGCCGGTGGCATCCGGGAAGCTGATCGTGCGGTTGGCAGTTGGTGTGACCACCTGCACGGTGGTTTCGTAGGTGCCGCCGTCATCAAGGTTGATGTCGCCACTAACGTCTAAACTTTCAAACTCCCCATTGGGACTATCAGTGGCATCAAAATTGCCAGTAAATGGATTAAATTTATATCCCATGATCCTCAGCTCTTAGTAACTGAAAGAAGCGTAGAGCCACTATAGGCAAGCGCCAATGTGCCCACTGTAGTGCCACTTTCTCCGCCAGTCTTATACGTCACGCCAGTCAATGTAGATCCGCTATAGGCAAGCGCAATATAATCATGCTCAGGAACGCTCAGCCCTTGCACCACTGGCAGCGGATTGCCACTATCATTTGTCACCTCCACTTCAGCGCCAATTGTGACGCCGCTAATCGTCACGCCACTGGCAAATGCAACAGGCACGGGGCCGCCATTTAGATCCCCACGAATCAAGAGAGCTTCATACTGCTCCCCATTGATAACTCTCTGTGCCATAGTAATGAAGCGCTTATCCTTCCATGTTACTACAAAAGGACAAAAGCTATGCCCTAGTCAGCTCTTGACTATCAGCTTCATGAATTCCACCAAGATGGCGTCTGCCTTGGTTTTATTTTGCACAATGAAGAAAATTCTGTCATCAGTAGTTAATTGCACAAGTGTTTGAATGGTGCCAGTTTTGGGCTGGTTGGATTGCGTACCTGCGTTTACATAGATTTCACTTTCAGAAATGCGATCAGCATCAGCGTCCAATGGAGAAGATGCGTCGCGATTAACGCCAATATAAAAACCACAAGTGTCTTGACTGCCAGAGTAAAAACTAAACGTGGCAATGGCATGGAAAAGCCCATTGGTTCCTTTGTACTTAAGAGAATTAGTTAAGGCATCTTTTTCAAAATTAGTTAATGAGCTGGCAATCATCACCCCAGAAACCACAGCTCTTCCATTGGTCTGATCAATGGGAGTAGTAACTGTATTGGCTTTCAAATAAATGACACCAGAATCTGCGCTACGTGGCGGCCCCTGTGTGCCTGGCGCAGTTAGCAGTACGCTTACATCGCTACTGGTTACATTGACACTGGCATTGTTTTCAGTGATGAGAACCGTACTTTGCTGCTCTTGAATTGTTACCGCGGTCATAGTCAACTTCTCCAAGAAAAACCTTCGCTCCAAAAAACGCTACCTTCAAGTAGATAATATTTATCCCCTTCTGCTGTCGTCACTAGCACGTCATATTGACCCTGCTCGGTTATGCCGCTCGTCACGGAAGCCTCCAAGCGCATAACAAACATGCCACTAGGCTGAGAAACGTAAGGCGTAGAGAACGTAGCAAGCTTATTTGTGCCAAGCCTGTTCCATAGACTACCGCTAATCGTGTAGCCACTCATATTAACTGGCGTTCCGTCGCTGTCTTTATATTGCACTGCCATCTCGAATGTGGCACCCTGCTGCAGCGTGATATCGTAGCGGCCTGGTTGTATCATGCCCCAATAAAGCGCCTAGTCTTCTCAATCTAGCAATAGTTTTGACCATTAAAAAGGAGGGCTTAAGGCCCTCCTTTCAAGCTATTTACCTTGTCCGCGAGACTGTTTGCGCCCGTGGTTTTGCTTGCTGTTTTTTCCCTGTCCTTGGCGAGTGCGCTTGGGCTTGCTCGTGATCAATGTGGAGCCTGTGAGGCTCTTTTTGGGCTTAGCCATTACACAGGCTCTTCAGGCCATGTGATTTCCCAGGGGAAACCAGCTTGCAATGTGATGTCGCGTAGTTCTTGACGATACGACGCCCATGCAGCAGTGTCCACAGGGGCATCAGAAAGCTGAGTCCAATCACTTGCAGACAAGAGCTGGTTACGCTCACTCCTCTCAACTCTCGCTTTATCTGCAGTTCGCGCATTAATTTCGGCTTGACTCGCGTCAACAACCGTCCAAGCCTGTGTCCATACCCCGCCATCATTCACAGGGTCTGCTTCGATCAGGTTTTTAGTGTGATCGAAAGTCGGTGGGTCTGCTTGATGGACCTTCACATAACCATCTGGCGCTTCAAATGGAACTGGAAAAGATGTATTGGGATGGAGTGATTTGATGCTTATCTCGCTAAGGGGATACTTGGCGATGCTTCCGTTTTCAATGAGCGCGTAAGTCATTTTGAGTCTTTAGTAGGAATTGGTTGTAAATGGCCATTAAATAGCCGATTAAAACGCGCAATCTTGCGCATTAAAAAACTCGCTAAATCACCATAGGCCGCCACCGCCTTGATATACAGTGCCGCTATTCTGAATTGTAATATCGCCAATCTTGTAACCACCTTGGTTTTGAGTAATAAAATACAGTGTTCCTGACGGACAGTCGAAAGGGCCTGCAACCGTTCCAGTCTGTCCATTTTTGAAATATATTCTTGGGCTGCCAGATTCCAGTCTGACAGCGAGCGTATGCACGTAATCTCCTCTTAATACTCCTGGTCCTGAACCGCTACCCAAACCGAAAATGCCACCACTCCAATACCAAGTCGTAGTACGAGTATCGCCGTAGCTCATGTTAACTGAATTGGTGTTTGACACGCCAACAAAATTGATATATTGAGAATAGCCCTCGATTTGACGCCACTGCAAATGCCATCCTGTTGTCGTCACCGTAGGGAAAGCTGTTGTATAAGCAGAACTGCTACTAGTCGTCGAGGTCTCGCCTGCGACAAAATTTACGCCACTAATTGCCGCAGTGGAAATATAATTTGATGTCCATGATATAGTGCCAAGTGACACTCGGGCGTCTCCACCTGCGCCCATCATCAAAAGACGAGAATTCGGATCCATTGAAATATCCTCAGTTCGTGTAGTTTACAAGGGCCGCGCCGCGCCAGCGGGCTCCGCTGTCATCGGTGATAAACATGAAGAGATGCGTTTTGCCCGTGATCAGCGTGGGGGCAGTGTCGTCCTCCCACTTCACGGCAGCAGGCCATGTGACAGTACCCGATGTGTGAGTGAGTTCAAGAATAAAGCTATAGGCACGGCTCGGCGGCACATTGCTAAATGTGAATGTGCTATTTGCATTGATTGTCTTGGTGAAATAATTACCCGTGGAGCAATCGATATCAAGGGAGCCAACGCTTTGAACAGTCTGTGCAAATGCACCGTTCAAATCAAAGTCAGTGTTATTAGCCAGCGAGCTTTGGCCAACTGCCATGCCGCCAGTAGTGGCAATGTTGCCACTGGTGTTAACGGCAGTGGAGCCGCTAATCGTGCCAGCAGTGATGGCATTACCGCTCACTTTGCCAGCAGTGCTGATTGTATTCAGCTTGGCATCTTGAATGGCTGCGCCAGTGCTAATGTCTTCATCAACAATGGTGCCATTAGTGATATTGGTGCTGGTGATTGTGATACCAGCAGGCAGCGCACCACTTTCAAGCTTGCTCAGGCCAATGGCAGCAGAAGCGCTGATGTCAGCATTGACAATCGTCCCATCGACAATGTTGTCGGTGCTAACAGTAATACCAGAAGGTAGGGCGCCAGTATCAAGCTTGGCGAGTGAAATAGCAGCGGAAGCACTAATGTCAGCGTTGACAATAGTTCCGTTCGTAATATTGTCGCTGGTAATTTGAACGCCAGAAGGCAGAGTGCCAGTGGCAAGCTTGCTCAGGCCAATAGCAGCAGCGCCGCTAATATCGCCATCAACAATGGTGCCATCCTTGATCAGCGCACTTGTGATAACAGGGGAGCGCCATGCCGTGCCGTCATACACCTTCGTGACATAATCGCCACCAGTTGTATCGAGCCATTGCTCGCCAACGGTGTTGCCAGAAGCACCACCAGATGCAGGTGTGGCATTGGGAGCAGTGGTGCCAACGTAAACAGGCGCCACCTTCACGAGGTCATCACTATGACCACGCAGGTAGATGGCAGGATCCTCTTCGTTGTAGTTCAGTGCAATCTGACCGAATGCAAGGCCAGAAGCAGCGGGCCGCTTAGATGCGGTCCCGCTGCGAAGGTTGTAAATAGGAACTTGGGCAGCCATTGTTAATTACAAATGAAAGGATGAAACTGACCGTGATTGCTTAGTAAGTGCCGCAATCAATAGCAGAAGTAGCCGTGTTCACGATATCAACCACCTGATTAGCAGTGAGATCCTGAACATCACCAGTACCAGCGCCAGCAGCGCGGCCCTTAATCAAGCCAGCAGTAATTTGGACCAGTCGGTCATTTGCGACGGAGTTGGGAGCAATGGCGCTAGACGAGAACACCGTCCAGTTGATGTCATCCACATCGAGGATGGGAGCATCAGCCACCTGCACGTAAGCAATGCCACCTTGCGATGTGCCGTCAACAATAAAGGTGAAGCTACCAGCAGCAAGTTCGGAGCTTGTGTTGGCGTCGTCAGCACGAGTGAGCACTGCAGGACGGTTCACTGCACCCTCATCAGTGGCCACATAGATGCCGTTTTGAGTGGCATCTGTTTGGTTCTTAATGAGAACGCGGTCACCTTGAGCGATGGCTACGCCATCAAGACTCAGTGCGCCATTGCCGCTTGCAAGCAGATAGAGCGTGTGGTCAACACTGATCGTGCCAGAACCTACGCTTGTAATGTCAATCTGGGTGCCGCCAGCAGCATCAGCAGAATCAGCAGCAAGTTGAATGCTGTTGACGCCAGTGTTAATAACAAAGTATTCAACACCAGCGCTCAGTCCGCCAGGAATAGCGCCAGTCGAAGAGATGTAAACACGCTCACCAGTATTGAAACCGTGGTTGTTAATGGTCAGTGTATCTGCACCAGTATCAACTGCACTGACAGCACCACTGGTATTGAAGTAAGTGCCAGAGAAATTAGCCGTGGAAGCTGCAACGCAAGCTTCCTTCAGCGTCAGACCCTGAGCGACAGAATCGGCATATTCCTTGGTTGCCGCATCGTTTGCGCTAATCGGCGGCGCAAGGTTGGTAATGCGGAAGTTATTGAGATTGACATTCTGCGAGGCAGCGTTCAAGACGTTATTTGCATTAACGTCAACAACAACCTCTTGACCAACAGTGGTAACGCTTGCCTTAGAGGAGCCAGGGCGAATGCTCTTCAGCTCAACGCGATATTCACCAGCAACGGCAGATTTGCCATTGACAATTAGCGACTGACCAGTGGAGCCGACGTTAACAGCGCTCGATACGCCCTCAATGTTGAACAGGGCTGTTTGAGCAGTTGTGCCTGCCGTACCGCCTTGGTCGATGGAGAGGGCAGTGGTGAGGCCAGTGATGCTGGTGATGTCGCTGTTGTCGCCGCGGGCAGCAGCACCAAGGCTTGCACGAGCACCAGCGGCGGTGGTTGCATTCGTACCACCAAGGCTTACGCCAAGGGGCTGCCCCACCTGCAGGTCGTTGATGTTGATATTGCCAGGAACAACATCCACGGACACACTGTTGCCAGTGGAACCTGTGGTAACAGCCACTTTGTTGCTGGTGGCTTCAATGGAACGAACGCGAATGTCCTTGGTGCCATCAACAAGCGTATTAACTGCCTGAATGATGGTTGCATGCGAACCGTTAGCGGCAAGGTTCGTCGCTGCAGAGACGTTCGTAGTGTTAACCGTCAGGTCAACACGATTAGCGGCAATGTTGTCGACACCGCTAATAGTGACGCCAGCACCAGGAACGATGTTCAGTTGTTGACGGGTGCCAACAGTGGTGCCACTATTGCTATAAATCGATTTCTGGATGGTTGTATCAGCCAGAACCGTGATGGTGACAGTATTGCCAGCATCGTCATAAGTAAGATCAACGCCATTCCCTGCCGAGAACAGCACATCAATCATGTCCTGAAGGCTTTCCTTCAGATTGGCATAGCTGATGCGCTTAGTAACGGAAAGCGTGGGGTCCGATGTATTGTCAACAATGACAAAAATATCATCATTGTTGGGCTGAATCAGCTCAACAAGATCCGTGATGAGTCTGCTTTGAGCCATTGATTAGGAAGCCCCGCTAACTTTGATTTCCTTGAATACAGGTATGGTAGCACTCGCAGACTTTTCCCTGGTCCAGAAGAAGGGCCGCAAAGACTCTAGAGTAGTGCCACTATAAGTATAGATGAGATTGTCATTGCGATAAACAGTGACAACGCCGCTCAATCCATTGCGTCGCAGTTCCCAAACATCGTCACTTCGCAGATAAACAGGACCACCACTCACTGTAATGTCAATGCCACTACCAGCAACGGCAGCAGCGCGAGTTTCAGCAAGCTTGAAGTGATCGGTGCCAGAAGGAATGACGTAGTAAGTAACACCACTTTGCAACGGGGCGGGAGTGTTACCGCTATAAATAACAACTGCATCGCCTGTTCCGTAACCGTGGCCAGAGCTAACGAAAGTGTCGAAAGCGATGCTCACATCGTTGCCAATGCGATTTTTTGCCAGGCTTGCAATGGATTCGCCAGCAGCAGTCACGTTGACGAGAGTGCCATTATTGACATTCTCTGCAAAGCCCAGCGAATACACACCGAACTGACTGCCATCATCTGACACTTCACCAGACGATTGCCAAACGGACAATGTAGAGACATTGGCGCGAGTGGCAAGGCCCAGCGCCGTTGTCGGCGCTGTATTTCCAGCAACACCCACCTTCAAAAGGTCAGGAGCTACTTTAAATTCCAGCTTGCCGTCACGGGGGTCAAACGATGGCGTTTGAAGAAGTTGAGTGCCAATGCAAAATGCATAGGCACGATCAACCAATTGATCTGGCAGCCCCTCGCCTGTCAGATTGATAATGTCACTACCAACTGCCATGTTTATCGCAAGCCATAGTTAAGGAATGCCCTCACTTCAGGCACAGGGCTCAACACATTATAGGAATTGGTTGTTGAACAGTTCGATACTCTCATCCATTGAGCATTCACTTCTCCAAGATTGGTTTGAAGAAGGCCGTCTTCTACTCGGCGAGCTGCAAAGCACACTACGCTTTGCTGAATAGGACGTGCGCGAGATGCAACAGCGGCGTCAATCACTACATCGTAATAACCACGGGCGTATGAGTTTTCGCCAAATGGTGGCACTATGGCAACGCCATTCTTTGTCAAGGAAATGGTTAGCGTAAACTCGCCTTCCACTGTCGCTACGTAGAAGGTTTGATTATTAACAACGAAACGGAAGCCCGCTTCCAGGGTGTGTTTCCTGTCAAGAGTGATAGTGCCATTGCTGGCAATGCTCACCACTTCATAGTCTTCATTGACAACGGGGAAATCAAACTTGCTGTCATATTCCGTTGTAATCGCCTCGCGCACCAAGTCGTAAATAGAAGTGAGCTTTACATTGGTGTGCTTGTTCGGCGGAACGTAAAGGCGAGTGAGTTCCTTGCCACTTACAGTCTTCTTGACAACAAAATTACCTTCAAGCGTGCCCATGTCAGTGGCCACATATTGATCCTGCAGCGTCAAGGGAAGCTGTTCGGGGGGTTCTGTCAGTAACAGGAAGGGATCTGCATAGACAAAGCCATCAGGACTCACCAGAACGCCCTCTGTCACGGCATCATCAATAATCTGGAAGGGCTCGTTGTTCCCATCAGGGAACAACAGCGTAATGATCACCAGATCACCGCCAGGAGCAAGCAGCAGCGACTCGGCTAGACCAAAATCACCGCCGTCGTCATCAGGAAGCGTGCCATTGAAATGACCCACTTCATCGAAGTCTGCAAACTCCGCATCGCGGAACACGGCAAGCTCAGTGCCGTAGTTCGCGAACATTTCCAGAGTCTTAGGCAAGCCCTGGAGAGTATTCAAAATATTGCCGTTCGCAAAATCTTTTGCACGAATGGCAAACAATGGAAAGAAATGTGACGGCGCAGTGCCGCCAATAACGGGACCAATGTCGCGGCCATTGGAAAGATCGGCTCCATAGATGTCGGCCTTTTCACTCTCGCCGCCATCCACCTGCACACTCAATCCATACTTAAAGATGAACTGGGGCTCAACAAGGTAGCCAGTGTTGCTCACTTCCAAGGTGAACGGCAGCACAGGCGTGCCAAGGCTCGGCGCATCAAGGCTGTCAGGGATGAGCAGCTCGTGCATCAACACCCAACGGCCCCGAGGCACCTGCTTCACCGTTGCAGGAAGACCGTCTTGCTCGTCTACGACAAATGCATAGAAGCGGGCAGAGCTGGCGCCATACCAGCCCCACTCCACCAGATACATACAGTTCTTGGTGAAGTCAATGTTGGCACCGCTATAGCCAGTGCCATCCATCGGATCATGATTAAACTCACTCCGAGGAACGACAACTTCCTTCAGTAGGCCATCACCAGACGAGCGACGGTAGATGATTCGGAAATCATCTCCCTCACCAGCAGCCCTGATTTGGAAGAAGAAGCCATCTTGGCTGTCACCAATGCCCCAGAGCTTCTCACATGCGGGAAGATCAGCAAGGCTCATCTGCACGCACACAGACATGCGCATCACGCGCCCTGTCTGATAACGGAAGCGCTTCCGCGTGCTCAAGCGAGCACGCTGGAAGCCGCCAGAGGCCTTAGCGAGTTCTACATTGATGCCACGACGGCGAATATCGTGACGGAATGAGCCAATGGGAAGCGGCGTGTAGTCAACTGCTACACGCTCAAGCTGACTCCATTTGGCACTCTCTTCATCATTCTCACCACTCTCATTCAAGCCCTGAATTTCCGTGACATACACGTCATCACGGAATGCATAATCGTCTGTGTAATTAAACAGACTCAGCGCTTCATCAACCCGTGGATTGCCAAGCACATCCACCTTGATTTCAGAAGGCTTCTCAAGATATTTATTGATAATTAGCGGAGTGCCTTCCAGTGGAACCACCACTGGCATGCTCTCCGCCATAGGCGCTTGCCCAACTGGAAACTCACCAGCTTCTTGCAAGACGGTGCCTGCATTGGCACCGCTTGCAACAACAATGCGTTTCTGACCTACTTCATGGGGAAGCTGGTAATACGTTGCCATGAGCAGTAATTATCAATGTGAAAGGCGATCAGCGCTCGCCCCAAGTGAGAGAGCCTGCAACAGTGTTGCCACTCACCGCAAGGCTTTCAGCAACCAGCGTGAGCACATCACCAGACTGGCCCGAATCATTAGAGATTGGGCGGGTGAGGAACTCGCGGTTGAGACGGAAGATTTCCTGAAGCTCCAGGTTTTGACCGTCTTCGTTGCCAGTGAAGAACGTGGTGACAATCTCGCCACCAGTGATGCCAGATGCTGTGGTGTTGTACTCAACAGCAGAGAGCTGGGCGTTGGAAGTCCAAGCCACACCAGCTTCCTGCGGATCAAGAGTTGCACCACTCACTACCAAGCCGCTTGCATTCTTCACCAGCGTAAATTTGGTGGGCGATGTAGACGAAAGGTTGAGCATCAAAGGCACCACGCGAAGAATGTTCTTCGTTACAGCACCTTCCGCATTGACAATGTTCTCCTTGCAACGAATAGAGAGCAGCGGACGCGGCACACCAGGATTAATCTGCACGCTCGATGATGCATGCGAGAAGATGTCATACTTTGTGGCATCGCCACCATCAATCTCAGCCTTGGTGCCGTAGATCTTCAGGAACACGGCCTGGGCGAGACTGCCAGTCTTGACAATGCGGAATGTCAGTGGCAGATTCGGATTGCCGAGGCTCGGGAACGGCAGGCGATCACAAGTGTTGATCTGGTGAATTGTCACCCACCGAGCATTCTTAGGCTCAGCACCGCCAGGTAGATTCTCGTCGACAGGCACGAATGCCATCAACTTACAAGCCGAACCGCCATACCAGCCCATCTGGATGCGGAACATTGTCACGTTGGACAAGCTCAGCGTGTGAACACTGTTGCCCACACCATCGAGCTTGTCGCCAGTGAAGACACTGCGAGGAACAATCTCTTCCATCACGGAAGGATCTTCAGGCAGCAGGCGATAACGATGGTTGAAATAAATAGAAGTGGGATCAGTGACTGTATAGTCAGTAGACCCCGCAGGTGCTCCGTGGTTCTGCGGAGTTTCACCAGAGTTGGTGCGACGAACGAAGAAAAGATCGTCGCCAATAATGCGAACGATATAGCCGTTCTTCTCGTCGAACAGGCCAGTTTCATGCGTCGCATTTATATTGCGAAGCATGCTGATGCCAAAGCTCACATCAGTGATGCGACCAGTCTGGTACGGGAATACCAGACGGCTCTGCATCTGCACCTCTGTAGAGTTAGGTGCGTTGGTATTGATGAGGAGCTGAGCGCCGCTCTCCTGAGGCAGGTGAGTGACAGTAGCGTGCAGGGGATTGCCTTCACGATCCTCAGTCAGCTTCCAAAGCTTGGGATCAATGGCAATAATGTTGGTGGAATCCCACAGAGCCAAGCTGGTCTGCACACGGGGATTGCCCAGCAGATCATCATGCACCTCAGAAGGCGCACTCAGATTGTCAAGAATGGGGATGGGAGTTTGGTCGCTAGCCAGCGCAACAGGCAGCGACTGCTCCATGGTCGCCTGACCCGCCTGGATAGGCTCCGATCTGCCAACTGTTACTACCTGTTGACCTTCTTCAATGTCAGGCATGATTCCTTAAATCGATGTGATGCGGGGCTTAACCTGCAGTGTGCCTAATACAATCGTATCTTCTTTCAGCACTCGTAGAGTACCTCCAAAAGAATTAGCGCTAAATACAGGCACGTTATTGACGGGCAATATTTCAAAAGTTCGCTCGTCAATGATATCTAGCGTGTTTGCGGTGTAAGTAGCATTGTAGCCAGCCACGCTAGTTCCAGCAATGCGAATAATGTCAGAAGGGCCAAGATTATGGCGATCAACTGTAGTTACACGCACGCGATATGTGAGCAGCAGGGGATCAATTATTGTCCCTTGCACCATTTGAACAATGCCGCCGCCCTCTTCCACGTAGTACAGCTCTTTCAAGTCCCACAGATAGAGAGCGCCAATGTCGGCAGGGTCAGCGGCCTGCCTTCCCACGTCATAAGTGATGACGCGCTCGTCATAACCACTTGCAATATTGCGGCGCAAAGCCTCTGTTTGAGCAGAAGACAGTGCAAGCTTCAAATGGCCAGTAGCGGCAAGCTTTGTAATATTGAACGTGTCAATTACATCGCCGCCAAACGTCTCTTTAATCTGTGCAATCACTTCGGAATTGGTGAAATCCCGATAGGTGCCAAGAGGCTTCTGGAAAGCAAGGTACAGCTCATCAAAGCTGTCACCTTCCCTCACGGTTACGTTAATGCTTTCCATCAGCCACTAATAAGACGGTCGAGGTTTGCAATAGCTTCGTTACGCAACGACGTTGTGCTGCGCTTGGGACGCTTCAATTCATCGATGCGAGATAGAAGCTGATGCTTCTCCATCGTCAGTCTATCAATTTGCGAATGGAGACTTGCATAATGCGTGGTAAGCGAGAATGCGTCCTCTACTTCCTTTTTTAATGCTTCGTTTTCACGCGCCATTAGCTCCAGGCGCTGGCGATAGTCGCTAATTGTTTCTTGAATGTCAGCAGGAGTGACAGTCCTCTCTACTACCTTCTCAATAACTACTTCCTGTTGAGAAAGGCGAGCGTCAATGGCGTCACGCTTGGCACTTGTCAACTCCGACACCATCGAAGCACTCTTGGCCTGCGCTGCTGCGGCCTTGCTCTCAGCGTCCGTCACTTCACGCAAGAGCTTGGCATTCTCCTGCTCAAGCCGCTGCAGACTTGCCGTCAGCTCGTTAATTTCATTCTTGAGCATCTTGGCCTCAAGCAGCTCGCCTTTCTTGCTCGCTGCTTGCGCACGACCAGGGCGCGACTTAACAAGACCACGCACTTCTTCAATGCTCACTTCAGGAGCAGCGGGCACGCGCCAACGCTCCACATACTTCAAGCGGCTAATGTCACCCGTATCCTTCCAGTCGACAAAGTAGGGCATACCAGGAGGGCATGGAGGTAGCTCCACATCGACAATGCCATCCTCCACCTTGAAGGACAAATCCTTAGCAGGGGCGCCAATGAAGGCGCCCCCTGCCTTCACGTAGAGTCGTCCGCTAAGAGGCCCGCTGGCCCCTTCTAGAAAGCCAACAATGCGTGTCATCCTTACACCTCGCGATAGGTGATCAAGGCCTGGTATTCAATGCCACTACTGACGACCGTTTGCAAGCCTTCTCCAGCGGTGGTCTGGAACAGCCCCATCGGACTGCCAAATGACAACGGGGTGCCTGATGCGTACACGGGGAACGCAGGTGTCAATGTGGTGCCAGAGGCGCCGCTTCGGAACTGAACAGTGCCTCCGCTTGTTGCCGTGATGGCCACGTTTAACACTCGCAGCTCTTTCGTAGCTACGCCAGATACCACCACTTCTCCGCTAGTACTCGCCACCCATGCGCTCTTGATGCCAGACGGCAAAATATCGTGTTGCAAGATGTAAGGCGTGCTTTCCGCGCCATTACCGACCGCCTGTACATAGGCAGAATTACCAGCGGCATCAAGACCAAACAGTGCCATGATTAAAAAAGCAAAAACAGCAGACGCTGGTTTAATTTAGAAGAGCCATCAGGAAGTCGCACAGTGTCGGGCGACGTGAAATCAAATCTCAATGGCGATGCAACAAATCGCTGGCTATAAGACCATGGCGACTGCCGCCTATTTATCCCGATTGTAGCAATCCTTATCTGATAAGACGTTCGTATATCGTAATCCTGCGAATCAATACGCACGTAATCAGCAGTGGTGCGGCCAAGGTCCACCCATCGGTCATCCTCTTCGCGATATAGCTCTACAGCAAACTCCTTGATAAGTGGATTGTTTCGCGGCTCATGCCAGCATATTGCAGGATTAATGGCATTCAAAATGGAATACCCGCTGTATTGCGGCCATTTCCATGTCACTTCAATTTGCGCCATTAGGTGACCTTTAGTACAACACTGCCAGCACTAACCATTGGGGTGATGGCTAGGCCTGCAATTGATGTGGTCTCAGAAGAAAGCTTCGTGAAATCATCAACAATTGCATATTTATCTTCATAGTAAGCAGATGCCAACACTGTTATGACATTATCGTCCTCATTCAGTCCAATCACTCGATATTTGCGTGGTGTTACTCCTGCCTCGCGAATGATCCATGCTGCTGGCAGCGCAGGCTCCTCGGTGAACGATGGAGAGAAAGTAATGTTGTCGGTGGATCCTGGACTGCTTGTAACAGTCGCCACAAGGTCAAGACCATCCCCAGTGCGAATGATGATTTCATAAGTTTTATTGACTTCTAGGGACACTTCTCTGTCAAGTACCACTGCACTTGTTCCCACAGCAGCAAGCATACCCGCGTAAATGCCCACGCTTTTATAGGGGTCTGCAATTTCAATAACTTCACCAGGCATCAAAAAGAAACCTTCTGCTGCCACCTTAAAGGTAACAGTTTCCGTTTCATTCAGATTGGTAACTAGCGCCCAACGCCCTACGCGCTGGGCTTGCCCTTGAGACGTACAGCCAAGTGCTCTCACCTCAAGCTCGCGATAGCCATACCGATCAATGCCATCTCTATCTTCTACATATTCAATCTTTGCCTTGTAGCGATCATCCTTATCATTCCATGACACCAGTGCAACGGTTTTTCGTGCCTTAAGGCCAGTACCCTCATAAACAAAAGCTGGCTTTGTCAGTTCCCCACCATCAGACACCTCAACAATGACATTGGCGGGAGAAAACTGCTTCACTGCTGAAGCTTGGCGATCCTGAGTGGCAATAATTTGCCCTTGCGCGTAATAAATCATCCCGCGAAATGCCGCCGCCAACGAATTCAGCACCTCATAGGCGTCACCACGATTGTTGATGTAGCCATTAAAAGTGAAACGCTTTTCCGTTCCGCCTCGACCATCAGAAACTATCTCATCGCAATACTTGGCAATAGGAAGAAGAGAGTAAATGTCAATATCTTCTTTATCAATAAAATCGCCACAGCCATAGCGAGAGTTCGTCAAGAGGTCATAAAACACCCATACAGGATTGTTATTTGCCTCTGTCTTAAAGCTTCCATCCCACACTCCCGAATAGGTGTTAGAGGCTCCGTCATAAATTGTTGGCACTTGTATTTTGATGCCAAGCAACTCAGCGGAAATTTTTGGCACACTATCAAAAAATTCAGAAGAAACATTAAACCCCATCAGCGCCGAATTGGGATAGCGCAATGTATTTTCAATGATGCCGACAATCGCCTTGAAATAGAAATCATCATTGATTTTTAAATTGTCAGGATCGCCTGTATCTCTTCTCACCTTTACAGTCCATGGCCCAGTGCCAGAAAGGCTAAATTCATATTCCGCGTCATAAGGCCCCCTCGACTTACCCTTGATACTTTCGCCTCTGATTTTAATTGTCGAACCAAGAGCATCAATAATTTGAATAGTAAATTTCACCTCACTCCCTTTAACATCACCACTCTCTTCTTCTACGCGGAACAGTGATGCCACTCCCACTCGCACAACCAATTTGCTCAATGTGGAACTGGTTGTAGTTGCAGATACTGGTCCAATGCGATTTTGTACTTTGATGCCCACTGATTGCTCGATGCGCACATCATTAAATCCCGGCAATGACGACTGTGCCTGCGTGCCAGTAGCAAAAGAAATGCTGGCACCTTCAAAATTTTTACTGCCATCTGGATTAACAAGAGGCGTATCATTCAAGAAGATTCTTTGCCCTCTTTGCTCGGCAGAAAAATTACTGGGAAAACCCTGCACTTCTCCCTCGCTAAAAAGTGCCAACACCTTTGCTTGAGCCTTGCTTCGCAAAGTGTCTGGATCTTCAACGGGGCCTTCGCCAGCACCTTTGCCGCCAGCACCGCTAATTGACCATTGCTGAACTTCGCCAGTGAGGTTGTCCTTCATTGCTACGCTGAGATGTTTTCAGTGCTGATTGAAGAGGAAATAACCAATGGCGAAACGGCCAAATATCGCCCATACAGCAGCGGAATGGGGTAGCCCTGGGTGGTAAGCTCCACGGCCCGATCAAACATAAAGCTGTCTTTCTTCTTTGAATCAGTGCCAGGTGTTTGAATTGGTGGCGTGAGGAGGCCAGCGATCCCAGTTAAAAGCAGGCTTGCGCCAAGCCCAAACAGTACGGTGCCAACACTGGAGAGGCTTCCGACAGTTGCACCTGCTGCGGCAAGTCCACCCCCTGCGGCAACCGTGCCAATGCCTGGAATGAATGCCAAACCAATCAGTGCTGCGCCCAATAAAATCTGGCCGATCGACATCCCCTTCCCCCCAGATCCAGCAATAACAGGAGCAATGATAAGCTGTTTGCAGCTCATCATCACGCCGTCATAATTCATTCCTTCTGGATCTTCGTCAACAAGCTTGAAGCCCATTCCATTTTCATGGGCGCCACAAAGATAGTCCTTAAACCCATCGAGCTGGTTAGACAACGCAGAAATAACATCTCGTGGATTGCGCACCATGAACTTATACGACCTCCCGAAACGGCGTCCCAACTCCCCAAGAAGCTTCACTTCTACCATCCGCCGCTTCATGCTCTTGCGCCCTCATGCCTCAGCGTCTTAGTTGTTACTTTAGCCCAATAACCTCCATAAACACTTTTCTCTGACAACCTGTCCATTAAGTGGTGATAAAAAGAATTGTCTTGCCCTGTCATTACTCCCACATGATTCGGAGATGGGGCGCCAACTTGCATTAACAAAATATCTCCTTTCTGCTCCGGGCTTTCTATCTCGTAAAACCCTTGCCGAGAATAATTATCAACGAACATAGTCCAACCCTTGTTTTCCCATTCCATTTCATCTCCCCGCTTAAAATCGTCAAGCTCAATACCAAGCTCCCTCTTGTAAAAATCTCTCACAATGGCATAGCAATCATGAATGCCATAAGTCCATTGGCGCCCCTCATAAGGGGCGCCTCCAGTGGGGTCAGCGTAGAAAAAATCTCCCGATGGTGCATGGAAAACAATCCACGGCACATTGCTTTGTTTGCATGCCGCTATATCGGGCCGTGAAAAGCCCCTTGTGCCACCAACGTGCGAATGATACACCGCCTCCACTTCTCCCATCGCAGAAGCTTTTATGTAGTCTTCGGCAGTAATCGTGAAATAATCGGAAGGCGATGGGGATGAATTGTGACAAGAAACAATCGCCCCATTGACAATCAATCCGCAACATTCATTAGGAGAAGCCTTGCGGGCTTCTCCTGCAATAGCCTGTTTAATTGAAAGTGGAATCATCTTACCAAGTTGGCGCCAGGAAATCCACCAAATGGTAAGTTGCCATTAGTGAATCTCAAGCGGCAACTTTGCAACCGTTTTCCGCAGCGGTCACGCTTCAAAATATCATCCCCAGGAGGCAATGCCGCGTAGGCGGCATTAAGAGCCGCCTGCGCAGCATTGAATTCATCAAGAGCATCGTTATACAGGCTTAATGCAGCATCATATTCTGCCGTCTTACTGGCACATTGCGCTGCACCATATTCCACGGAAGCCAGGCTTCTCATGGGAGCGAAGCCTGGACTTGCATAGTCGCCAAGACTATAAGAAACAAACCCGCTACTTACTACCACCTGGCCGCTAACAATAAATATTGGCTGCTGATCTTCATCCTTCATTGCGAAAGTTGAATCGTTAAATGGAAGAGTAATGCCATTACGCTCAACAGCGTAGACCTCCCCTGTTCCATTTTTCTCTTCGCCTGGCCCTCGTCCTGTGTTTTGCTTGTAACCAGGGCTGTAATTGGGGTTGAATCCCGAAATGCTTACATTGTTGCCATCCCACACAGCAATCGCTGCATCTTCGGTCTGAATGAAAAAAGTTATATCAACATCACCGCCCCTCTTGAAGACAAAATTGGCTCCATACGTTTCTGGAGATGACGCATCACATGCAGTTTCTTTTTGAGCAAACAGCTTATTCTTGATGGCTTCCGCGGTGGCAAGTTTTGCTTTCGCCGCAGTAAATGCATTAAATGCGTCAATATACGCACTGCCTTCTGGAGAGGACGCCCCGCCAGTGACTATTGACTGGTCGAATTGGTCAGCAACGGCCACGCCGTTGTAACCGCACTCTGAGCCGCGAAACTTCCACAAACAATAATTTTGCGTAATAATTCTTCGCGGTAATTGCAGTCCCTCTAGGTCAATTTTGCTGGCAAGTTGCCATGTAATGGTAATGCTACTTTCTGCAATTTTACGCTCCACATAAAATATGTCATCTGGAAATTCTTGTGATGGATCTGGCGAGGCCCCACCATCTAAGTACTTCAACAAGGTGCGGCGCCTTGTTACTTTTGCGCCCACTAAGTCATCTAACGTATTGACCACTGAAGCCAACGTCCCCAAGACATTGGCCACCGTCAACTCGGGAGTAGGGATTTGCCCTTTTGTAGTACGCTCAAATCCAGTTGCTGCAATGGGGAGCGGCTCGTAAGTAATTCCCTTCCACGAAATTTTTGTATTATCAGGCATGAGATTGGCCGTGAAATAATACTTATCTCCTGCGCTTCTAGTGATGGTTGACAGATCCAGTTCAAATAGCTCGATGATGGCATCATGCCACGTCTGCGATACATCAGATTGAATGGTCATAATTAATCCCTGGAATCGTACACGCGCTTACACGAAAAAGAAATAATGTTCACATCTGGACCTGAACATTCCCAAGACCATTCATTTGGATCAAGGCGATATTTGTACACTGCATCATCTTGCTTGAATTGTGAATAAAAGAAATCACCTGACAATGCAGACAAATCATCGTCTAACGCCTCTGCTTGCGCATCAGTGATTGGGGTGGTCCTAATGTCATACTTCCTGATGTCAGTATTGGCACCATCCGGTACAACTTGCTCGTAGCCATCGCCAAATTGCACGCGCCTAACGCGCGTGCCTCTGCGAACAGTGAGCCCATATTCAACTTCAAGCGTGAAAGTTGGTTGTGCCATAGTGATCAGCGTCCGCTATAGATGAGGCCGCCTGGACGGCTTTCTTTCATGATGACATTGCGCACAGCGCCTTCAATTTCGCGACCGAGCGTTTGACCGCCGCTTCCGCTCATCTGGCTGCTCGCTTGGCCATTGTTCATATTGACAACAATGTTAGTGGAGATATTGTTACCAGCGCCTCCGCCAAGCTCTACGGGAATCTTCTTGCCGTCGGGCAGTGGTACGACTGCTTCATTGAAGCGGCCCTCGCCAACAAGACCAAGAGTGGGGCCTTTCACTACTCCGCCGTTAGCAAACGGAGTGAAACCACCTTCCCATACAGCGCCGTTTGCAGCAGTTAAGGCTACAGACCCTGGGAGAGGCGGTTTGGCGCCACCACTATTTCCGCCAGGCGAGAACAATCCAATGATCTGCAACGCAGCCCACTTGGCCAGCATTTGAGTAACCATGTCAGCAAACATGCTCGCCACGCTCTTAAATGCACCGGCAAGGCCTTCTCTCCACGTTTGAGCGCCAGTAAGAATATCAGTGAAAGACTTGGCAAATGCACTGCCAATGCCATTTGCTGCTTCGCCAAGAAACTTTGTGCTGTCAGTGAGGTCGTCAAGCTCGTCTTTTGTGTTCTTGTAAAGCTCACCAATGCTGCCGGGCTCAGGCGTGGCCGCCTGCCTAGCCTCAAATGCAGCAACGTCATCAGGCGTGACACCAGGGATCTTCTTGAATTGATCAAGGGCGTCAATCTGCCCCTGAATGAACAACAGGCGATCTCTTTCCTGGGCTGTGATCTGGCCCGCCGCAAAACGGGCTTCAACCATCAGGCGATTGACTTCACGGCGTCCTTCTTTCTCGCGTTCAATCTGCTCATACATCTCCTTGCCGATTTTTTCGCCAAGATCCTGCAGCGCCATTTGCTGTTTGTGACGCGCCTCTTCAAGCGCAATCATGCGACCAACGGCATCTTTCTGCTCCTGATTCGCATTGACCACATCAATCTGATATTGCAGTTGAATTTCATCAATGAGGCGCCCCTCTTCTTTCGCCTTGTTTAATTGACGAGTGAGATCAAGCAATGTGGCAGGAGTTGTCTTCCCACCCTTTCCACCGCCATCGCCTTCGCCTCCTCCACCAAGTCCAGTGAAATCCATTTGGGCTTGCTGTTTAGCTCGCGCATCAACAACAGCAGCGTTCTTTGCTGCTTCTTGCGTCAGCTCGTCCATCCCTTCAGTGAAGGCGGCGAGTGACTTCTTGTTGTTTTCCAGCACTTCGCCAACATCACCCGCAATATCCTCCTTAAAGGCCCCTCCCCCTGCGTATGAAATACTCTTTGCAGTAAAACCTCCCTTCGTCTGCATCAGGCCACTAGGCAAGCTGCCGGTGGCTTTCAGTTGAGCACGTTCCTTCTCTGAAATCGTCTCACCTTGCTGCAGTCGCTCAAGAATGCCAATGCTCTTCTCTCTGCTTGAGATCTCGGCGCCAACACGAGCTTGCTCGGCCTTCATCCCTTCGGTTCCTGCCATCTCTGCAGCCTTCTTGATCCTGGTGCCAGCTCCCCCTCTCTGACCTTCAATGCTCTCGGCGGTAGCCTTGAGCTGCATGATCTTTTCAATCAATGCACTGATAGCCACCAAAGCAATACCAATCGCAGAAGCAACCAGCGCAGTGCGAATTGCCGTCGCAAGCACTCTCACGCCCACCGCAGCTTGACGCATGCCCACGCCAGTTGCGACAGATGCATTCCTCAGTGCAGTAAGGCCGCTAGAGCCAGCGGCAGTTTGCGTGAGGAAGATTCGGAAAACCCCGTTGTAACGAATGATGTTACGAATGAGAGGAATGATGCCAGTTGCATTTACTGCGGCAGCGGCAACCCTGAATCCCCCAAGGAGAACAATGGCTCTTGTAAGTACACTGACAAACTGCTGATTGCCAAGGATGAGCTGCGCCAGGGGGCGCAGCACAACCGCCAATGCTTGTGCGAACTGACCGACTGTTTGCGCTGCAGTGACCAAACCATCCTTGATGTTGATCAACTGCGGGAACAGTTCATCCCGGAAATATGCGGCGAGATCATTGTTCTCTATTTCATCACCAGACAACGCAAGTTTCACTGCATCACCCACTTCAGTGAGCGCCTGCACCATGGGCGTAACGAATTCACCAAGGAACGCGCCTGCTGCCGGCGAGAAACTCTCGTAGAAGCCAGTCAACGCATTGTTAAGCTTGTTCATCTGGTTCTGGAACGAACCAGCAGCCTTGTCTGCACTACCTTCAAACTTCTTAAGTGCAATGCCCACATTGGACAGCACTTGCTTCATCTTCTCGCCCTTGAAGGCACCATCCTCCAAGGCTTGAAGGAATTGCGACATGCCCTGACTCTTCGCGGCATCGTCCATCGTGTCGTTCATAAAGCCAGTGGCTTCAGCGAACAGACTCACGGCCTGAGGGAACACATCACCTAGCTGTCCCTTCAGTTCTTCGGTCATAATCTGACCTTTACTGGCCATCTGAGCCAGTGCGTAAGTCATCCGATCAACTTGGTCGGCACTCATGCCGAATGTCGATGCGGTGGCTGACAGGCCAGTGAACAGATTGTTAATCGTTCCAAGGTCAATGCCAGCAGGCTTCATCGACGCATAAAGCCGAACGAAGCCATCTCGTGCAGACTGCACCGGCACGTTAAAGCGTGCCACGGTGCTTTCAATCAGCTCCAAGCTGTCGGCCATCACTTGGCCGCCGCCAGTAACTGCCTCTAGCTGGTTGCGGAACGACTGCAGACTTGCCGTGGCATTCGCGATGTTGCCAGGCAATGAAGTGATGGCAGCAAGTGCCTTGTAAGCCGTGCCAAACAGCAACACTTGCTTAGTTGCATTGCCAAACTCGTTAGCAATTTCCCCGGCGATACCACCACCGCGACCAACAAAACCACGGCCGAGGTCGCGACCAAAATTCGGCCCGATACCACCAAAGCCACCACTGCGACCACCACCGCCGCCGCCTCCACCAGGGGGCAAGTAGCGACCTCCGCCACCAAGAGGCACCTGTCCCGACGCCACTTCCAGTCCTCGACGCCGAGAAGCACGCGCTGCATCCTCTGCAAACACAGCAGCAGAACGTGCCGCAGATCTTGCGCGAGCCTCCAGTTCCTTAAGCGCCAATGCAGCGGCCCTAGTGGCCTCTGCAGTGCCGCTAGGACCAAGAAGGCCGGCAATGCGTGGCGGTGAAGGAGTGCTGTCGAAGACGCCACGAACGGGCAGTTGAGGCCCTTGAATGGCCTGTCTGCCAAGGTTGTAAGTGCCAGAGCCGCCACCAGCAAACGTGGCACTGGGCACTGCTCCGTAACGGCCCGCAATACCCTCTCGCGCCTGGCGGAACATGCGCTGGCCTTGGGTTTCAGGCGTATAAAGTCCGCCCATGCCAGCAGCCATGAGAAGGGCTTCACGCAGCCCTTTCTGCTGGCCACCGCCCATACCGCTGGCCATCATCAAGGCCGGGCCGAACTTCGATGCCTCTCCTTTTAGAGCCGCAAGCATCGCCCGCATGCGGTTCATTGCGGAAGCTTCAGCTTCCTTTAGACCCTGAGTTAGTCCAATCTCAAAGCCTTCAGCGGCAAACTCACCTAAATATTTGAATTCTCTCGATGGAGAAGCAATGCCAAGCACTGCCTTGAAGCTGTTAATCAGCGAGCTGCCAAGGCTTCGCGCTGCTGCCTTCAGCTTCGGATCACCTGATTTAAGGCCGTTGAGCAAGCCACTAATTGTGTCCGCACTCAGGCCGCCAATCTCCGCGACCATCTCGTCGCGATTTTTCTTAACTCCTCGCTGGAAACCCTCTACGCCAGCAATTGCAAGAGCTTCGTAAAGCTTTGCAATTTGAGCCTTGTTAACCCCGCCCTTCGACGCAGTTTTGCTTAAACCCTGCACGCCAATTGGCGCAACAGGCGCAGCTCCACGAGATGCTGTCTGAAGCCGCTTAAGGGCTTGCTCTAATTTCTGAGTGCTATCTAACGCGCTCTTGATCGCCGTATCATTCAGATTGATACGGAATTCCCTGCGGCCAGTAAGCTTATTTAGCTCCTTGCGTAATTGACGCGCATCAAACTTTACCTGCAGAGGTAGGCGATACCCTGCAGCGGCTTGGCTGAGTTTTGGAAGTTGCTGCCTGAAATATGCGAGGTCAAGAGCAACATTAAGCCTTAGCTCAGCGGCCATTCCTACACAACGCCCTTTATTTTAATAGTGTAGCCATGTGTGGCCCATGCTATTCGTCTTCTCTCATTGATGCGCTCTTGATTTCATTGGCAAGTGTTGCGACCAGACGTGGATCAAGACGATGTGTACTCATCAAGCCCTTCAATACCTTCAGGCTCGCATCAGTCACACCAGTGTCCTTCTTAAGCTTCCTAGTGTCAAACGGCAGGAAGTCATCCACCCCCACGTCATTACGCTTGCCGCCCAGTGCTCCAACAACAACAGTGCCAAGCTTTGCTGTTGACAAACTGTTCACGTTGTATCTATAAATATCCTGCTTCTCTAGAAACTTCAACGCAGCCTCAACATCATCCACCTTTTGCATTGCAAAATTCTCACAATGCCACCGTGGATCTTTTAAGTCTGATGAACTAAGTCGAAAGTATATTTCGTTCCAATTTGCCAACGAAGACAGGCGCCGTCGAGCGGCTTTTTCAAGCCGCTCAACTTCGCTTAACCCGCCTTCTTCTGGGATTTTTTTGCTTCTTGCTCCTCAGTCTCCTTGCCTTGCTCTTCAACAATAAACTCCATTACCTTGTCAATGATGGACCGCCCCATTTCCTTTGTGTCATCAAGAGACCAGTCCGGCAGCGGTTGCCATTCACCATCAATCAAGCCCTCGCCGCGAGTGCGGATGAATGTGGTGACTAGCTTGGCATTGTTGGTTTCAGCAGAAGATCCCGATGTGAGCATCCCAAGGGTTTCTTCTGTGTAGTCAGACAGCAGCTCCATTTCATTGAACGAAGTGCCGTTCTGCAGCAGTCCAAACGCCTCCTCCAAGGGGATGTCCTTGGCTTCAGAGATGCGCTTTGCAAGCTGCACAGCACGAATGGTTGCCTGACTCTGAGCGCGAGCAATCTGCTCCTGCTCAATTGACTCCGCCACTAACCAGCCATTGTGCTTCTTCAGACGAATGTTGGGCAGAAGCTCAAAATACTCCGCCTCTTCAGATTGGAGGAGAAAGCTGTATTTGCTCATGGCTCAGGATAGATAGGTCAACATTGAAAGCTTTCACCCTGTCGCCACTAGAAAGAAGTGTGTCAGGAAGCTCTACGACGAAAGCATTGTTGTCGTCAGAAATTCTACAGGTGGTTTCCGTAGAAGCAATCACGCAAACTATGCCCGCCTCAAGCGTGGCATAGTTTTTTCTGGCATTGATCACATGGACCTTGCCATCATCGCTCTTCAAATAGTCGTATCGCATCAGGCATTAAAGGCTCGCGTCACTCTAATCTCCAGGTCGCGCTTCACATCACTTGTTTCAAAGAGGTAGCCATAGGAAATCTCGTCTGTCCATGGACGCGGAGCCCGTGAATGCGGCCCTTGACCTTCATGGACGAACCATGCATATTCTTCCCCGCTGGAATTAGTGGCATTCCAATGCCACTTTCCTTCAATTGAAGATGAGTTTTGACTAATTGAAAAGCTTTCCTGTCCACTGCGAAACAACTCTCCAGTGTCGAAGATGTCACGAGGATTGCCCGCAATAGTTCCGTTCTTTCTTTCTGTTGACGGCGGCGGATAGGCCCATTTGCTTGTCTGGAACTGTTCGCTCATATATTCGTCGTTCACGTCTTCCTCTAGCCACTGCTTAAAGGCAGTGGCTAATTGCTGCTCAAGATCCTTGGCATTTACAATCTTGGCGCTTACTATTGCAGCATTTACGCTTACGTTCATTCGTTAGCAACAGGGCGGTATTGCGTGGCAATTTCAATGTCAGGAATGATGATCCTGGCATACTGATATTCTCTATCACTAGAAGGAAATCCTCTTACTGCACAGTCTGGGAAGTGCCGCATAATTCGATCAACGGCCTCGTCCATGTCCTCTGCGGCAGGGTCGTATTGCGACAACACAACCTCCCAAGACTTTCGCATTTCTACCATTCCCATCAAAGGGCGTGAAGCGCGTGTTGGATATTGCCTAATCGATGCTTCTAATCCCTGCACTTGCCATCCTTTCGGCACACCACTGCGCCCATCCACCCACAATGCAGGCACTGCAGAGCCATTGGGAAGCGTATAACTCCCGAGCAAGTCGGACAACAATTGCTCGACAGTGCTGCGGATTTCCAGGATGTTCATATCAATAAAATAGCCCCCTTTCGGGGGCTTGTGAGAACGCCTCTAGCTTGATGATCAAGCGTTGGGAGTGCTAGGCAGGATTGCGCCAGAGATGGTGCAACGACCAGTGCCGTAAGTGCCACGGCTCATCAGGTCGAAAGTGGTCTCAACGAGGTTGTCAGCAGGGTAACTCTCGTTGTAGTTCATCACGGTAGCTGCAAAGCAGGTGAGGTCATAAGTTTGACCACCGAGGAACTTGAAGATTTCAACATAGAGTTCAAAATCTTTCTCAGTACGGCCGCGCAGGATCAGATCCATGGCTTCGTCAAATTGAGTTTCGTCAATCTGACTGCCGTCCAGATCCTTCTGGAAATACGAAGTGATGGAAGCTTGGCAACGCTGGGTGACTTTCACGCTATCAGCGAAGCCACCGTTGCCGAGCAGATAGTATTCTTGCTCACCATCGTTAAATGAAACGGAGGCATTGGTCACGCCGCCAAGGAAATACATGGCGGAAGGAACGCCCGAAGTGGGACGGCTAAGAGCGCCAGCAGACGCGGGAGTGATGGCAGGACGAGTGGCGCCGGAAAGAGCGCCCACATACACAATGGTGTCCTGGCTCTTGATGATCTGTGTGGGATGTTGAATGGCCATTGAAACAATGCGAAGGAGCGTGATTAACGATTAAGGACACTACCTGCTCCCACAACTCTAAAGTAGCCGTGGATTGGAGTGCCCAGAAACTGACGGTAGTGGTCAGTCATCTCGGTCGTAGGGAGTAATTCAAAACGCCCCTCCTGATTTTCAATGGTGGCCGCAGCCACACTTCCAGGGGGCACTCCCGAAAACGCCAGTGGGCTAACAAGCCTGCCCTTCATATAGATGGCAGTTTCATCAGCCCCGAGTCGTTGATCGTATCGAGGATCCTTGCTCTGCTTCAAAGTGGCATAGTACGTTTCATCTCCAGTGATTTCAACGTAATTACCAGTGGCCGAGTCTGTCGCATATCCGCTCGCCACTGCAAACACCAGTGTGGCATTAGCTAGTGGCGGAGCAGGATTGGTCATTAGACAACGAAACCAAGCAGAGAGGATGATGCCGCATCAGTGAGACGTTTGAACTCTTGCCCATACAACGTGGCGTCGAGACCTTTGCCATAAACCTTGCCGTCTGTTGCGCCAATCATGACGCCCATTTGTGCAAGCTGAATAGCAATGATGTGAGCGGCTAGAAAACGCACTGCTCGGTCAGTCTGATCACCAAAGATGTCTGACGAAACGTCTGCAGAGGCGCTCTCAATAGCGCCGTTCACAATTCCCGATGGATGAGGGCTGAACTCGGGGAAACGCTCTAGAAAACCAGCGTAAGTGACACTCATGCTTTTCCTGTGCGAATGGCTTCAAGACGACGGTTAATCGCATTGCGGACCCTCACGCGACCTTCAATCTTCTTCCAATCTCCGAGTTTGTCCTCGTCGTGGAGAAGTTCAATGGCCTGGATAGCCTGACTAAGCGGAAGCTGAGAAAGGTTTTCGGCGGACTTGGGAATAGTTTCCACTTCCACTCGCTCCTTCATCTCCTCAATAGCCCCAATGCGAAGAAGTCCCTGCACCGTAGGGTTCAGTTTTGCTTCTTCCCATTGCTCATCAGGAATTTCCTGATTAAGACCGGGCGCAAGGCTAATCATGCCTCGCTTAGTAATCACTCCGAAACTGGCCTCTCGCGGCGGGTTTTCAAGTTCAGGGCGGTAAGCAATCAACATTTGTTGAATTAACAAACTTGATAAGCTTAACCGCCCATTCTTGACAAACTACCTAAGGGCTTTCTCAGGGAGCCTGAACGTAGATGACGCTCTTGGGATAGTACAGAGCGACGCCACCCACGCGAGCATGAGCCGGAACAATGAATTCCAGACCGCGCTGCTGAGGGGGGAACAGTTCAAGAGGCTGAGGAATGTGCAGTTGCACTTTGCCGGGATCACGCTTGTAGATGACCATCCGGTTCTTGCTGAGGCTGCTCTTGTCAGCATCGAGCTGGTTGATGGGCTCGACGTTGCGGATGAAGGGGTTGGTGCGCAGGAAGTACTCCAGCACAGTCACATCCGAAGAGTCAGAGTTACGAGTGGTCGAAACCACGTTGTAATCTTCCCAAGCCATCAGAATGGTGTCGGGCTGCTCCTTCATGTTGGAGCCATTGATGATGGCGGTAACGCCCTGGTTCATCAGTTCCAGCATGTCCTGAGCAGTGGTGCCAGTGGCGGTAGCGCCAGTGAACCACTTGTCAGCAGACACAACGTCCACAGTGGAGTTGTTAAAGAAGCCAGCCAGGCCAACAGAGGCCTCACCGAACAGAGCAACGCTCTCCACTTTCTCTTCGTAAGCGCGACGCACAGCGGCGGCACGGCGCTGCTCCAGGGCCAGATTGGCCATTTGAGCTGCACGCAGTTCCTGCACGGTGTAGCCGAAGGAGCCACCGAAGGAGCGGATGTTGATGCTCTTCTCGACCTGGCTCACATCAGCACGCGGCAGATCATCTGCAGCGTCAGAGATGAGCTTGAAGTCACCAGTCGCATCCATGATGCGATAGGTGAAGGTCTGGGCGCCAGGACCAGCTTCGCTGGTTACAGGCAGAATTGTGGGGTATTTGATGTCGGCATACTCGACTTCAAACACTTGCGGGCGGATGTACTCAAGCTGACGCTCAAGGAACAGGCCCGCTTCATCCATACGAAATTCGCTCATTGTGTACTCCTATCAGGAATCGGCGGCAAGGGTGAAATCGGGGCCGTTCAGCTCCAGCAGAGCAACACCAGCGCCAGTGGTCTTGGACACCCAGCGGGCGCCAGTCAGGCGACGGGTCTTGCCGCTCACGTAAGCGTGAGAGAAGCGACCGGGGTGAGCACCAGCAGTGGTGCCAGTGTGAGTGGCGTAGTACACGCGCACGGGGGAGGTGAGATCAACAGCGCCGGTCACGTAGACGGCAACCACGCCCTTGTTGATTGCATTGACAGCTTGCTCATCAGCAACACCAGGACGGGAGTTGGCGTCAAGCACCTTCTCGTCCACGTAGGTGAGAGCGTTCACGCCCACGACAGTGTCGCCAGTGGCGGCCACAGTCTTGGCGGAGTTGCCCACGGTGCCAGCAGTGTTAACCACCAGAAGGTTTCCGTAAGCGATGGCGGCGCCAGTTTCGTTCACGAAAGTGGCGACGTTGTTGTCGGCAATGTCAGCGAATTGGCCTTCCAGAGCAGCAGTCAGCTCCAGCTCATAGCTGGATTGAACGCCACCGGCAGCACCTGCGCTGGTCGAAAAAGTTACGGCCATGGATTACTTAGCCTCCTTGGAGACAGACAGGGGAGATTTCCAGGCATTCTGCAGCTTCTCGATATACGAGGAGGGAGCAGACGCAGGAGTGGCGATGGAAGCCACCGCCTTACGCAGATCCTCGGTGGAATCAGCGCGATTGGCAGCATCTTCAGAGATGGTGTCGAACATTGCCAGGACGTAATCGTCGGAACGCTCGTCCAGAGCAACAGAGTCGCCGCGAACTGCCTTGATGGCGTCAACCATCACTTCACGGTCGCTCTTGCCGCTAAATTCATAAGCGGCATCCAGTACGGGCTTAGCCTTGGAAACAAGGGCCAGGCGCTCTTCAACAATGGAATCCACGTTGATTTGCTTGGCTTCTTCCAGCTCAGCCTTCAGAGAATCGACTTGCTCGGCCAGGGCATCGGCGCGACCTTCGGCCCCGTCCATTTTGCCCTTCATTTCTTCTTCCATGGCGTCCATTTCGGCCTTCATGGAATCAGCAGCAGCCTGCAGCTCGTCGTACTTCTTTTTCATGTCCTCGTAGGACATCTTGGCGTCATCGCGTTCTTTGGTGATCGCCAGAGCAACGCTCTCGCTCACCTCAAACTCGGCGCCGTCGAAAACGACTTTGGCGGACATAGTTTGATTTTCCTCAGTGGAAAGTAGGGAGGGATCGGCAGCATCTTGGCGATCCAAATGCAACCTCACCTGCGGGCCGGCTCGGCCCCGACGAACGATAGCAACGTGATTACCACTGATCTCCTTTTGGATACCGTCGTAATGCTCGCCACTATCGGTAACGCCAGGCGTCGGATCATAATTGACCCTATAGCCGGCGCTCACTTCACGAACATCGCCGCGCATTACCTTGTCAATAGTTTCGCGATCAGTCACTGTCATGACGGCTTTTACAAAGCCATTGTCATAAACAATTTCCGAGCCGGTAAAACCGATTTGGTAATCCTTGGTGTTCTCACTGTCCAGAAGGACAGGAGGATGTTCCATAGTGATGGCCTTCCCCGCAAATGAGGCAAGGCTTTCAGGAGACGCCACTTCGGTTTCAGGACGGAATTCCTTCCTGATAGAACCGTCAGCATCGGTGTAATGCTGAATACCAGTACGAGCAATAGAAGCCCACACACGAAGGTAACCCTCCGGTGTTACTTCGTATTTCTCAATAGGAGAAACGTCGTACCGGCAAGATGTGGTGCTCATACATACACTGTAGAAGCTTTATTTGCCTATTCTACTATACATTATGCTATTCTGCATAGAATGACGCAGAAAGATCTGGTCGGGCGTAAAGTTAAAAGCCCTCGCTCCTCGTACAGCGAAGCAAAGGCTCTCATAGGCTCGCGAGTTAAAGACGCCCGCCAAAGTTGCGGTCTTTCACAGCGAGCCCTGGCAGAGCTTCTATTCTGCGATCAGGCCACCATCTCCCGCATTGAAAGCGGCATCCTTGCCCCTGATGTTGCGCAAATTAAAGTAATGAGCGGAGTTTTTCAGCTCAGTGTGCTCTGGTTGATGGGCTATCCGTCCTTCGTCGTTCATGCGACGAAGGACTAATCAATCATCATCGTCATCTTCGTGTTCATCACGAATAGAAGCAAGCTGCTCCTCAATACCATCCATGATGTAAGCCTTGGCCATCGCCACTGCTTCAAACACTAAAAACTTGGCAGGTTCAAACTCCGAATCGGGAACGTCGTAAACGCTCACCACATATTCATGCGTTTCCTCTAGACGCCCATTCTTGAAAACTTGCTTCTCGACAAGTTCCCATCGAGAGGTACTGCGGTGGGCATTGCGAGACAAAATCTGCAAGGCCTGCATCACACTGATGCCGTCTTCTTCCTCACGCACCATTCTGAGGCCTTCCATCATTTTTGTTGACGCTTTTCCAGCATCTTAAGTGTTCGATTTGCCCAAGACTTACCAGCGTCGCCACCCCATAGAAGCCAAGCAATGTAGCCGGCGTCATCTTCTCCGCCACTTTTATTTTTCTCGTGTCGTGAGAAAAATGCAACCATGCGACGAATTGTCTCCGCACTAACCTTGTCCCCGTTAGCTAGCGACGTGGCTCGTGCCACGCCGCTTCCAATGCCTTGCTTTCCAGCTTCTTTAGTAGTCAACCCTCCTTTGCCGTGCTTTCGGCGCAGCTCAAGGCCGCGCCGCGCAGCACTTCTCACGCTTGCAGGAGGGGCGAAGCCTTCAGCGTCGCCCCTTAGCCCTTTTTTCTGCGCTTGCGCAGGCTTGACAGATAGCCCTTGCAACGAGCCTCAGCAGGATTGCCATCCATCTCTTCCTCATCCTCCATTCCTTCCTTGCTCATTGAGCCGCACATCGTGTCGATGTAGGCATCCCAATAAGCGTCGCTCTTATCTTTCTTCTCCATGCCAGCTTCGCTCATTGCAATGGCAATGGCTTGCTGGCGGCTCTTCACGGGCTTGCCGTCACCGCCCTTCAAGGTGCCCGCTTTGAATTCGCGCATCACCTTGCGCACCTTCGATTGCTTCTGCTTCGATGTCATTTACTTACAAGCCCCCAGAAGTACAAATCGTGACTACTTGTATTCACCTTAAAACAATGTTCCGAAAACATGCAGGCAATGGGAAAAGCGTCGTAGAAATCTTCCTCAATCAAATTCTTGTAATAGTCCCAGCCCTTACCAACTGTTAGCGGACTGCTGCCCCTGTCGCTTCTTGTTGTGCCATGCTCTGGGCGCCCAACGGTGGCGCAGGTCATCACCAATAAGCCCTCATCTCTCACCAAACGGTGCATGTTTGCGAATGTGGCTTCCCAATGGGGATTGTGTTCAAAGCACTCAGCAGAGATGGCCACATCAAAGCTGCCAGTGGCGCCGTCATAATTCTGGCCCTCACACACCACATCAACGCCTCGCCCAGGCCCCACGTCAACACCCACGTACTCCTTCGGCTCTTCAAAGAAACGCCTCACACTTCCATTGATATCAAGGCTCCCCATCTCAATGATTCGCCCTCCATGGAAAAACGACGGAAATTCGTTTTTCACACTCTGTACGAACTCTTGCTGTTCAAAATGCGCCATTGCTATTTACCGAATGGAGAAGTGAATTGTTCCTTGCCAGGGAGGCCTCCCCATTTCGTTTGGTAGTAGGCCTTATTGCGTTCAAAACAGCACCAATGCATTCGCTTGTAACGATCATCACCGCTATGCAATGTGCTGCTGTTGTCATGCTTCCATGAAGGAAGATTCACTTTGATCGCGGGATTATCTTCCACCAGCAGACGCCAACGACAATCATTGTCTTCAAAGTAAGCAGGTGCAAATAGCTCATCAAAGCCTCCCATTCCCAGCCAGCGCTCAGGGCGATTCACGTAGAACGTGGAAAACCCACCAACGGGATGATTAGTCTCCAGCAAAATGCTGCCAGGATTGGCATCAGCGGCCTCTAAAAAGGCCGCGATGTCATTCAATCCGAACACCACATCATCATTCGCAATAATGCATTGATTGAGCTGATTGATGAGATAATTCCACGACTTTGCCACACCAAGGTTATACGGTGGCACTGCAATCTTCCATTTGGAAAGATCGCATTTTTCCGCAAGCGCATCAACAGCACCGCTCTCCTTCATTCGCCCACCATTGTCAAGAATCAACACCTCTGCCTCTATACAAGGGTGCTCATCATTGAGAAGATGATTACACAGACGGATGAGCTTGTCATAACAAGAAAGCGTGGGAATCCCCACGCTCACGCGACGCTTAGTCATTGCCAAAGCCCTTGCCAGATGTGGGCTTCTTCAGGACATTGTTAACAATTTTGACCACGCTCGCACCAATCGTGCTCCACGAATACTTCTCATCCTGAAGTTCGTCGTAGCACCATTGCGCCACCTTGTCAAGATTGTCGCGATTCTCGTAGTAATTATTAAGGATGGCCACGAGATCATTCACAGAAGGAATGCCACGGTCCAAGCCATAGTTACAGTCCACTTCCCAGCTTTCGATGGGAATGCGCGGGATGCCGCCGAAGATCTCCTTCAACGATGTGTGGTCGGGAACAATCTGAGCAGTGCGCGTGGCGGCATGCTCAAAATTCACCAGGCCCCAGCCCTCGCCAATGCAAGTGTTAACGCCAACATCGCAAGCGTTATACACAAGATTGAGCTTGTCAACTGGCAGGCAATTCATCACATCAAAGTCCTTGCTTGTGAGAATCAACTTGCCCGCAGGGTCGTAACCATAGTCACGAGAAATACGCTTAAACAGAGGAATCAAATCCCATCCCTGATCCTTCGACCCCATATTGAGCCATAAGCGAGCATCAGGTTTGTCCAGCGCAAATGCAATGAACGCTTTGATAGTCAAATCAATGCGCTTGCGTGGCTGATTGCGATTGCCATTAAAGACGATAAATAGATCCTCGGGCACGCTCATCGCTTTGCGTGCTTCATTCTTTTTAACGGGGAAGAATGTAGAGCGATCAATACCATGCGGAATAACATCGCACGGCATTTCACAGCCCGCCTTGCGCACTTCTTCCAATCCGAACTGCGTGTAGGTGGCCATGCCATCCCACTCCTTGCAATCCTCAAACACTTCCGGGAAGAAGCCGTAGCTGTCAGTGGGGAAGTAGCCATACCACTTGAAGCCAATCGCCTCTTTAAGGGGCTTAGCCACCTTCCACAGCTTATTCAAAATCCAAATATCATTCACCGCAAACACCAGATCGGGCTTCTCCTTAATCAGAAGCTCCTGCATCCGATGGGAGCCGAACGGATCGGCTCCTCCTGCATTAGCTGGATACATCCGATAGGGCAATTCATGCGGGTCGCCCCACCAGTTGACGGCGAGCACCACCACTTCATGCTCTTTCGCAAGCTCAGGCAGCAAATTCTCTGCCACCCGTCCGAATCCAGTTTGAACTGCAGCGTCTCCGCAGTAAAGAATCTTGGCCATACAAAGCGCAATGTCTTGCGCAATGTTAGGCCTAGTTTTTAGACAGGGACTGTCGGTACAGCGTTGCGCTTGTATTCAACACTGCATCTACATCTGGATCGGCATTCGCAGCGTTGTCCAGGCATAGGCAGGCTTCCCATCGACACCAATCCAGCCCTTGCATAGCGAAGGCAGTCATCGCAATGCTGCGCTTGCGGATCGAGGATGCGACGCATCAGGGAGTAGCCCTGTCGTTCTTGACGAATACTGGAACCTTCCCAGTAAGAACCTCGCACGCTCTCAGCATATAGCTGCACACGAGCAAGAGCCATGGCAGTAGAAACGCGCCCAGCCAGAATATCCCCAGCAAACTTCTGAAGATAACCGTATTCCGCACGAAGCCTTTGACCGATGCGGCCATACTCTGCGCTGCCCATGCCGTCCTTGCCACCATGCCCAAGCACTGTTGCTTGAATATGAGCAGCCTTAATTGCTTCGCGGACACTGCCTTGCCACTGATCAATCGTGATGTTGCCATCGGCCAACATTTGAGTGAAACGGCGTAACTGCTGACCAAGTTTGTCGATGCGACCATCAACGAGAGCCATTACGGCCTTCTCGCTCATGAATTGACCAGAGGGGCGCCTGTAGCGCCCCAAGTTAGTGTCATATGACCATTCGGCATCAAACCGAGGCCATGAATCACTCAGTGGGCTGAGCATCAGAAGCCTCCAAGATGTCCTTAAAGCGCTCCGGCGCCTCCGCTTTCCACTGGTTCAATGCAGCATCAATATCAGCCTGAGAAATCAGGGAGGCCTCGTCGATGTCGCCAAGAATGAGCCCTTCGGCCTTCATTGGCTCGATGGCATCCTCCTTGAAATATTCGGCAGTTTCCTTCTTGCCCTTGAAGGCGCCTTCCATGCTGCCGTGCTTGCGCTTATACAGCTCTTTGTACTTTCGCGTGACATAGGCCCCGGCCACTGCGCTTGGCCAAGTCTTGAACTTGGCCTTCGCTGCAGCAATTGCCTTCTTGTGGAGTTCCTTGTCCTTGAATTCCACATCTCCACGCTGATGCTCTAGATCCCGCGAGAGATAGAGACCTGCCTCGTCCATTGTTTCGTCATCAGGAGAGGCTCCACGAGTGCCGTCCATTGGCAGAGTGCCATTGGCCTGATCGAGAGGATCACGACCACCAGGAGACACTGCCAGTTTTCCATCGCCACTACCAGCCTTGTCAGGCATTTCCCGCACGATGGACGGATCGATAGTGGTCTCAATGCTGTATTCGCTCTTGCCGAAGCGGCTATCAGCCACCTCCTGCGGTGTGAGCACACCCACCTGGATGTAGCGAGCATCGACGGCAGCAACACGCGCCCGCACGTCCGCCAGCTCCCGCTCATTCATTTCAAATAGCGGCTTGAAGCTCACGCGCCAGTTATCAGGCACCTTCCCATTGGTCGGCCCCGCCTTGCTGAGCATGATGTATTCCATCAGCTTCATTAGAGGCTTGCGAAAGTGTGTCTCCTGGTAGTGATGGCAGATCTTCGCGAAATCACGCTCCTCCGAGCGGCCAGTAGCGCCAAGACCTGACGGCGACTGACCAAACAACAATGTATGGGGAATGCCAGATGCAGCAATAATGTCAAGCCGCAGCTTCTCCAAGATTTCAGAGACGCCACCGAAGTGGCGGCTCACAAATGCCAGCTCTTCCTTTTCAGCATCAATCGCGTAGCCGCGATAGATGCTCTTGCTCATGTCGTTCAGTTGCAGGCGGTCTTTCACTTGACTTTCTTTGCCTGCAGCAAGCATCGAAGCCAGGCCCCGCACCTTGTGAACGAAAATGTCGAATTCAGTAAGAAGAGTGGCAATGGAGGAAGTGCCGCTGTAGTAGTGATTGAAGCTCTCAAACACGCTCTGCAGCACGCTCATGCCCCAGCCATAGTTCTTCTGACGGGTGCGGTAGGGCAGCCAAATGCCGTCAAAGCGCAAAATCCTGTCTTTATGGATGGCGCGAAGATTGGGTTGCTGAATAAGATCACCAGAAATAATCTGGTAGTAAGTTGCTTTTGAATAGTCGTAAAGACTGTCTTCGCTGATAACCGGCGCAATCTGATGCCGATCCAGGCATTCCATGCCCTCCACGGCACGAATGTTGCTCCGATCAACGGGCATATCAGACGGACGGCCATCATCGATGTAAAGCAACAGTGCGCTGCCGCCATACAGTCGTGAAGTCTTAGCTGCCTCGTTAAAGCCCGACAGGATTTCGAGGTCTTCAATAGCTTGCTCAACGCCGGAAAGGGTTTCGGCGTTCACGCCTTCCCCGCCAAACAAAATTTCAAAACCCTCGCGGGTGCTCTCATCCGCCACGAGGTCAACAATGCGGCGCATGAGCCAATGTGCATAAAGACCTTCAAGGTCTTCATGGCCCATGAAGCTGACGGGCTTAACAGTAGTACGTGTGGTCTTATCACGTGTCGTACCCATGCCGGTGAACACGTTTTGCAGGCCATCAGCGCGAATACCACCCTCGGAACTGTGCCCGAGCTGCACCATATCCACACCTTGTGTAACGTCAGCCATGCATAAGAAATCCTGATGTTGCAACCATTCTAAAACTGGATACATTGAAACGTCAGGATTCGCCTAGCACACCATGGGCTACATAACGTGGGAGCTGTCACACTCCGAGAAGGCGCTCGCCATTGCAGAAGGTGAGCGTCGGCAGAGCGTCAACATGATTCAGGGCAAAATTGGCCGTGATCGAGGCCCCACTCACGGGCAAGATGCCCTCCGTGTTCACATCCTTGGGGCCGGTGGTGAGATGGCCGTTGCTTCATATCTTGGCCTTAAAGATGAAGTGTTTAAGGAGAGTGAAGCCCGACGCGGAAGTTATGATTTACCCCCGGACATCGATGTAAAAACACGAGCACGACATTACTATGATCTGGCGTGCATGCTCGACGAAACCTCCTCTAAGACCCTGGTATTGGTCACCATCGAACATCGGGAGATACGCATCCACGGGTGGATCAAGGCCTACGATGCAATGCAGGACAAGTGGAAAAAGAGTCACGTACCAGGGCGCGTCTCTTATTTCGTTCCTAAAGAGAATCTTCGCCCGATTGAGGAACTAAAAGCATGCTTAGCTGCTCAGACTTTGCCAAGCACGCCCTAAAGCTTGAACTCTATCCGAAGCAAGCTGAAATTCTTGACAGCTTCTTCACTGGCGGCTATTCACAGGCAACTTGGGCTCTCGGTCGCCGTAGTGGTAAAACGCTTATGGCTGCCGTTGCCTGCGTCTACATCTGTTTTGTACTGGAAGAGAAATACAAAAGCAAGGTACGGAAAGGGGAGAAGTGGTACGTCTTGACAGTGGCCAACAGTCAAGATCAGAGCCGCATTGCCCTCAATAACATCCGCCAGCTCATCCTCGATAGCCCGTTCGCCCAAGAAATCCAGCGCGAAACGGCAGATCAGCTTGAGATGAGCAATGGTTGCGTGTTCAAAGCTATTCCCACCTCCGGTAGGGCTGCTCGTGGTCTTGCATGTTGCGCTTGTGTGTTTGACGAGCTTGCCTTCGCAGTAGACGGCGATGCCAACTCTGGCGCCAACGGCATCTATCAAGCGCTTTCTCCTGCAGTGGCACAGTTTGGCCGGGAAGGCAAAATCCTTGAACTCTCTTCGCCTTGGCTCACAGACGGCCTCTTCTATCAACATTTCAAGGAAGCCGCCTCAGGGCGGTTTTCCCATTTGCAAGCTGTAAACCTCCCAACATGGGAGATGAATCCCACCATCTCTCGTGAATTCCTGGAGCTGGAGCGCCAGCGTGACCCAGATAAGTTCAATGTGGAATATGGGGCGCAGTTCTCTGCCAATCTCTCTGCTCTCATCTCTCCTGATGTAGTAGAGGCCTGCATTGACGACAAACGCAAGGCATTGCCTCCTGAAGAGGCCTTTATGGGAACATATGTACTAGCGCTTGACCCTGCTCGCGGCGGCCTTGGTCGAGATAACTACACCGCCTGTATTGTTCATTTCAATAATGGCACTCTAGTTGTTGACAAGTTCCACACGTTTGTTGCCGACTTTGAAATTAATGGAAGGAAGGAAGTAAATATCAATGCAGTGGAAGACTGGATAAGGGAACAGCACAAGCTCTATTTGTTTGACAAGATCGTCATGGACCAATACAACAGCGCAGGCACAATCCAGGCCCTCACTGGTGATTTTCCCATTGAAGAACTCACTTGGACCATCAATTCCAAAGTAAAAGCATTCTCAAAGATGCGGGAATTATTTAATGCTGGACAGGTGAACATTTACAACCATGAAAAGGCAATTAGTGAAATCAAAGGTCTAACTGTGGTGTATAGAGCAGGCGGACAATGGACGGTAACTGGTGGCAAGCAAACTGGCATTGACGACCATGCATTTGCATTGGCCGCAGCAATTCACGCCGCAAATCAAGACGACGAGGCTAATTGGCTAGACGGATTCATTTGAACCTTTAGTATGTTCAAGAATTTATTTTCACAATGCCGAAGTGGAAACGCTTGAAATTAGTCCCAAAGAAGTGCAGTTCTTGGTAGCACTATTAGAGGGTGATCGCCAAACTGCGCTGCAGCTTCTTGCGGCAGAGCATTTTTATCAACCGTCCCTGCTGCCACGCCTCCGCAAAATTCAGCAAACGCTCAAAAAACAGCAGCGCCAAGAGCAATCCACTTGAAAACACTTAGCCTAAAAGTGTTCAAGATGATGCAATGGAAAGGGAAGCTCTTCACCAAGCCTTTGCAAAAGTAGTGGATGCCTCCTTTGCGTTCACCACGGCCTTTAACGAGCACGGGGCAGACAGCGAGCAAGCCTGCGAGGCAAATAATGCCTATGTCGAAGCCATGGCCGCGTATAAAAAGGAGGTAGACCTTCCCTTTTCCACGTCAACGCGCTGGGAGGTTTTGTGCCGGCAAAACCCGGAAGCTCCCGAGTGTCGTCTGTACGACGTATGAATGGCAATACAGTTTGCATGCAATACATATTGAATGGCCGCAAACACCAAGTTTGCGTGCCGCTTCATGAAGCACGTCACCACCATCGCTGGATTTCAGAGCAAGGTGGAACCATCTATTGGTCTTGGCGGCAATAGCTCCATCGTTTTATTTTTGCTTTATAGTTTCTGAGCAATCGCGATGCAGCCACGAGGGGACGCCTGAGTGGTTTTATAGGGGGTGGTTCAGGCACCCCCGAATTGCAAGGGGAGGGTGGAAGCTCCCTTTGCTGTTGCCTTACCAGGACAACGATGAAGCTGCGGGAGGGCCGCCGCACGGCCATTATTGGACTATTGCGTCCTACTCCCGCCCCTCGCCCTTGTAGCTCAGTGGTAGAGCAATGCTTTTGTAAAGCATTAGCCGCGGGTTCAATTCCTGCCAGGGGCTTGATAAACTAAAAGTACGTTCACCCCGGCGACGGGGCGCATGACTCGCTGTCACGGAACGGGGACAGCATCATCGGGAACCACCATGAACCCTCTTGCACTGATCAAGCAGCAGCTTGAGAAAGCCGCACGTCTGCGTGAAGCACAAATGGCCTCTCTGGTTTACAGGGGCGTTGCCTATGTGCCCAAGCCGCACTGGTTCTGAAACTGCCCTCGTGGTAGTATTCCGTTGCTGACACGCTTATCATTTCAGCACAGCGTTCGCTCGCTGTTCAGTATGTCTAAGCGTTAAAGCAAGAAGGGGAGCATTAGCTCCCCTTCTTTTTGTTTTATGCGCAACTGATCGCTCGCTGGTAGTGTGTATTCAACGTCGTTCCAGTGGCGAATAACTCCTGCGATGATGAAAATATTGGTGGTCATGTACAAAAACAGTACAACAGTTCTAATAAGAGCGACAACATCTGCTTCTTTTTTATTCTTTCCAGCCTTCTCGCCAAGTGCTTTCGCCCAAAGCCGCCACATAATCATTCGCCGTCGAAATAAGCCATAGCCTCGTCCCAATGGAAAGGGGCAAAATTATTCTGCTCTACGCAAGTGTTGAAATAGCGCCGATCTAGGCTCCCACCAGGGAGCCTCACGTTGTGACAATGTAGATGACCGTGAATGTTACCCCTGAAACGCTGCTCAAACAGCTCCGGGTGCAATGGAATGTGACTCAGCATGAATTCATGGTGATAAAAACATCCCCTCACGTCATCAAAATATTGCGCATAATCTGACAGCTTGTAGATGTCATGATTGCCACGCACCAATACCTTTCGCCCGTTCAGGCGCTCCAATACTTTCAGGCCCCTACGCGGAATGGCTACGTCGCCTAAGTGGTAAATCCTGTCTTTGGGCTTCACAACGGCGTTCCACTTTTCCACCATTGCTTCGTCTGCTTTTTCTGCATTGTCAAACGGACGTAGCTTCTCACCATCAGGCCGCAGAAACGTACAGGCCTTCTCATGGCCAAAGTGCGTATCTGAGATGAGCCAGCAATTGACCATAAACAAGACAAAGGGCGCCCTTGCGGGGCGCCCCTTCTCCTCACACCTTGAAAATATTAGCGGTCCAACGCCGCCCGTAGGGCTTGCTTGCGCTTTTCTATGGACTCTGGAGTGGAATTTGCAACTAAGTACATGGCAGCTTCAAACAATGTGTCGTGACTGTCGTCTGCCTGGCCCAACATTATGTTGCATTTGCCACACAAGATGCCGCGCACTTGGCCGAATTCGTGGCAATGGTCAACAACAAATTGGCCGCTCCCGTGATTTGGACTAGTCGACTTGCAGATGGCACAGCAACTGCCCTGCGCTTTGAACATTGCCTCCCATTGCTCAAGCGTGATTCCATAGGTGTTGCGCAACTTCTTGTCCTTTTCTCTTCGCTTGTCGTACTGAGCCTTTCGCTGCGCCAATACTTCTGTCTTTCTGGTTCTATAACTGTTTCCCGCCTTTTCCTTGGTGCATTGCTTGCATCTGGCGGTGAGACCGTCTGCCACTCTCTTCTCCTTGTAAAACTGCGAAGAGTCCTTCTCAATGCCGCAGCAAACACACAGTTTCATTCAAAGAAAAAGCGCCAGCAATCATGCTAGCGCCTTGGTTGGGCAAACGCCTTGCTAGAACTGAAACTATTCCCGACCGTAGCTGGGCAGGTCCACGTTTGAGCTTTCAAAGAAGGCGATTTGACGTGCGCGACGTGTGTCGACCATCTCTGGAGCTTTGCCTGTAAAGAACAGACTTTCGGATTGCCTCATCCAGAAATCCTTGTCAAGCCACCGATTATCACTTGGACCAAGATCCTCAAAGAGCCAAGCCGCTGTAGCGGCACGAAGCCGATTCAGACTTTGAGAATCCTCTTCGCCAAGCTCTTTTGCAACCATGCCGTGAATGGCAGTGTGAACACGCTCATCGCGGCTAATGTCAGCAGAAACAGTGCGCATGCCCACGTCGCCGTTTTGACGGAAGAACGGCAACGCCACGAAAAACACGGAGCGCTCAAGAATGGCCGCCTTGTGGACGGGATGAGCTGGATGCTCATTCCATACTTTCAGGATGTTCATCACATCACTCTCAGCCTTTTCATTTACGCCATGGACGGCGGCAATGTAATTAAGAGCCTGATCGTGGCGCTCTTCGTCCTCCATGTTGGACTGAAGAGCCTCTACGACGCCTGGGGTGGAAGGCAAATCCTTCTCCAGCCCTTGCGCCAAGAAATCCTTTACAGGCAGCTCTAGATGGCGCAAAGCCAGCGCCTTGAACAAAGTAGCCTCGCTGCCCTCAGCAACGGCATTCCTGCTTACAGGAACGGCCTGCCAAGGCCGCTTCTTTGCAATTGTCTCTAGATAGGGGCTTTTCTCGGCAGTGGCCATTTCAAACGATGGAATAGTGTGGATACGAAAGGGGGCCGCCGGCCCCCTTTTTTAATTAGTCACTCTGCGCAAGCTGCACAGAATCCGGCCTCTAAATCACAAGACGCAGAACTCTGATTGGCCGCCGACTCATCGTCGAGACCAAACATGCTCTTAAAGTCGTCATCTAATGCCGCGTAGGCATCATCTTTACGCTGCGTGTCTGGAAGAACTTGCAGCGAATAGTAGAGGCTCGTCTGAGGTGATGCTAGCCAATCCTTGAGGAAGGCTTCGTCATAAACGACAACATCGCTCCAAGAATTGAAGCTATATCCATGGAAAAGATTGCCGCTATTTTGGTACATGCGTACCAGCTCATCAGCCACACGTTTGTAATCTTCCCAGCCCACATCTGCTGCCGTCTCAACATCGCCATAGTCAAAGCTTTCCACACCAAATGTGCCGCTATCGCGGTCCACGTGACGAGCAATAGGAGGAGCAATCTCAGGCGTTGTAGTAAATCCACGCAAATCCTGGTAGCGATAGGAGCACGATGCTGTGGGAGCAATGCAAAATGCCCTGTCCATGTTGTATTCACGGGCAATGGCCGCGGCCTCCATGATTGCCTGCTTCAAAACGATGGCAGCAGTGCGAGCATTGGTAATAGGCCCAGGCTTTCCATCGTTCACATCTTTCAGCGCCAGGCCGAAGTCCTTATAGGAAATACCCTCCTGCGCCAGGAAGTTAGCCAGGCCCAGCATGCCAAGCCCCACTTGACGATCTACAACGGCAGGCAGATACTCTCCAGTGTCGCCAACGCCCGTCACGGCATGCAGCTCACAAAGCTGCAGCATGCCCTCCTTGAAAGCCCCTACGAGGTCTTCGATGGCGCAGGCGCCCATGTTGACGTGCTGCAACAGACAAGTGCCACGATGCGGAAGATAAACCTCCAGACAGACGTTCGCACGAATGCGCTCACCACGCTGGTCATAACGAATTTTGTTCAGCCAGATGTCGCCTGAAGCAATTCCCTTCAGCAATGCATCAATCAATTCAGGAGAACTCTTCTCCATAAAATCTTTATCAACATTCACGCAACGCTTCACCCAAGGCAGCTCACTTCGCGATGCTTTGATGAAATCAAGCGCATCAGGGTGCGAATAATCAATATGCAGAACAATTGCACCGTTCTTGTATCGCCCGCCCCGTCGCAGAATTTCATTCAATGTGGAATAGATTTTGCCGAAGCTCACCGGACCACTGGCCACCAGGCCCTTGCCATTTTCAGCGCCCTTAGGCCGCAAATCAGATAAATGGACGGCAACGCCAGCGCCATTGCGCAGACCATGACTCACAAAGCGCCAGGAAGCCTCAATGCCATCCTCGCCTTCCATTGAATCAAGCACGTTGAACACTGTGCAGCTCACGGGGAGGCGCCCGTCAGCATCATCCATCCAACTTTGCACCCGTCCAGTGCGGGCAATCTTCTCCGCCATTGTCATCCTTGATTGAGACGAAAGAGCCGCCCTCAAAGGCGGCTCTTGAACGGAACCAGCTTAGCTACGTCTGCTGGCTCCTTAATCAAATCTTTCGCTAGTCACACAGCATTTCAGGATCTTCGATGGACTGCCGGTCCTTTGCGAAGAGCATTGCCTCATTCTTGCTGCGAAAGTAATGAGGCTTACCTTCGTGAGCAATGAACCACGTATAGCCAGGGCGGCTATGGGCGGGCCATAGCTTGATTGAGCCGACCATGAAGGGCTCTGGCAGATCGTCCCACATGGTGATCTCTGCGATATTTCTTCACGCTAAAGAGAGAACAATGGAAGGGCATGTGTTTCTTGTCACTTTTCACGATTATTTCAGCATCTCAGCATAAACAATGGAGAAAAGCTGAAGATTTTCATGAGAAATGGCATCAAAAGCCCTGTTTGGTATCAGCGCTATACCAAAATTAGGTCACAGCTCACGTTATGCTAAGCATTGTGCAACTGCTGTTCAGGATACGGTTCGCCGACGAAGCGACGCCTGACCATCGCATCCAGCACTAAGCGAGGGGCCGCCCCAAAGCGGCCACTGAGCGCTCCAGAAGAGCCCAAAGCTCTCGACGCCAAGCCCCTCGCAAGCCTTCTAGGACTGGCAAATGTCCTTCCAGCCCTGAGACGCCGCCTCAAAGCGGCGTCGCTCCAGGACGCCTGGTGAATGCAAGGGGAAAATGCGTGCAACTGCGCGGGTGACGCAAAAACACACGCAAACAATGGTCTTCGCACTAAAAAGGGCGGTCTTTGAGGACCGCCCTTTGTTCTGGAAATAACAATGGAATGGAATGTCTGGTGAATGTTCTGAACGGAGCTTCGCCATATGGCTCACCTGCGGCCTTTGGGGCCTTGGTTCGCCATAGCAAGACTACGTTTTCACGAGCCATGGCTATGCTTTGCCCAGTTAATTTGCCTTCCATGGAAGGAACAAAGGCCTGCTCTAAATGTGGTCGCGTAAAGCCGCTCTCACTATTTACTCGTCGAAGCAGAGCTAAAGATGGTCGCAGATCCGCATGTAAAGCATGTGAAAGCAGTTACAACAGAAACTACAACGCGCGGGCATTTGCTCGCAATGCAAATCCCGTGGCATCAAGAATCGCAAAAATGCTCTCAGCGGCTAAACATAGAGCAAAAACTAAAGGCTGGGAATTTGACCTTGATTCCAAATTCCTATATTCCCTCGTAACCGATAATTGTCCTATTACCGGGGCTCCTTTTCGCTGGAAAACTAACTATGGAGCAGGAGAACAAGGTAACGCTCATCCCTGCGCTCCATCGCTAGATCGTATTGATAGCTCAAGAGGATACACAAAAGACAATGTTTGGATTATTTCTTGGAAAGCAAATTGCTTGAAAAATGACGCAAACGAAACAGAACTAATCGAACTTGGCCTCGCACTTGCAAAAGCAAAAATGAACCTAGTCTGCTCTCAGTTGTGATATGCGCGTATGCATAAAGGAAAATAGTTGATCAAAAATTGCGGCACTTTGTTTTGGGGTAGCCCGACAAGCTTGGCACAAAACCCCCACGTTACCGCGCTATGTCAACCATTGCTTCGCTATTCTTGCATGGCACCGGCCGGTGCGTCAAGCGTTGAAACAAAGCGTTACAGTGAAGAGTTTTCCACAGACCTGTGGAAAAACCCCGTTCCAGTGATGGGTGATACCCTCAGCCCAGCAAAGCTCAGGCAGCAGCAGGCAAAGCGGGGGCAGCGTCAGCGGGCAGCCTGTGGGCCCGTAGCAGGGCCAAAGCGGGGGCCAGGCATGGCAGGGGCCAGCAGGCAAAGCAAAGCCCCCAGGGGCTGCCTGGGGGCTGAGTTGACGGGATGGGGACCGGCATGGTAGGGGCTGCTATTCGATCTCCCACCATCGCTCTAGATCCTCTGGGTCGGGCTGCCAATCCTCTGGCAGGCCCTGGGCTTCCAACCATTCGGCTCGGGCCTCTTCCCTCTCCATCCATGCCGGGGGCTGTAGGGGCAGCATTGGTCAGGCCTCCCATTTCACGGTGGTGAACGCTGCCTGGCCACCACCGGCCAGGGGCTGCCATGCTCCCACCAGGGGGGTGAGGCTGAACGCGTCAGCCTCTGGCCCTTTGCCCCTGCTGCGCTTTGTGCGCAGGATGACGGCCACGCCGTCAAAGCCCCCAGGCTGAGGCCCTGCAGGGTCGGCCCATCGGTGGTCGGTGGTGTCGCCGTCGATGCACAGCAGGCGCACCCCGCCGTCATCGTTGCGCAGAATCAGGGCCTCTGGCAGGGGCTGGCCCTTTGCAAAGCCAGCGGGCACGGCCACGCGGAACCCAGCGGCCACAGCGGCCAGGGCTTGATCGATGCCACGGGGCCGGTCTGCTGCCAGCGAGGCTGTCACGTCAAAGCCAGCGCTGGCCTGGGCCTGCAGGCCGTGGGGGCCAGTGATGGGGGCTTTGGAATATTCGTAGAGATGCACAGCACCGGCAGGGGCCAGGGCCAGGGCCTCTGGCAGGGTGAGGCCCTGGCCAGGAGCCACGGGCAGGCCGTAACGGCGGGCCAGGCTTTGTGCCTCTGCTGCTGTCACGTCAAAGCGCCAAAGGTGAACCGGGCTGTCATCGGTGCCGCGCAGTCTGACGGCCAGGGGCAGCCCTTTGGTCTGGGCCTGCCGATAGGCTCGGGCGATGGCCCAAAGCACGGCCCTGGCATATATACGGCCATCGGCCAGCATGGCAAGGGTGCGGCGGGCACGGGCAGCGGCCACAGTGGTGGACATTCCGCCATGACCAGCCCAGGCCAGGCAGCCAGCAGCACAGCCAGCAGAGGCCCAGGGGCAGCCATTATGGGCCAAGGCCAGGCTTAGGACGTTCTCACGTTCGGCCAGGGCCTGCAGGCCGTCGATCCGGGAGCGTGGGGCCGTGGGGCCGGCTTTGGGGCCGGCCACGGCCTGGGCCAGGGCTTTGGCGGGCAAGTGGTGCAGGATGACGGGCCAGGCCAGGGCTTTGCCCTTTGCAAGCTTGGCGTTTGAGGCCCCTACTGTCAGCAGGCCATCAACGGCCAGGCCAAAGCGGGCTAGGTGCGCCTTCACGTCATCGGGCACAGCGGCGGGGGCCGTCTTGCGGGCAGTAGGGCCAGCGGGCACGATGGCAGCGGGGGCCTGCTGTGGTTGCTGCTGTGGTTGGGCCTCCCATCGGGCGCTTAGCTCATCCAAAGCGGCCAGAATGTCATCGGCCACGCGCTCGGCATGGCTCGGGGGCAGGGCCTGGGCTGCAGGCTTAACGGCCCAGGCGTTCTCGTGACTGCGCAGTAGGGCCGCGGCCACGTCTTTCAGGTTGCTACAGGGGCCAATATTCCAGCCAGTGCCGACGTGGTAGCCGCCGCTGGGGGCGTGGTCGATGCGGTCGGGCAGGCCCAGGGCTTTGGCTGCCTGCTGCAGGGCTGCAACGGTCGGGCGCTTCAGGCCCTGGGCTTTGGTGGTGCCAGAGGCTACGGCCTGCAGATAGGCGATGGGGCCGGCGGGGGTGGTGGTGGTGGTGGGCATGGCTTTGGTGTGGTTGTGGTTGACGGGGGGGGTAGGGAATCAGCGGCCTGCGATCTGCAGCAGGCAAGCGTCAGCGCTGGCGCCCGTGGCGCGGCATGCGATGAAGTGCCGCTGATCCTCTACGGCCAGTGAGGCCGTGAAAAGGGCCAGGAGAGAACCGCCAAAAACAACGGCCAGCTTGGCAGTGATGGAGAGGGCTTGCATCGGATTGAAGAGGAGAGGGCTGCACCATCGCTGGCGCCCTCAAATATTGCCAAGCACAAGGGCCAAAGCCCAGGGCAACTAGGCCAGTGCCAGAGGTGGCCCACTAGCTAGGGGCTTTTGGCGGTCAGCAATGGTAGGGGCCGCTGACTGCTGGGCCGTGCAAAGCAAAAGACAAACGATCGCGCCCGCGCGTACAGCATGGCAGGCCCCCACGTCAACCCTGGGGCAGGCCAGGCCGTCGATTGGCACAAGCGGGGGCAAAGGGTCGGGGCCGTTAGCACGGCCAGGTGCAAGCGGCGCAAATATTGCGAAACCTTACAAAGGGCCAGAATGTAGCAACGGATACAGACAAAGGGGCCGCTGTGACAGCAGGCCGGATTGGCACAAGCTAACGGTGCTGATCAGCAGCGCTGCCCGTCACGATCCGCACTGCAGGGGCCAGTGTGATCACGATCCGTATCGGCAGGGCAGGCCATCACGATCCGTACCGGCATCGTGTGACAGTGCCGGATTGGCACAAGTGCAAACGTACTGGTGGGCCACTGATAAGCCCAGCTTGTGGATGGGGCGGCCTCCCATAGGCCTGGCTTATATGATAAGCCCAGCTTATCGTTCGGGCCTGAATGATAAGTTTTGCTTATCAGTGACAATCGGCTAGTACATTTGTACTACTATGCGGGGAGGCGCATAGCCGCATGGACCTCCCTAGATACGACCCTAGCCGGACCCTAGATACGACCCTAGCCGGGTCCAAAATTTTTCCATAGATACATTCCTAGCCGGGTCCAATACACCTCTAGCCGGGTCTCACCAAGAATGTCCATCGAAAGCCGCCTTGAGGGCGGCTTCCTCATTGGGGAAAGGCCCGCCAATGACAGAATCATCGTCATCAGCGTAGAAATACCACCCTTCAATCAGCTCAGTGCCCTTACAGGCGTCTTCAGAGAAGAAATCAATGAGAATCATGGCCTGTTGAAATGGCGAAGGTGCATGTTCCACAATCCGGCGCTCATGTCGCCTGGGCGATACAGCGTGTAGCACGGTTTGCCCAACACCATGCCACCTTCCCCGTCATCTACGGGCTCTGCTTCATCAAGCCACATACCAATGCACTCTGAGTCACCATTGAACACGCCAATGGCCTGATCTGCGTCTTCCATGCACACGCGCACGTGCATCAGCAGCTCTTTGAGGCGAGCTGCTTGATATTGCCCTTGCGTAGCACTGAAATAGGGACCGTTGTCGTTGTAATTACAGACGTAACGCATGGTTTCAGGAATCAACAATGGAAAAGTCAGGATCGTTGTCTTTGCGAATCCACCTGCATTGATTTAGCTCAGGAAACACAACGAAGATTTTATCGTGGTGATTCTGTTCGACAATGGCAGTGGTGAGCTTAGTGCCGATGCGGGATTTGCCCTTTTTAGAAATGGCAATAACGGCGATGGCGTCTTGCATGGTTCTCGGATATATCGATGGAAGGGGAATATATATAAGGGGCCGCTTGGGGCGGCCCTTTTAAGGTCAGAGGCGGGTGAACCAGCCCTGCAGCTCGCTGTTGCCACATCCATCGTTAAAGATGAGGCGAATGATCCAGCGGGTGCAAGTGCCCTTCCAGGCCAGGTCAGTAGAGGCCAGAACGGGCTCTAGGCGCCAGGGGCCGAGAGTCCAACCACGCTGCTCACAGAAGGCGACGCAGGCTTCGCGGTCATTGAAGAAGAGAGGCATGATGCTCCAGGAATGGGGACCGTCGCCGGCCCGATAACAGAACTATACACCATGAAAAAGCGGAGCCTTGGTGGCTCCGCTTCCCGTGTTCACATTTGGTCACAAATGCCCATCAGCACTGAGCCGACATAGTGCTGGCTTTTCCTGAGCTGCTCCAGGGCCTCGGCCCGCTCGTGGCGGGCCTTATCAAAGGCTCCCTGGTCCTGCACGTAGAAATCACGGGCGTTGCAGGTGGTGTTGACGAATGCCTCCACGGCCTTATTGAGGGCTTCGTAGGCATTGGCGTATTCCTCGCGGAGCGTGGTGCCGCCAGTGCCGTTGAGGTGGATGGAGGGGACGGTGAAGCCGTGGACGGTGCGGAGATTCATCGTTCAGCGAGGTGGTAGCTGGTGTTGGTGACGCGGATGTAGCGGATATATGCGTTGTATTGCTCACGCCAGTAGGCGGCGTCTCGTTGCAGCTTGGCTAGGTAGTCAGGGTCGGGGTTGGCAGTTGCCGCGTATTTTTCGGCAAGCTCAGAGCGGAAGCGATGTTCGATCATCACTTCATCGCCATGGTTCAATGCGGGGTAGGTCATGGTTCTCAACAGGAGAGGCGTCGCCGCCGTTGAAAGAACTATACACCAGCGCAGAGCGGGGCTTTGAGGCCCCGCTGCTGCTTAACAGAGTGAAATAATCAGTCCCAGTGGTTGCTGTAAACGCGCTTGCCGTTCCAGATGCGGAGGCTGCAGTTGAACTTACTGTTCCAGAGCCACTCCGTACCATCCTTGTCCTTGCGGATGCGGAACATCTTGATGGGGGCTTGCACCATTTCACCGCCCTGACCGTCTTCACGGTTCTGAAACACCAGAGCAGGCTTGCGAGTTAGCTCAGGAACGGCGTGGCCACCAGCAGGACCATGATCCACTTCATGGGCTTGGATTTGCTGCACCCAAGCAGTCTTCTCGGTGCATTTGACCACGACGTAGAAATCCACGATGGTCATGCTGTAGCCCCAGGAGCCAGAAAGGATGGTGCCGGGCTGGAGTTGGGTGCCCTGCAAGGGAGAAACGATGGAGGTCATGATGATCAGGCAGTTGGGACCGTCGCCGGCCGTGAGAGAACTATACACCAGCAAGAGCAGGGGCCTTGGTGGCCCTGCTCCTGCTTAACAAAGCTCAATATTCCCAGATGGTGGTTTTGATGCCGTTGGCTTTGGCATTGCGCCACAGCTCACGAGCCTCATCGGCGTCGACAATTTCACGGCACCACTTGTCCCGGCCCCAGTTGTGGTAGGTCTTGCCATCACCGGCTTTCTCGTTCTTCCAGGTGCGGCAGCGCAGGCAGGCGCTATCGAACTTGCCGCGACGGGTGTTCACTTCCAGGATCACGTCGGAGTTGTCGCCGATGAATTCAGTGATCTTGAGGGTGCCGGTGCCGCCGCAGGCGAAGCAGTCGCCGTTAGCGATGTGGCTGTAGTGAGGGAGCTTGCCTTTGCCGTCGCAGTTGGGGCAAACGCAGGTGGTCTTGAAGGTGGTGATCATGGTGATTCAGGCTTAAGGAACCGTCTCCGGCTCCGATGCCCAGAATCCTACACCATGGCGCTCAAGGCTTCAAGCTTTCAATGCGATATGGCCCTAAGCGACCCACACGCAGCGCCTTCTCACGAACAAATTGCTGACTATTGGTCTTGGTATTTCGGATCTTGTAAAGGCCGCGGCCATCTTCCGGGATTTTGATGACGATATATTCGCCCCTCCATTGCTTCAGGCCTACGTCGTAAAGATCGACGATGGCGCCCACTTGGAACTTAGCCATTGACTATGGTGATGGAGCCCATTGATTTCTTCATGGGGCGTTACCGGCGATAGAGCGTCGTTACGACCAGGCCTCGTGAAGCCTGGTCTGTCTCAGGCGGGGCTGCTCCTGAATGGCGGCCCTAGTCTTCATTTTGTATTTCATCAATCTGCTTGTCGCACCATTCACCAAAGGCTTTCTCAATGGTGGCCATGGTTTGATTGTTCAATGCCTCTGGGTTGCGGATGAGGCCGATGGCCAGGCCCAGTGCGTCACCAAGCCTGTTTTCCAGGGAGTCCAATGCAGGGAAATAGAGATCGTCGTTCATGAGCCGATGTTGAGTTGCATGTGAGCTGCAAGGATGTGCTTGCAGCAGGGCTCCTGGCCACGCTCCATCATGAAATGGGCGTCAGTGCAGGTGCAGCTCCACTTGCCTTCAATACCTTTGGCGTAGGCGCCAGTGCGAATGACGGTGTGAGCGTCAGTGTTAGTGGTGGGATCGAGCACCATCCACACGTTGTTGGCGATGTACCGGGCATGGCACCCGCGTGCCTTGTGGGCACGCTGCTTGGCTTCCCAGGAATCAAACACCTTGCGGCTCATGAAACGAGGGCCACGCTCGGTGCGAATGACCACACAATGCTGGAGCACGTTCAGCACGGTGATACCCAGGGAATCTTGGGCCTTCTTGCTAACGCGGAAATGAGAAGAAGCAGTCATGGCGACTAAGGAAAGGTCACCCTCGCGGGCTTGCCGGAATGGTAGAGCATGAAAAAGGCCCTGTCAAGGGCCTTGTCTGAACATTCCAGGGGCAGTTTATCAGCGCAGGGGCTCCACGGGGAAGCCATTCGCAATTCGGCAATAGCGAACGGGGTGAAGCTCCTTGCATTTAGCCAGGCCTGCGTGATTGGGCTGCACTTGTGGAGCAGCAATCAGGGTGAAGAAGCCCAGGCCACAAACGGTGAGCAGGAAACTAAGAGAAGCGAGGCGGTCAAGCATGGTTCCAGGAGGAGAGCTGATCAGGCTTTGCTCATGCAAATGTTGGCTATGCCCTGACTAGGTGGAGCGATGCGAGAGAAGCTCCCGTAGGACAGGTCAAGCACACGGCCGCCAATGTAAGGACCGCGATCATTGATGGTCACCAGCACCGTCTTGCCATTGTCACGGTTCTTTACAAGCACCCGTGAGCCCATGGGCAGTGATGGATGGGCGGCGGTCATGCCATAGGCATCAAACCGTTGGCCAGAGGCAGTTCGTTGCCCGTGGTAGCCATCGCCAACGCCGTAGTGGCTTGCTTGGCCGCATTGAAACGCTGCTGCCTGGGTGGATGGTGCAATGGTGCCCAGCAGCAGGAGAGAAGACAGAAAACGAAGCATCAGAAAAAGAGAGTAGCTCCAGGAGCTGCAGGCCGTCTCCGGCTTTGCAGTTTCACTATTGTGCCCCATTTTCTGCGTGGCCCGTGAATTTCTTAAGAATTGGTGCGGGGAGCAGCTTGGTGTTGCTGGTGCTACTATTGCTCAGTGGTCGGTCCTGGAGGTTTAACCGCTTCCCTCGTCAGTCGCATGGCGAGCCGTAAGGGTGGACGGGCGAGACAGTGCGGACGATCTTCGTGACGAAGTGAATCAGGGTATCGCATGGACCCCAGGAGCGCACTGTCCCTACGATTGAGCTTCGCTCTCGTTGGTAAAATTGCTTATCGGAGGCCACAACTATTAAGAAAGGCGGGCTTCAAGGCCCGCCTTTTTCGTAGATACATACCTAGCTAGTCTCTATACATCATTGGCCGGACCCGGCATGAAGCTTTCACTAGAGCAGGAAAAGGAACGCCTCGCACAATGGATGCGCGAAGGAGCGATTTATGACCCTCGCAATGAAGAGGACTACGACACCTTTGAATACGGCACTGAACCGCTACCGAACGATTCCACCTGGGCGCGAGCTAAAGGGAAGACTGGCCGCGAAACCACCGCTGCTTGCTCTGAAACCACTCCGCTATCGCCACAGGATCCTGCGGACCGGTGAGGTGGTCCGATGGATCGGAGTCAACAATCCCTAAGGCTTGACAGAAGCCATCCAGGCTTTCCTGAGACATCTCTCCATTGATCGCCACATCACGCGCCTTCTTGAGCCAATCGTTCACTGTTGGGTTGCGAGCTGCGAGCTTCTGTAGCCATGCCATCTCGGAAAGCTCAACAGGCGCTCCTTGTGCAATGCGTTGGCAAATAAATTCCACTCGCTGACGCATTGCTGTGGACAACATATTCACATGGCAATATCAGAAACAATTCTAAAGGGAGTAATAAAAAAGGCCCCTGTTGGGGCCTTTGATTTAGATGGACGTAGCTTGGCGGTAGCGTTCAAGAATGAGTTCTTCTTCGCTCTTCTTGACTTTGGCTAGGCGTTTCTCAAGGCGCCGCATACGAGCTGCCATTGCATCAAAGAATTCAGAAGGCTTCATTGTCCACTGCATTAGTTCTCTATCCATTGTCACACTTCTCCTTGCCCTGCCGCCTTTGCAAAAGCGCTGAGGTAGCTCTGCATAAGATCAGGCTTCTCGGCAGCCATGCATTCCACCACTGAACCGTGCATTACAGCAGTGGCTTGCACCAGTCCGTCCAGGCGGATGTGCAAATAGTTCAAATCGTTAATTGCATTGTCAAGCATTGGGCTTGGGCCAACGTCTAAGCGTTGGCCCTCTAGAGCGCAAAGCGCAGTTTCTAGGGCCTGACAGGCACGTAGTAATTCACCTATGCGAAACACGCCTTCAGTGACGGGCTCGCCACCAAACATCACAGGAACAGTATTGCCAAGAACATTTTTGGCAAATACAGAGATGCCACGCTCGCTGGTGTGGCCAGAAACGCTCACAACTTTGGAATGCATGATTTAAGAAGCAATGGGCGGGACTCGCGTCCCTTGGCGGCATGATGCCGCCTTTTCACCAGAGCGTCAACCCCTTAGTGCGTTTTGCGTCACGAAGTTCACGCACAATGCGAGAGGAAGCCTTGGTGCCCTTCAGGGGCTGATCACGCCATTCCGTGGCTAAGCAGTGGCAGTCCCCCAGTGGTTCCAGCACTGCGTAGCGATGGGCGCGGCCAAGGAGGGTTTGAAAAGCATGCCGGCGAGCTTTAGTGAGAGGCTCTTCTGGCTCCTCCAACTCCACGCGAGCAAAGTCTGCAATCTCAGTGAGGTCGTCCAAGGACTTAGCCGTGACAACAAAGTAGCGACTACGCCGTTTGGCGCTGGCCCACACTGGATGAGGTGGCGGGCTCTCCTTAGCCTTGGCCATCACCTCCTTTGCTAGAGCTGGTGGAATACATATATATGCTTGCCGTCCATCGGACGCTTTATCTTCCGAAAAACCAAACGTCATTTGGGAATAGGACTGTGGTCCAGCCCCAACAGGGCTGGCCCACGAGCTGGCTGCCTTCTGGGATGGTGTTGGCCCATTCGATGGTGACAGGACCGAGTTGGAAGATGCCTCCTGCATGGCTGGTAGTGAGTCGGAGTGTGGGAAGGATCATTCGATGGAGGGAACAGTGCAAGGGATGTCAGAAGGCCATTCCGTCACTGTTGAAATGCGTTTACGAGGGAAATGCGTTGCAAATAACTGGCGAGCTATCCGTTCGCTTGGTGCCATGAGGGAAATCATCTCGTCACGGCTAGTGGTGATGAGATAGGCATTCATGGTGTTGGGCATGTCAACCATCGTTTTGCTCCCTAGCTTTGTGCTCATCCACTTCCGAGATGATGCTTTCCTTGAGCATGTCCCGCCAGGAATCGTCACCGCCGAAGCTGCCAACGCTTTCAAGCATTTGAATGGCACCACTCACGCGAGCGGAGTCCATTGCCGCAGCAATTGAGGCTGCGGTGTCCTCCATTTCAATCATCTCTTGGATGACACCAGAGTGAATGGAATGCCACTTGCCGAGGCAAAACAGGGCGATTTGCCGAAGGGCCTCGTCGCCATATTTTTCTATGAGAATGCCGATGGTGTCGGCCATCTCCACAGGCACGCCAATGGTGTGCGGATCATTAAGGAAATCTTGAGCCCAGGCGTTAGCTTCCGCCCGTTGCTCACTCTTGGCTTCACTAGCTTTTCGCAGGAAGTCGTCGACGCTGTTAAAGGAAAAAGACAATGAAACCTGAGCGACGCTTGTATCTTGCCGACGATAACGAAGCCAGTCAACTACCGGGGCTAAAGACTTTCTGAACTTTGAAGAAATCGCGTGCGCTCTGCTACATCATGAGCCTCATTGTTCTCATTTGCGTCTACAGCTTCGACCTCCACAGCCCCTTCCTTCATCGCGGTGTCTTCACTCAGTTTCTTCTCTTTATCAATGGTGACAGTCAAGTCCTTCAGGAATTGCTGGTAGGTCTTATCTTGCTGCTCTTCACGCTTTAGCTCGTGCAGGCCCAGGAGCTTGGCCTGTTCCACCAGGGCGCTCTTCGCCACGTTCAAGAAGCCATGTTCACCGGCACTCTCTTCCACTTTGATCATGGTGCCGCCCTTGCCATCGTCACCATCTTGAATGGTGGTCACCTTCTTGCGTTTGCTGTGTTCAAACGCCTCCATGGCCTTGTCTTTAAGGTCCATTTGCTCTTTGAGCAGACGTGCCCGATGCACGTCTGCGCTTTGTAGAAGCTTTTCCGTATAAAGCTGGCGAGCGTGATGACGGTCAGCATTGACAGTCTCCTTGCTGAGCTGCAATGCATCAGCAATTTGACGGTTGCTCATGTTGGCCGCCAACAGTTCCTGGACCATGTATCGACGCAGGCCGATAAGGTCTTTCGCCATGTTCACGCCAGGCTTATTCTTGGCACGAACACGCTCGATTTCCTCTGGCGTGAGGCCAGCATCCGTCAGGATCTTCAATGCATAGCGCAAGCCTTCTTCTTTATCTTTGAAGATAATTTCAGGCTGAGCCATCTGTAAAAATCACTGCTGGGGCAATTGTATCGCCCTCATAGGGAAGAGTTCGCACAAACAGTTCAGCAAACCTTTCCATCTTGTGTGAAGCGACGGCAGGAGGGCCATCCTTAATGGCCCTCCGTAGCGAGTTCATCTCATCCCACTCGGAATCAGACAAAACATTGTCGTGAGTCACGATTTCTGCTTCTTATTCCCATCAACACTAAACCCTCCTTCGATGAGAGATTGCAATTCATTTAGGCTCCTTCGCCAGTGCCGTTCGCCTTGGGGGCTCACGGCCCCATACAGATATCGAGGCGCAGGAGCTGGCCCTTTCAAAGGTGTGGAAAAGCCGTGATGAATGCGGCAAATAATTTCCACTCCATTGTGTTCCAACGAAGGCAACACTTCTACTGGCTGAGGGGGATTAATCATTGCAAGAATTGTTTGCTTTGCAATGTTATCCACTGTTTTTGCTTAGGTAGCCTTGGCCTGGCGTCCGACTCCGCTCCGCCCCTTGAGGGGGCTTCGCTGGTGCTGGAAGGCCATGCCTGGAAGGAGTCTAGGGCTCAACAGTTCTGGAACTGGGTGCGCTCGGGACTTTCCGTGACCACTGTAGCACGAGCCCTAAAACGCCTAGAAATCAGCCAAAACCCTTCCATTTTGGCCGCTCCAGACGGGCATCGTCCTGCAGCTCCTTGGTGATTTCTTCGATTTCTACCTTGTTATCAACTTGCTCTGCCACGTTCTGTTCAATGACAGGGGCAGAGTCAAGGGCAGAGTTGTTACCAGTGACGAATTGATGCAGCGCTTCAAGGCCTGGATTCTGGAAAGCCATTGCAATAACTAGGCCGCGGCCATAACTTAATCTTTATTATGTTAGCTGCATTCCTAATAAAGGCCGTTTATTGGGAAATCAGATATTGGCTAGCATTAAAAAAGCCCGCCTCGTAGCGTCGGGCGGGCGGGGAGACGCCGAGTTAAGTCTCCCTCTATTTAGAACGGAATGTCATCATCAACATCTGGCATTTCCTCAGGGGCGTTCTCAATAGTTGGTTTCTCCTCCGCAAAGTCCGACAGTTCTGTTTCCACATAATCAAAAGAGTGATACATGCGGTCCCGCTCACCAGTGGGGCCGAGTCTCCATGATGAAGAGATGAGTCCTTGGCGCCGTGCCTGTTCCAGCGTGCGCTTCGCTTTGCCGGTGTCATACAGCGAAAGGATGTTGCTCATCTGCTGAGCACTGAAACACTCCATGCCTCGATTGTTCACGATGTTGGCAGTGCGCATCAGATCTTCTGGGTCGCCGTCCACTGGCCCCCTGTAGAACCAGCCATAAGTTTCGGGCTCGCGAACCAGGAAGTGCTTGCCGGACAGTCCGCTACGTGATTTTGTCCATTCCAGCAAGAATTCACTGGGGCCAGGATTGTTTTCGGGGCGGTAAAGCTTCACCACTTCAGAGACGTTGGCCTCAAAGCTGGAGCTATCGCGCACACCGCCTGTTTTATTGAGGTGGTGAAGGATGACGATGCTGCAGCCATAGGTGTTGGCAATGTCTCGCAGTTCGTAGATGACATTGCCTGCATCGCTCTTGATGAGGTCGACATCCATGCCGGCTAGGCATGCCGTGAGGCTGTCAATGGCCACAAATTGCGGGCGATCACGACGGATGCGCTCCGCAAGCCAGCCAATATTGGAAAAACGCCACCGCTCGATAAAGCCAATGTCCTCAGGGTTGAGATCGTCACGGTCGTAACCGATCACCTGCATCTTTTCCGCTGCATCGACCACTGGTTCGTCGCATTGGATGATGAGGCTCCTGCCCTTAGCACAGCGCCGGCCGCTCCATTCCGTGCCAGTTGCAACATGTAACGCCCAGTTGTAAATGAGCGTTGATTTGCCGCTGCCTGGAGCAGCGGCTAGGAGCATCACGCTGCTTTCGGGAAGGATGCCAGCAATGGTCCAGCGCCTCACTTCATTAGACAGGGCAATGGCTTTGGCGTCCAACACCTCGATCTCCTCTTTGCCGTCCACGCGAGTCTTGGCTTCAGTCAGAAGCTTTTCAAGTTCGGTGGTGGCCATCTTGAGGCCGTGGTTTGTCATCCACTGGCGTGCTTCAAATAGCACGCGGGCGTCATTGCCATAAAGGCCGACCATGGTTTCCAGGGCGCCAATGATCTCTTCATAGGAAGGAAGGCCATCGTGGCCTTCATGGCGATCCTTTGAGACGACAGAAGCGAGGATGAGTTCTTGGTCTGCACCTTCATCAATCCAATCGGAAATGTCATATCCGTTATTTTGCGGAAGTGAGTCCCATTCAAAATTTTCGGGATCTGCATACAACCACTGAGCGCCAGGGTTATCAACCGCCACTTCCCGCATGAGAGCCACGCCTGGCTCATCTCGGTCTGGACACAACACGAGACGGACATTCTTGAAGAGGGATGAATAGTCCCCATTGCTCCTGTATTGCTTGCTACCGCCCAAGAAGGTGACGGACGGTAAACCTATTTGCCAAACGGCATCACAACAAAGCTCACCTTCAACCACAAAAATGGGCAGGCGGAGAGCCTTGGAAGCTTCAATGGCTTCGTTGTAGCGGTATGGCAGCACTTGAGAGCGCAGGCTCTCAATGACCTTCTGGCGCTGCGGTGTATCGGGCTTCACCTCAGGATATTCCTGGAAGATCTGCTTCTTGCCGTCGTTGTCACGACGAACAACGTCCAAAACCTTGTTGCCATCACGACTTTGGTAGGGGAAGCGATAGGAGCCGCTTTCCCTGGGCGGCCTTTCCCAACGCTTCAATGGGGCGAGGACATTGCGAATTTCAGCGCGGTGCTTGGGCGATGGATCGTTCCAGCAGTTATAGGAACCATTGTTCCGGTCGAGGCTAAGGTTGTTGCCGCCGCAGGCCGGACACTTATATTTTCCTGCTTCTTTGGAAGGCTCCAGCTTGGCTTCGTGGTCAAGGATGTTGAAGGCCATGAGCGGGGGTGAGTCAGAGCTGTTGTAGCAGATTTTTCAGGCGCTGCAACGGCTTGAAGCGCTCTTAATGCATGCTTAAGCATTCAGCAGCAGTCTCATGAGACTCGGAGGATTAGGGGGTTGCATGCCTAAAAAAGGTGTGTAAGGTGTGTCGAGCCGCGCTTCCCGATGGAGCTTTTCCTGGTCTTAATTATCTCTTCCGTTTTGACCTATTTCCTGCTCACCCACCTTTGATCATCGTGCCGAATGCTCATGGCGAACTCAAAAAGCGCCGCCACGTCACCCTCACAGACACCGCTTTTACTCACTTGGGCAACATTGCCCACGAAGCGCGAAAGTCCAACAGTGAGACGCTGGAGCGTCTCATTCGCTCCACTCCCGTATGGGAAGGAAGTGCCACCCTCGCAGACAATGCGTGGGAAGAGTGCTTCGACCACACGCAAGAGTCTGTAGACCCATCCTCCCTCTTCCCCGATGAAAGCCTCTGAACTCCGCAGCCACCTTGATGGTTACCTTCGCACTAACGAAGATTGCGAAATCAAGCTGTTCTGCGAAAGCGTCGTTTATGACGATGTGTTCGACGAACATTCCGCTGAAGTTATCACTGACATCCGCTCGGTAAATGACTGGCCTCTACCTGGCGAAAGCATTGTCATTGGTGATGCAGAACAACCAGGCAAGTACCTCGTCATCTTCTACGACTCGTCTGACGAGAACAAGCGCTCTGGCTACAAGCGCAGCTTTGGCTCCTAATGAAGCACTCCTTCACCGTTCACACCCCCTCCCTCATGTCTTCAGATCCCGCCCAGCAGTCCATGCTCGACCGTTACAACGGCGTCTTCACTCCTCTTGAAATCAGCGCCGAAGCCTTCAAGGCTGCATACGACACCCCTGACATTGGTCCTCACATTGAGAAGGACTACAAAGGCCTCTCCTATCTCTCCTGGCCCTTCGCTTATCGCTATCTCAAGGAACACTTCCCCACGCTCTTCGTCGCGTTTGAAGAGAAAATCATTGGTGAAGTGGTGTTTGGTGGCCCTGGCTATTACTACCTTCGCCCTTATCTCACTGACGGCATCCGTCGCACTGTTGCTCTGATCTTCCCCGTGATGGATCGGAAGCACAATGCCATTAAAGAGCTGGATGGTCGCGCCATCAGCGACAACTGCCAGCGTGCTGCCGTTAAGTGCATCGCCACCTTCACCGGCCTCGGCCTGCGTCTCTACGCAGGCGAAGACATCCCCAAAGAAGATGACCAAAAAGGATCGGCCCGGCTCCCGCTCCAACAGGATGCTCCGAAGCAAGCTCCGGCATCAAAGAAAGAGCAGGCGCCTGCTGATGGAGGCAATGCTCATCTTGGAGAAGCGTGGGCTCTTGCCTTCGATGGAAAACAAGCCCTTGTTGGATTCTGCGAAGCCAATCCTCTTGGACTCGCTGATGTGAGGGCTTGTCAAATGGCAGTCAAGAACGCCCTGGACACTGTTGGCCTTAATACTGGCGCCAACGTCAAAACCATCGGCGACTTTGGCAATGTGATCACCACTCTCGTGTCCTCCTGGACCAAGGAGCAGGGTATCAAGATCACCAAGGCTGCCATGACGAAAGAACTGGACAGTATTCGTGGAGCTGCAGTGTCCACCGAAGCTGCCGTCGAAGCCGTTAAGGCATTCGTTGCATCAAAAAAGTAGATCTGGCGGCGGCCCTCTTAGCGAGGGCCTTCGCTGGAGTAGTTGCCTTCGATGAAGACGATGGTCCCATTACTGAGCTTCCTTCCTACTTATTTTCAGCATGACCCGCTCGGCCTATTTCTTGTATTGGCTGGTACAGCAACTGTCAGCGCTCTTCTCATCCTTCGCATAGCACGTCTATGGACCTCCAAGTGATGCCCCACAAATGGACCCATTCATTTGTTGATCGTTTTGGTAATCCTTCCTATGAAGTGAGCTTCACTTCCTACAAAGAAACGACTTCAGAAATCGTAGAAGATTTCGCCTGCTACCTCATGGGCTGTGGCTTCTTCCAAAGCACCATCATTGAAGCTTTCGATGACTACATCAGCGACCATCGCCAAGCCCTCGTTGATTCAGGAAACCGCCTTGGACAAACAATGGTGGGAGAAGGCGAATGAAGCCTATTGGAGCTTTCCAGACGATCTCATTGATAGTCCGAAACGTGTGGCGGCTCTGCTTGCTTCCGTTATGGATGCTGGTCTTCTGGATTCTGCGTTTCTCAAGCCGTTTATTAATCGACATCTCATGCCTGACATTGCAATGTGTACGGGGGATGGATGCCCTGTTAAGGAAAACTGCTGGCGTTATCTTGCGCCTCCAGACAAATGGCAGTCACAGTTCGCGGCACCTCCTTGCACAAAGGAAGGTTGCGAATACTTCTGGGATGTAAACGAAAAATGATTTCCATCCTCATCATGGCTCAGCTTGCACAGCCTCTCCCTCGCGTGGGTAGCTGCCCTATGGGCTACTTCATCTCCGGCGCCTATTGCGTGCCCTCTCGTAACGCAACTAATGCCATCGAGAAACAGGGAAGCAGTTGTCCTCTGGGCTATTACACATCTGGCTCTTACTGCGTCAAACCACGATGAAATTCCCACGCTACGAGCCAAACAGGCTCCAAATTAACAAGAAACGCTACTACGTTTCGGAGGAACTTCCCAATGTTCCAGCAGGAATCGTCTTGCCGTCCGTCACAACAGTCGCCTCGGCCACCGCCCCCATAGGCAAGACAATGGCCCTCATCAACTGGCGCAAGCGTGTAGGCGATGCGGAAGCAAACCGTCGCACGCGCAATGCCGTTGAACGCGGCAACTGGCTTCATGGAGTATTGGAAGATCTCTTCAATGGGGAGGATGTTGAGACGCATTTTGATAATGCGCCTCAATTCCTCCCTTACTACGAGAGCATTCAAGACTTCCTGGACCAGATAGACGAGCCACAGCTCGTCGAAAGTGCCATCTCGTGGTACTGCCCTTCCAGGGAAATTGGTTACGCGGGCACCTTCGATATGCTCGCCACCATGAAGAGCGGCGCCTATGCGCTGCTCGATTGGAAGACCAGTTACAAGCACAAGAGCGACTCGATGCTTGCGGACTACCGCATGCAGCTTGGAGCCTATGTGCAGGCCATTGAACAGATGTATGACATCGAAATCAATGAGGCGCACTGCGCCATTGCCATCTACGATCCCGACACTGGAAAGGGCGAACAGGCTCAAATTGTGAGCCTGGATGCCGGTGAGCTTGTAGCGCAAGCCGGCGTGATGACACAGAAGACTCAGCAGTTCTTCTTCGACCACTATCCCGGTCGTGTGCCCTTCACAATTTCTATGGACAAGGGAGCTTGATCTCCCGTTCATAGTCGCTACTCTTGTTCCGTTCTTCTTTTTCAACCATGGCTTCTCAGCCTCTCTACAAAGTCGCAATCGACATCCCCGCAGACGTGTTCCGCGAGGCCAAGGAAGCTGGCCCTAACGACCGTGGCATGTACAGCCTTGCCGCATCGTTGTGGACCAACGACCGCAAAGTCAACGACTCTCAGCCCAGCTTCACTGGCCAAGTGCAAGTGAAGGGCAAGATCGATGGTGCCAAGGGCTACGCCTCGATGTGGGACAACTCTGGCAAGGCTGGTAGCAGCAAGAAGGCTGCTTCCGACGATCTGTTTTGATCCTTACGGGGGCGCTTAGAGCGCCCCTTTCACAATGCTCCTTAACGACATCGAAATCAGCAAGCTCGCTGAAAACGACATCTTCATGCCCTATGTGGGTGAGAAGACCAAGATTGTTGATGGCAAGCCTGCTCTGAGCTTCGGCCTCAGCCAAAGCGGCTACGACATTCGCCTGTCTCCCAAGGAGTTTGTCGTCTATGCATCGCCGCAGTCCACATCCACTTTCGACGTGAAAGATGCCCCGGAGGGCGTCACGACAGGCTTAGTGCAGGATGAGAAGGGCAGCTTCTTTATCATCCCTCCGCATGCCATTGGCCTTGGCGTGAGCATCGAGCGGTTCAATATGCCGAACGATGTAATGGGACTGTGCTGGGGCAAAAGCACCTATGCACGCGCTGGTCTCATCGCCAACATCACCCCCATCGAGCCTGGCTGGTGTGGCTACCTAACCATGAGCCTCACCAACCCCACTGATCGCTACATCCGCGTATATGCCAACGAGGGCATTGCCCAAGTGGTGCTATTTCGCTGTGGTGAAGTGAGCAGGCCCTATGAGGGAAAGTATCAAGATCAAGGCGCTAGCGTAACTGCTGCGAAAGTATGATCTTGTGAGCGCTCTTGAGGATAAATTCTACGATCAGTGGAAAGTCAAGTGGCCCCAATTAGAGCTTGTTCGCGAGTTCAGTGATGTGCCTACTTGGGAATCTGACTATCAAGAGCGCTACGCCAAAAGCAAACGATCCAAGCGCTACCGAGCTGATTTCGCTCACATCGAAAGCCGCTCGCTGATCGAGATACAAGGCGGCACCTACATGCGGGGTCGCCATGTATCAGGGTCTGGTTATGACCGCGATGCAAGGAAATACAATCTGGCCATGATGGGTGGCTGGAAAGTATTTCTGCTCACGTCTACCACGGCCACAGACGCCACTTGGATTGAGAAGATCGGGGAGGCTTGCTGGTCTGTGATGATTGCTGCTGTTCTAGAAGAGCAGCAGCCTGATTCATAAGATCCTCTGCCGCTTGCAAATCAGACTCCCGCAGTCCGATGGCATGCCGCAAATTCATGTTTTCCTTGATCAAACCGCCTACGGCGCCCTGCAGGTTACTGAACCCCTCTAGCAGGTTTGTTGCCACCTCTTTGAGCTGTTGCATGTCGGTGCATTCTGCAATTGCCTTCTTATTGACGGCTAGCGAGAAGTCCCGCTCCATGCTGCGCTCAAATGGACCCATGGTTGCAACGTGTTTCCTCCCATCGTAATCAAGAATCACTGGAACGCTGTACTGCATGGCTCTTTCCTTTTCCTTTAGCGTAACCCTGCGCGACAGGCGGAAGACATTTGTACGGCCAGTGGAATCTGCACAAGATCCCGAACCTGTGATTACGGTTCTCCCAAGAACACCGTTTCGCCAGTCTCTCCGCACTCCAAATCATGATCCTTTCACCAAGGGACAGAGGGTGGTCTTGGTATCACTCACGTCAGATGGATGGATATATTCGGGATTCAAGGGCACGATTCTCTCCTTTGAATACGAGAAGGACAGCAAGGGAAGATCAGTGCGCAAAGCACGAGTGGCTTGGGATGAGGGTGACCAACATCCTGCCCGCATTAGTGTCTCAGCAATTTCGCGTCTCCGCCCAGAACAATGACTGATTTCACCATCCATGATCCCCTCGGTGACGGTATTAGCAGTGTTCGGCTTCTCGACTGGATGGGAAGCTCAATGGACATTGTTTGCGATGCGAGGCAAAGCTTTGACCTTGAAAGTCCAGACTTTGGACCAAGAGAGCAGAAGCTTCTCAATTACTTGGTCGCCCATCGACACACCAGCCCGTTCCGTGGCGTAGTCTTCAAATGGCAAGTGAAGGCTCCGCTATTCGTCGCAAGACAATGGTGGAAGCATGTGATTGGCGGCACGTTTGCCAATGACCAGCTTGGCTGGAATGAAAAGAGCTTCCGCTACTGCCCTGCTGATAGCGAAGAGTTTTATTTTCCAAAAGAATTTAGGAAGCAGAGTGCCAGCAACAAACAAGCCTCTGATGGCCCGCTCGATGAAGGCAGCGCACGAGTGGCTGAAATTAAATATGCAGAGGCCTTGCAGGTGATCCAACAGGCCTATTCGACCCTGTTAGCTGTTGGGGTGAGTAAGGAGCAGGCACGCGGCATTCTGCCGACGTGCCACTACACAAGCTTTGTCTGGACCTGCAGCCTTCAGGCTCTCCTGCATTTCCTGAGCTTGCGTCAGCCTTCCGACGCACAATGGGAAATCCGTGCCTATGCCGACGTTCTTGCTGAGCTAGCCGAGCCTATCGTTAGCGAAGCCTTCGCAGCCTTCAAAGCTAATGACTCCTCCTTCTAAGCCCGACATGGTCAATTCCCCTGGCCATTACACGGCAGAGGGGAGCATTGAATGCATTGAAGCCATTGAGGCTCAGCTCACGACAGACGAATTTCGTGGCTTCCTAAAAGGGAACATCGCAAAATACGTGTGGCGCGAACTCCGCAAGGGCGGTCAAGAAGATCTTCGTAAAGCCCAGTGGTATCTCAATCATCTCGTGGAACATGACGACGCCCACAGACGTGCCGCCATCCAAGAAGTGTGCGATGCCCTCGGTCCCTCTGCTCCTAACGTCCGCTATGACGACTGAAACCACCCCCGCCATTGAAGCCGATTGGCAATCCCAATGGCGCACGCAACGCTACGAACGCCTCCTGGACACCATCTCAGAGTATCTATGTGACGATGGTAAGGACAGCGGTGCCAAGGCGTTTCTCGATGACCTTGTAAAAGGCTTGAAGGAAACCCGCGACTGGCCAGAGCGTCAGACCAGGGAAATAGACGTAGCGCTGGAGGCTATTCAATATGTCGCCTGATGACGCTGAGGTGCGCTTCTACGTGGATTGCCACGACCAAGAGGTGTACGAGGTGAGCTTCCCATCGCTTGGCTTAAAAAGTTGCGTATCCTCCGCACACCTTGTCGAAGAACGCAAAATCCAATTGCTACGACTAAGCAACAGCCCAGCCAACGTCTCCCAAATCGGCTAAAGAAAAAGGGCCACGAAATGGCCCTTTTCTTATGCGACGCATTATTTCCTTCTGCACCACCCGCTTCTCAGCCAGGAAGCGCCAATATTCATCACTGTCAGTGTGGGCATCGATGAAGCTATTGGCATAGGTCCAAGCCATCAGCACTTCCTCTCGCTGCCGCGACCACTGATCAGTGGGCCGCCACCACTCAAACACTGGCAGATCAGTCTTGGCCAAGTTGCACCGTTTGCAGGCGGGCACCATGTTCCAACGTGCGAAGTGAGGGCCGCCCTTGCTTTTAGGAACGATGTGGTCGATGGTTAGTTTCTCATTCCATCGCCCGCAATAAGCGCACGCGGACTGCCCTAGCGGGCCGCGAAGCGGGTAGTCGTCGAAGATAGATTTCCTGAAGCGTCGTGTGGCGTCCGACTTACGTAATTCAATGAGGCCAGTGATGTAATCATCGGGCTCATACGCCACAAACATGACGTTATCTTCAGTTGGCTGACACTAATCTATCGTCTGAATTTGAACACTGAGACAATGCTATGATTTAGAAAAATGCCGCAAAGCGAGCAGTGAAAGAAGGCTTGGCAAACTTTGTGGCGACAGTCACCGCTGGCATGCTATTAGCATCTGGCGGGATGATGATTGCCGTAGGTAATCAACAAATTCGCATTACAACGCAAGTCGAAGCGATAACAAAAAATCTTGACACTCTCACTGCTAACGTGCAACAGCTAGAAGCACGGGTGAGAAGCTTAGAAATTCGTCGCTAGGCTAAAGCAAACTCTCTCGGAGAATTTCAATGGCAGGTATTGAGTGGTTCGTCATCGGTGGCATTATCGTCGCTGCTATTGACCAAATTATTGAAAAGACTCCCTACAAGGAGAACAACATGCTTCAGCTTGTTATGACAGGTCTGAAGGCAGTGTTCCGCGTTAAGGGCTGAGGCCATGTGGCCCAGTAATCGAGCATTCTGGGACGAATGCTTCCAGATTGCTCGTAAGTGTGGCGCAAAATATCCTGAACTCGCGGCAGCTCAATGTTGTCTAGAGAGCGGATTTGGCAAGCACACTTCGGGCAAACATAACTACCTAGGTCTGAAAGGAAGTGGGACTAGCACTACCACTCAGGAATGGTACGACGGTCAATGGGTGACGATCAAGGCGGGATTTATTGATTTTCCTAGCCTTGCCGCATGCATTGAATATCTTGTCACGCGCTGGTACAAAGATTATCGGCATTTTAAGGGCGTCAATGGCGCCCCTAATCGTTACACCGCAGCACGAATGCTTAAAGAGCAGTCGTATGCTACGGATCCAGATTATCCTGCTAAATTATCGCGACTGATGAAGGAATACGCTCCTGAATCAACTCGCACGTCTCCCATGATTAGTCCCAAGAAGTCTGTCCGTGAATTTGGCTTCAAGCCTGGTGATCATCACATCGTCGTCAATGACGTTGTAGAAACGGCCAAGTGTTTCAATTCCGAAGGGAAGCTCTTGTGGGAGCTTCCTGCACTGGCGCGAGGTCAAGCTAGTGACTATGAATGGAAGCTGCGCAATACTGACACGCCCCCTGGTCTCTACAAAGTGGGCACTGTCTACCGTGATTACGAAATCAATGGTGACAAGCCTGCCTTTAATCGCATACTCATGGCCTATGGCTGGTACAGCCTCGACATGATCGATCTAGAAGGCCAGGAGCGCAACAATAGACGGGCAGGAATCATGCTGCATGGCGGTGGCAGTGGCAATGGCTGGCCAGGCGCTTGGGCGCCCATGCAGCCCCTTCTGGCTACGCATGGTTGCGTTCGCATGCACAATGCCCATCTGCGTGATTTCGTGATGCCGCTCCTGAAGAGCGGCAGCATCTTCATTAGCGTCTACCAAGAAAGATGACTTTTGAGAGCTGGCTAAACGCTCTTGTTTATGAGCTGGGCCTTCTTCTGGTCCAGCTTCTTCCTTCTTTGGCAACCAATCCTTTCCTTAAACGTCTAATGGACTGGTGCCGCCCTGACTGGGTGGAATGGAAGACGGCCAACACACTAGATGCCGTTGATAAACAAGCGAAGGTTTTGGTGGAACAATGGGAGGCGGAACATCGTACTGACGTTTCCGAGAAGTTGGCCACGAAAGCGCAAGAGCTGTTCCCAGAAGCAAAAATAACGCCACTACCCAACGCAGTGGTGCCATCGGTGATGATCGAGCACAAGGCTCCTGATCATGCAAGTGACGCTGTGAAGGCATTGGGTGGTGAGATGAGGATTACGTGGACTCTCGATGGGGAGCCTCCTCAAACCCCCTCGCGATGAGATTGTGAATGTCCATGTAGCCGCAGTCCATTCCATCTACATAAGCATCACCATTAAAACCAAACACTTCATAAAGAACATGGCGATAGGATCCATGTTCAATTACATCCCCTTGATGGATGCGCCGACACACGCTACGGAACGCCCGTAGGCGTTCCTCATAAGGCAACGCATTCCACCATTCATAATCATCAATCGCCAGTTGCTTGGTGCGCTCCTTGACTGATTGACGCAGCTCTTCTAGGGCTTTGGTTTGCTGCTCTCCTCGGAAGAAGTTATAGAGGCGTTGGGTAAAGGAAGGTTTAGACGTGCCGCCAAATAGCGCCATTCGTTCAGCTCTTTCTGGTGGTAATCAATCCAAGACATTATGGCGTCACAAACTGCCTCATGCGCAGCCTCCGCTCCGCCATCGTTAATGAACTCATGGAGGCTGTCGGAGATAGCATCAATATGTTGTTGGCGCCACTGATCGTCCATAAGGGCGTCTATGGGAAGGGCAAAGCTGTCTGCATCATAGCTGCATCAAGCTGATCCCACTAGACGGGGACACTACGAGGGCGGTGTTCAAAATGCGCATTACTGCGTTATGGTCTGAATGGTTGAATCAGATAAGCGCTGTGGCCAGTAAGTCAACCGTTTGACATGGCCGTCTAGTGGTTGTATACCATCGTGGCTATTAGCGATATCTAATTGGCTAATGGATAGTGGAATGTTTGGAGTATTTGAACTCACTGCAGCAGCACCATTTAAAGAACCTGCTGATCCAGTAGACTTATAGCCACCAGCGCATTTAATGCCGTCACTTGTAAAGTTGCCAAGAATAGCCCTTTGCAGGACTGTGGCAGGTACTACATCAAAGTTGAATTGTGTACTACCTGTAGACCCCGCAAGGGATATCCTGTTGTTGTAGCTGTTATCACTAAAAGCAAGCGGAACAAGTGCTTTTCCTGCAACCGGATGAGGATAGCTTGTAATTTCAGTAAAGATTGACCCTTCTCTTTGTAGATACCAAGAAGATAAGTTGCTGCCGCTAATGCTAGCTGCATCTGCATTACGTGTAGCGGTAGAACCTCCGGTAAATATCCATGAAGTCGCAAAACCGCCGATCTCTAGGTTTGCGTATTCAACAGTTCCATTTACAGTGACAGTTAATGTACCTGCCGTTGGCGTGAATATCAATGTTGAACGTGCTGGATAGACGCCAGTGCCGACCACCGTTGCTGAATGTGCGCCGCTCAAAGAAACTGTGCCGGTGCCGTAGAAACTCAGTGTGTGCGTAACAGCAGTAACGGTGACGTTCTGGGTGGTAAGTGTGGTGCTGTTTAGAAGTAAATTAGTACGCTGCTGCTCCATCAACAGGCCAAGGCTTTCGCCAGTCGTGGGGTTGTGGTCGAATCGTGCTTCGTTCGTCGTCGCGGTCTTGATTAGCCCATCACTTCCCACGTATGTCGCACTACTGGCGCGAGTAAAACTTATCAAACTGGACCCACTAATGTAATCTGTGAGGGACTTGGTTGAAGCAAACCTCAAATCAAGAGAAGGAGTGCCTGCTTGCGAGTAAAGCAAGTCGTCTCCAGTTCCGGTTCCCGTAATAATCCAGCTCATCGCAACACCTCCGTAGGGCTCGTAGTGGCAGTGTCTTCCACTGCTGGGTTTGTGTAGGTCATGGCGTCGGTCCCACGAGCTTGTATGGATGGTCGCTGGGGAGGTTGGCAGTGAGTCCCCATTTGTGGGCTAGATAGCCTTCGATTTTTTGACGAATGTCAGTAGAAATAGCTCCAGGGACAAAAACGTATTCGGCAAAAAAGCCGTTCGAGTCATCATTTCCCGCCCGACCTATCTGATAAGTAGTTACAAATCCTGTCGTGACCGCTTGCGTAGCTGTTGCGACACTGCTCCCATCAATAAACACTTGATGCTGGTTGATGCCGTCAAAAGACCATTCAGCTATTCTTGATGAAGTGTTTGAGGGCCAAGGAGCAATGTTGTTTGCATTGTATGCAATGTTAGTACTGCTAAAATAAAACCTGGGGACCGCCGCAGTTGATCCCGAAAATAATTCGCCACTTCCTGCAAAAAATATGCTGAATGCTGAGTTATTTATGACGGACTCAAAAGGGCTGAATATCAAGTATTGAGAAACAAAGCTAATAGCCGGTAGCCCATTTAAGCCTGCGTTGCTGTAAATGGGTTGCAAAATAGCTGTTGATTGCGTGAAATTTCTACCATTGCCGCTTTTGTCATTCCACTGGCTAACAGCACCACCACTCTCAGTAATCGTGCCTGTATCAGCAGCATCCAACCACAGCGCCGTCTGGATCATGCTGGGATTCCAGACGCTTTCGTTCCACACAAATTCTTTGCGGAGGGTGAGCTTCCCAGGAACATAGATAGGCATTAGTTCACCTCCCCAGCAGCAGTAGTGTTGGAATTTTCCGCCGATGGCGGGCAACCATTAGCCATGTAATTTGTGATTGCCTGCATCTCCTCCAAGGTGGCGTTGCCTTTGAGTGCGTTAGCCCTGTAAGAAATAATAGCAATGTTACCTTTAACGTACCCTTGATTGTTATCGAAGCGATCAATGGTGGGTGAATTGCCTTTGGCTGTATAACCTTGCGGACCTTTGCCGATTACTGGCTTCAGCTCGATTCCTAGCACTGGGCAGTATTTGGGAATAACGATGTCTGAAAGCTCGATATTGAAGTCAACGCCAATAAGCTTTGCGCGTTGTTTCGCAGCGTAGTAAAGCTTCTTTTCTTGGCTGGTCGCAAAGTAATCGCCCATGCTGCAAGTACCACAGTGATACATGCGCAGTCCGCCAGTCACGTCAATTCGCCCGCTCTTGTTTGTTTTGATTGGGTAAAAGCTGGTAATCGGCATGTACTCTTTGCATTTGCTGCATTGTGCCAACATTGGGCAGGGAAACGCTTGACTGGCCGTCCATTCTTTTGCATTTTGCTTTCGCCTAAACGGAAGCGAGGCAATGTACTCTCGCTCGGTAGGACTCAGTATGTAGGTCATGGTATAGCTGCTCCGATAGCGGTGATTAAAGCTGACACGCGGGTGTCAAGGGCGGCGAGGTCTAGAGATTCGCCTATGGAGTAGAAGGCGAGGCGGGCGTCACTTTTAGTTCCTGGTAATCCATCAAAACACAAAATGTTGCCATTTGCTGGAGCTGCACTGCCGTTTAAAATCTCGGCAGTTGTGGTCATCCCTCCTCTTGCAACAAAGCTTGTTGAAGTGCTGCGATTAAAACCGAGAAGGCCAGCAACGTTGGCCGCAGTAGTTGGAACGCCTACTGTTGAATTTAACCGGCCGCCTAATAAACCTACATTACCAACAATGGGACTTAAATGAGAAGAACCAGAGGCCGCAGGCAACCCTATGTAACACGCATTGCCAATGCTTGAAACAACAGTAGCGTAAATCGACAGGTGCTTGCTGTTCTGAGGGTCAGCATTGTTATTTCGGTTGCTATCTAAATACTTCGTGCTTCCATCACCAACAAGTCCAGTCTCGCGGTTATAGTCTCCAGATACAAAGTTGTAGTTCGTGGGAGCAGTCCCAACCAACGGAACCAACGCCCCACTCAGCGTCCTAGCACCCGCAAGAATGCAACTAGCCTTAATCGCATCCCAAATTCCATCATTCTTGCAGCCAATCACAAAGTCATTGATGGCGTAGCGGACACCAGTTTCCAATGTCTGTGTGTCAGCAGCCTCCACCGCTTCGATGTAAGTGGAGGCATCAGCATCAAACTGAAACCCTGGCCGCCAAACAAGCGTCATACATCACCTCCATCGGGCTCAGTAGTGTCGCCACTGTCTACAACGGGAGGTTGCCAGTTGGGATCGTATGGGGTGCCATCAGGGTTGAACTGAGGCGGTGTCGGACCAACGTAATACGGTCCAACTTTGAGGTCTTGGCACACCTTAGTGGCCATACTGGTGGCATAACTGCCTACTACTTCTTCAGGGCTCTTACCCTCCAAAGAAGCAGTTGCGACGATGCCAGGGGTTAGTTCGTCAGGAATGGTGATCGTGTAATCCATCGGTCAGTGTTGGTAAAGGTTTTGTGACCAGTTACGGGTCGGTCACCCACCCTGTTAGTGAGTAGGACTACGAGTCAGCAAGACGCTTCATGCCTTCTGCATTGTTCTGGTAAAGATCATCTAGGGCTTTTTGAGCCATAAACTCGCGTGTCACAGTCAGGGCGTCTTTGTCCCTGTTGTTTTCGATGGCTGCAAGCAGCTCAAGTTTGTAATCTTTTTGAGTCATTTTAGAGGGCAGGGCTAAGAGGTCTAACCATTGTTTGCATGAGCAAGCGTCAAGCACGACGCATAGAACGAGGCCGTAATGCCAAGAGCATTGGTTACTTGCAGGTCTCTACCGGAAGCTGAGACGCTGTAGCGAGTACCCGCATTGCTGTGCACTGTACTGACAATGGTAAGAGTTGTTGTATTAGCAAATACAAGAAGTAGCAAACCATCTGAAGCAGTATTGCCATGACTGACGTTAATGTAAGAATAGCCACGAGCAGGAGTAATAACTGTGCCTGTAGCGCCGTCAGCTAAGGACACGGTATTGTCTCCAGCACCAATGTGAGTGCTGCCTGCAACGCCAAGACGGGGATTGTTAGTGCTCGTAGTCGTGCCAACTAACAACCTGCCGGAGCTGTCAATGCGGGCGCGTTCTGTTAATCCGCTGACTGTAGAACTGCTGCCGTTCTTGAATACAAGCGTGCCGCCAACATTGTGAATCGCGCAGTTGTCACCTGCGCTTCGATCCAGCATTATTCCGCTATTCGTGTCATTTCCACCTACAGTCAGAAGTACATCTGTGGCAGGACTCGTAGTGCCAATCCCTACGTTGCCTGCATTGAAGAATGTGTGAACGCCTGCGGTGCTTTCAGCGGGTATGCGAACTGTCTCTACGTCCGAGCTATTGAAAAGCCGAAGAATACCTTCGTTTGCACTGTAAGCTCCCAGATAAACCATCCTGTTGTTACCAGAATTGTTTATCTGTAACTGTGCTTCCGCGCCGCTATAAGCTATTGTTAAGGGCACAGTAGGGCTACTAGTCCCCAGACCTAGTTTCCCGTCCGATGTGATGCGGAGTTTTTCGGTAGCATTTGTCCCAAGAACTAAGGGGCGAGTATCTTGAGTGATTAAGTGAAACGCTCCAACATCACCGTACGCAAGCGTGCGATCAGTGCCATCAAGCGATTCAAAAATAATGCCGCCGCCAAAATCGTTGGTTTTACCGCGAATGCTAAGAGTTCCATAATTTCCTCCAATTGCTGAAACTCCACTGCCAACCCCAACATTC
>Ga0208428_1000022_pt1 | contig 74499 bp, 99 predicted proteins | sample DEB08_DNA_11_FD_184535 | JGI IMG/M metagenome (GOLD analysis project Ga0208428, IMG submission 184535) | Aqueous microbial communities from the Delaware River and Bay under freshwater to marine salinity gradient to study organic matter... | ecosystem: Environmental > Aquatic > Marine > Coastal ... | reverse complement strand
TTCGTTTGCACTTACAGTATTATTAGTTGTGTGTGTATAATCACTACCACCTTCATTTACACTAATCGTTACTGCACTTGGAGTACCAACACTACTGAAATTTGCATTAGATGCTACTGATTGAGCTTGTGGGTTTGCAGATATTGTTGTAACTGGTGTTGCAGTTCTTGTTCGTGTGATACTTGCCTCAACTGTCTTAGTACCAGTAGTTCCTTCACTATCAGTAAAGTTTACAGGTATAGTAATAGTTTCTGTATCAGATGTCATATCACTAGCTGTATCGGTGAATACTATAACATTACTTGCTCTTCTTTTAATTGTTACCGGTACGGTTGAACTATTTACAAATGAACCATAAGATGCAATAGAACCACTATGAGAATTTGCTGCTAAATCTACTCTAAACCAATTACTAACTTCAGTAACTCCTTCTATTTCATATTCTTTAAATCTCCCACCACCGGCTGAATGTTCTATTCTTAATACATAGTGATATCCATCACTACCAACAGAACCAGTAATTGAACTAAGGAGTGTATTTAAATTACCACTACCAATATTTATTCTTCTGAATGAAGTAATTGATTGAGCATTAGATGTTGATGCTCCATTACCTGCTACTGATTTTATTCCACCAGTTCCAGGGTTAGTATCAGTTGTAGCTTGACTCCATGTATAATCCACATCAGATGGTGATAGTTCGTTAAATGCATTTGCTGTACCTGAAAGTCCTCCACTAAATTCAATAGTACCAAAACCAGTAAATCTACTTGTACCACCTTCACTTGCAGCTACTAATATTGGTTGTGGTGAAACAGAACCACTACCTTGTGAGTTTCCATCAATAGTTTGTGCAGAAGGTCGTACAGATACTTCAACATTTGGAGTACCAATTCTTACTCTTGAAATACTAGCCTCTATTGTCTTAGTACCAGTAGTTCCTTCACCATCTGTAAAATTAATTGGAATTGAAATCGTTTCTGTATCAGATATCATATCTGAAGCAGTATCTGTAAAAGTAATTGTATTAGATGAAATACTTCCAGTCAATCCTCCACTAAAAGTTGGATTACCAATACTTGTAAATCTATCTGTACCACCTTCAAGTGCTTTCACAGTAATTGTTTGTGGTGAAACAGAACCACTACCAACAGAATTTGCATCTATTGTTTGACCTGAAGGAGATACTGATACTTCAACATTTGGAGTACCAACTCTTACTCTTGATACTGTTACTTCAACCAACTTACTACCACTTGTACCTTCACCATCTGTAAAGTTGATTGGAATCTGAAGTACACCTGTATCACTTGTCATATCAGATGCAGTAGATGTAATTGTTATTACTTCATTCGAAACTGATGTTGTTAATCCATTACTACCAGTTACTGCTCCTATACTTGTAAATCTATCAGTATTACCCTCTTTTGCTTTAACAACAATATTTTCAGGTGTACTCGAACCACTACCAACAGAATTTGCATTTATTGTTTGAGCAGCTGGTTGTGCAAATACTTCTACATTTGGAACTGCTTTTTTAGATTTTGAATAAGATACAACCTTTTGGAATGATTGTGATGTTGAATTATCACCAGCAAGATATTCTATATTCAAAGTAAGTGAACCACTACTTGCAGAATTATCAAATGCCGAAATACCATATTCGTTTGTAGTTGGTGAAGTTTCCGCAGGTGTTACATTATCTCCAGTTATAGATGTTATATCAAATGTGTTTTTAGCTCTACCACCACCAATATCATCATGTGTGATTTGATTTCCACCAATAAACATTTGAACATTTCCTTTAGATGAAGCAAATCCACCCTCAACTTCACCAGTTGATTTGGCTGGAAATGCAGTTGATTCATTTGAAAGTACAAGAGATACTCCATCAAAGTTTATTACAGGTGATATTGTTACTTCATCTGAATATGCAATTCCAAATTGGTCTGAACCTGTAAATGAATAAGTTACTTCTTCCAATGTACTTCCTGCAAATGAAGCAGAATAATAATCAGAATGTATTGTGTATGTATCAACACCAGTTGTATTATCAGTAGAACCTGATATTCCTGGTGCACCACTACCTGAGTTTACTGTTATTGGTGTTGTGAATGATGCCAAGTTTTTTCTTTTGGCATTTATAGTAATACTTTGTCCTTGTGGTTTTGCAGATAAAGTAGTTGGTTCATAAATAAATTGATTTGCATTTGAAGTTACAATTAGTTGAGGTGCATTCTCACCATCCTCTAATCTATATATCGTTTCAAATTCTTCTAAATCTTCTAATGATGCAGTATAAACAACAGAACCAACATATGGTGATTCACTACCATCTACTCTCGAACCAGTAAAGTTATCTATTGTAATTAAAGCACCTGCAGGTGATACCGATGTTAAAGCACCAGGATAAACAGTATAATCGGATGGGTCTAAGAAATTACCAGCAATATCAAATGCAGAAGATGCAAATGTTACTGAACCTGTTAAGTTTGCTCGTGTTAAAGAAAATTTAATTGTTTGGTTTTCAGGATTCTGAACAGAACCACTTATAAATCTAAATGCATTTCTATCCGATTCGAATGTTAATAATTGTCCACTTGTTGGGAAATCATTACCACCATCAAATTCTTTTGTAGCAAGAACATCAACAGGAATATAGTTGTTGTTGATATCATAAAATTCAAATTTAAAATCAAATGATTCAACTGCTAACTTTCTTGGAATATCTTGAATCAAAGTAAATTCATCTGGTGAGAATGAAGTATCTTGTGCATTTTTTAAAGATACATTTGATATATACCAATCTGAACCAGATATATCAAACTTAAGATGAACATCATCTACTGTATTTGTTGCTAATATATTTTGTGTGAGGCTTTGTCTTGCACGATAAATTGCAGAACCACTTGCAGTTAAAAAGTTTTGTTCATAATTAGAACCACTAAAATAAGCTCTAACAGATTTACCACTATCATCAAGAGCACCACTTAATAAAGTTCTAAAGTTAAGTGTGTATTCTACATCTTTAGATATACTGAAACTACCACTTGTTGATATAGTTTGAGTTCCACCAGAAGATTCATTATAATCTGTTTTCACAGATGCCATCAAAACATCATTATCAATAGATACAGGATGGTCTTCTGAAGAGGTTACCCAATAAGTTTCTAAGTTATAAGCATCAAACAATCCATAAGATAATTCAGTATCTTGTGAAGTTGTAATATCTCTAAGTAATTCTGATGATTCTAATTTTGATTCTTGTACAAATTGAAAATCACCAACAGCATTTCTTGATTTTCTAAATACTTTTACTCTTGCAACATCACCAACAAATGTTTTAAGATTTGAAAAGTTCATCTTTGCAAACGAACCAGTCAATGCTGATTCTCCGATTACCTTTGCTTCTTTGTTATCAAAAGTTACTGAATAATCAGATGAAGGAAGTGTTGTTACTGTATTATCACTTGCCGTATATGGAGTATCAACTACTACATCTGTTTTACTTAATATCTCTCTAATTTTTGCACTATATCCTAATGATGGTACAGAAACTATATTTTCATCAACCGAAGATGACCATGTTGGTCCATCATTGATTCTTAATCTATATTGTATTCCTGCTCTCCATGTTCTTAAATCTGTTCCGAATGGTGGGTTTAAAGGAATACCAGATAAACTACCTGTTTGTGTTACTTGTGGAATTGTTTTTGTTATTATTGGTTTTACAATTTCATCTATTGTAACAACAGGTCTTTTATAAAATCTTACAATTGTTTCATTAGAAAGATTTTTATTTACTTGAATACTTCTTTCCCACTTAACATTGTAAACACCCTGCCATTCACTTGGTATATCAGTTACCGCATCATTTTCTCCAAGATAAGTTTTTAATTCACCAAGTACTGTAATTTTACCAATACCAATTGGAGTATCATCATAAACATGAACAGCAATTAATTTTGAATTACCTTCGTAATATTCAGGTGTTCCATCACCAGGTTCAAAGTAAATAGGATTTCCTTCTACATCAAGTATTTCTATCTTAACTTCAGTAGATTCTTTTAGATGTTCAGAACCTTCTATTAAAAACCCATTCTTACCACCAGTAAGTGTTTCATTTAATTCAGTAATTCTGAAATATTCTGATTGTGGTAAATCATCATTTTCAAATACTTGAAAGTTTGATAGGTTTAGAAAAGGTGCAAATGATTTTATAATAGCCATAAAAATTTCCTAATTTCTTTATATAAATATATCGAATTATTTTTTGTTAATATATATTATATAGAAATCTATATATTATGGGAAAATATACTACAATACAAATAAAAAGAGAATTGTACAGAGAACTGCATGATTATTGTTGTGAGAATGGATATACTAAAAGTGGATTGATTGAAAGATTGATTAAACAAAGAATTAAGCAACCTAAACCAAGTAATGTGTTAAGGGTTTCTAAAACTTAACTTGGGAAAATCCTTTTTCTTTCTTTATCTCAATAAGACCATCTACAACATCTCTCATTGAATCGATATGTGAAATAATCATAACGAAATCAAACTGAGTTTTAAGATATGTAAACAACATAAATAAAGATTGTAGGTTCTCACTATCTAATGTACCAAATCCTTCATCTATCACAAGGAAATTAGGTCTTGGTAGATTACATACATTGATTAAAGCAACTCTAATTGCTAAACCACTAATAAATCTTTCCATACCACTACACATTTCCAAACTCCATCTTTGGTCTCCATACACTAAGTAAGCATTAATGTTCTTACCATCAATCTCTAATTGCATTCCAAACTCTACGATTTGAGCTAAGATATTATTTACCTCACCTTCAATCATTGGTAATGCCTTTTCAATCAATTCATAAGATACACCATCTTTAGATAATGCATTCAGATAGAAATCAAACAATCTACTTTGTGATTCTAATTCTTTTACTTCATTAATTCTATCTTCGATTGTTTCTTTTTGATTTTGAAGAGCAGAAACTTTACCATTTAACTTAAGGATATCTGTATTTACTCCTTTGAGTTCATCCTTAATAATTGTAAGTTTTTCTCTTACTCCACTAATCTCATCTCTGATTTCTTTATTCTTCTGAATTTGTTTCTCATTCTTATAATATTCTTCGATAAGTTGTTGCTGTTGAGCAATTTGTGTATCTAATCGGATTTCTTCAGTTTCGGTTGTTGATAACTTGTTGATAAGTTGGGATATTTCTCTATCTAATTTATCCTCTTTATCTTTAGCATCTTTATACTTATCCCACTCATCTTCATATCCTTTCAAAGAATCAATCTCAATGTTTAAATCTAACTTTTCTTTTTCATTGTGTTGTAAAGATTCTTCCAACTCCTTTATCTTTGATTCTACTTCAGATTTTGTATCTAAAATAGATTTAGAATTTTCCATACAGATATCACACTCTTCATTGTATTTGTGTGAATCTAAGTGCTGTTTTCTTTCGTATAAAGATTCTAACTTAATATTAATTTTTTCTATTTCAGAATCAATGTTAGATAAATCTTTTCTTAATCTTTTTAATTTTGTAATTCCTTCTTCTAAATCTTCTTCATCAAACTTATCTAAGATTTCTTCTAAAGTAATTTGTTGTTCTTCTCTAAAGGTGATTCTTTCTTGAACCGAACCTTTTGTGGTTGAAACCCCATCCTTTTTGGTTTCGAGGTTTTTCAATCTTTTTTCTAACTCTTCGATTGAAACTCCACTATCAGCATTCAACTTAACGATTTTCTCGTTTAGGGATATAATCCTTTTGTTCAATACATCTTCTTCGTCCTTTAAAGATTTTTGAGAAACCTCTAACAACTTATATTCGTTTTTGTTTGTTTTTAAATCAGTGTCGATTTGAGCTAATTTTGTCGTAAAATCATCACTCTTAAATTTTCTGATAAGTGTTGCATTGTCTCTATTCTCATCAGCAGCCTTTTGATATAATTTATCAAAGATGTTTACACCAATGAATTGAGATAAGATTTCTTTTCTTTCCGATTGTGATTTATCAATGAATAGTGCATTATTTCCTTGTAAGGATAGTGCAGTTAAAACAAAATCCTCGAACTTACCTAAGTACTTTTCTATTTCTTTATTAGTATCTTTTCTTTGTTCACCATTGAGTGATTCTATAACTCCATTGTTATCTCTCCAAAAATCTACATCTACTTTAACCGATGTTTGTTTTCTAACATATTTGGCTCTTCTTTCAATATAATAATCAATTCCATCTATCTCGAAGTTAAACTTACAATAGAAGTTCGTTTTACGGTTGTTTAAGATGTTCTTAGAGATGTTTGTACGAGAAGTCTTATCATATATACAAAATGATAATGCATCGAAGAGAGAGGATTTACCAGAGGCATTTGGAGCGAAGATACCAACGATACCTTGAGCCTTATTAAACCTTACTTTGTTACCTTCACCATAAGAGAACATATTAGAGAACTCAAACTCTTTAGGTGTCCATAAGATGTTACCTGCTGAATCTGAATCATCTATCTGTCCATTTAACTCTGAGTTGATTTCCGCAATCCTATCTAACTCTTCATCTTCTAATAGATACTGTCTTTCTAAGTAATCTCTGATGAGTTGGTTTTGGAAAGTTTCGTTTTTAACATCACCAACAATATTTTTATTTACCTTTTGATTTGTTTTTAGTTGTCCGATTGTATCGGTTCTCGTTACAGTAACTTCAGCAACTTTGAATAACTTCTTTAGTTCAGTTATTCTTCTCTTCATATCACTTGCTTCTGTTCTTGTGAATCTCAATCTTAATCTTGGATACTTTGGAAGTTTAGTACCAACTTCATCATACACCCATTGAGGTATCTTACCATCAACTACATCAACTGTTAAGAATCCATAATCATTGTGGATATGGTGTTCTGTAAAAGTTCGTGTTGGAATATCCCAAAGTAAATAACCATGATTCTCTAATAACTCACCATGATTCTGTTGAATCATTGAACCTGCATAAGCAATGTGTTCATAACCAGGTCCGAATGTTTGTCTCTTATGGATATCACCCAACATGGCCATATCGTATCCATCGAACATATCTACTTGAAATGAGTTTGAAGAAACGGTATAGCCTATATCAGTTTGGGCTTTGTTTACTGGTCCGTGAAATAAAACGATTTTATTTTCTCCATCAACGGTATCTCCTTTAGGCCAATTTTCCTTGTCATCCAATATAGAATAGACAACAAAAGTAAGATTATGGATATTATAGATACCAGTATCACGAAGATAATGAATTCGATTATTTCCAAGATTTTCGATAATTGGTGTGAGTACATCTAGTCTGTGGGAATTATTTAAATTACAATCATGATTACCTGTGATTAACACAGTTTCTCTTAACTTCGCACACTCGGTGAGAAACCAACTAATTTCGTGTACGAGTTCGGGTGACATCTCAGTTTTAGCATGAGCAATATCACCAGCAATATAAATGAGGGAATCCTCGATTTTATCTTCTTTTACTTGTTTTAAGAATTTTTTGAATACTTGTCTGTATTCTTTGTGTCTTTGGAGATTACGAATATGTAAATCTGCCAAGTGATAAACTTTATTAATTATCATAAACTTTATTTATAGTTTGGTTGTTTATAATTTTTACTATCATAAACAAACTTTTGTTTTCCCATCAAATTATAATTACGCTCAATACTACGATAGTTGTTTGTATAGTAATCATGTAATTCTAATTTACTCATTTTATTAATTATATCTAAATTAGATTTATATTGTTTTAGTATATTTGCTTTACCTTTTACAAATGATAAATCAAATAAATCATTAGCCATCCAAAATCCTATTTCTTTTAAATAATCATTTATTCCTTCACTTCCAAGTATCAATGGTATATTCATTGATATAAATGGATTCCACGATTTTTCACTTAGATGAACAAATGGTTTTTCTAATATTTGTGTTTCCATAATACAGCTTACATAGCTGTTTAAACAAAATGGAATCGGTGGTATTTGGGGATTAACAGTTCCCTCTTGACTTTTTTTGAATGAAGTATCTAATATTGTTGGTATGTTTTTACCTTTCCATTCTCTTAACTTTGGACTAATTTCACTATCATCATAGTTAGATGTAAATCCACTATATGCAAGATAAGTTTCTTTATCTAATCCTATGTTATGTGTGTACTTAAAAATTTCTAATCTTTCAATCTTATCTACTCCTATAATTAAGTTACATTTTTTCTGTCTTAAGTTACCCCAAAAATGTGGTACTATATTTTGAATAGAACTAAAGTAATCTTCTTTGGCAGCTCTATATCTATAATAATTTAAATTATAAGTTTTACTAAGTACATCTGTTTGAAACTTATTAGAGAATATTGTATAGAATTCAGTATCTTCATATGATTGTCTATTATCATCATCTACACTTACAATTTTAATTTTAAATTTGTTAGATATTTCTTTTAATGTATTCTGTAAGTCATATGGTTCTTCAGTTGGAAAATACTGAACATCACAAATAACAGTATCATTAATATTTGGATTTATTTTTGTTATTTGATTTACAAGTTCATTGTAATAAGGTAAATTTCCATTATCGAATTTTGCTCTTTCTATTTCAAGTTTATTATCAAACTTATGTATAATAACATCATCTTTAAATTCAATTAAAGAATACCAAGGAGCATAACTACCCTTTTTAATGTGATGTGGTATCAAATGAATCATAACCCTTTTAGCTTTTGTGATATGATATCACTAAAGCCAGTTTCTTCTGTTTCTTTTAGTTTTGAATTTACTTCTGAGAATCCCATTTCAGATGCATCTTTATCAGATGGAATAATATTTTTTGTCTTTATACCTTGATTGGTAAATTGCATAGTGTATCGTAACGCTTCTTGTTGAGCATCTTCATCGAGTAGGATGTTAACACTCTTTACTCCATTTTTAAATATAGCATCATTTAACTTTTTAGGAACAAACTTACCCAATATAGGAATGGCATTTCTCTTCACCGCCATTGCATCAAATACACCTTCTACTAAAGTTATAGGCTCATCCCAATTTATTTGGTTTTCGAACATGATAACATTTTTCGATACTGGTGGATTTTTATACTTAAATTTTTCCTCAGCAAATACAGACCTCGCGATGAAGTAATTGAGTCTATTATCAGAATCATAAGATGGAATAATAATACGATTGGCATAATGACCAGAATCGCAATAACCGATATTATACTTTGTAATATCTTCTTTAGTAATACCTCTATCTTCAGCATACTTAAGAGCCTTTCTGTACACAGGATTTATCTTACCCTTTGGTACTTTTAACAGTGATTGAAACTCATTAGGTAACCTAAGTTCTACCTTTTCATCTTCGGTATCTTTCGAATAAACTACATAATCATCACCATAAATCTCATAAATTTGTTTTAATCTACGAGAATCTACATGAAGTCTTTTAAGTAATCTGTTGATTCTTTTTCCTTTTGCATCACAAACCCAACAATGCCATTTTTGAGTTTTTAAGTTAATTTGTAACTTTTTTTTATGGTGATGACAAAAGGGACAATAGTGTGCCTGTTCATCATTTTTCATAGATGTACCAGGACCCAACACATCATCTAATATGTTTATAACCTGTTGTTTCTCGTGGTGTGAGAGCATAATTATACTTTTAACAATACAAATATACGAAATTATTCCGTAATATCCAAGTCTTTTCTAAAAAATTTTCCCAAAATATTATCATTGAGTGATAATTCATCAGATAACACTCTATGTTGGAATAATTCTTCTACTTCGTAATAAGTTAAGGATTTTGGGGTACTGCAGAATCTTAGTATTTTTAATTCTAAACTATCGTTTATTTTATCGTTATTTCCTTCTAATTTTGCAGCTTCGCTTTCGTGAAACCACAACTGAACTGAAGTATTTGAAGAACGATAATCTAACCATTTAGATTCTTTTATAACCTTTCTTTTTCTTTTATAACCTTTTAGTGGTGGTAAAGTTCGTTTAGAATATAAGGATTTTTTCCCTATATAATATTCACCTGTTTGGTGATTTGTTATTTTGTATATAAATCCAATAGTACCTTCAGGCATATCAGATATTTCTGTTATAGGTCTACCTTGGTAAGTCCAACTCATAGTTAAAAATCTTGAAGTCATCCTTATACCTTTCTAATATATTTTCAATCATCCAATCTTGACTATATAAGTTTCTGTAAAACTTTTCTTGATTCAAGTGGGGATGTTTATCATATATTGGATTTCTGTTTAAATGAGGTATAGAAGAACGATGATTAATCTTTTTTAATATCTTTTGTATGTCGTGTGTATAGTTCTCATATTTTGCTATAAATGAAACTTCTTTGTTTTCATCTTTACCCGCATTGATATAATAACTTTGAGGAATCAAATCTAAATGATTTTCACTCAATTCTGTTATAAACTCTCCGAATGATTTTTTATACTCATTTTTTCGGAGCCGGTGAGAATAAGCAGATGCTATCCTTGTAAATGGATTTCTCACAATAGTAAATATGAAGAAGTCAGAAACATCTTCAAATACTCTTATTGAGTCATGGACGGCAACGAGTTCACTACCTTCTATATTTTGTATTATAGAAGTTAGTGAAGTTCCGCCAGTCTTTGGTATGTGAATAAATGCCCATTTCTGAGCATTGTTTTTAATTAAGCCCAAATGGTTAGCTTTATCTTGTTACTGAATCTGAGTATTTCTTCAAGTTTAATTTACCACCTCTGGCCGTTGCAAGAGCCTTATCATCTTTATGAAGTTTATTTCCTTCATTTGCAGATAATGGTGTTTTATCTTTAGAATTATCAGCAAGCTTTGCGAATTCTGATTTTTTATATAAATCTTCGATACTCATTTGATTATCCTACTAATTTTAAAACTTGATATTCTCCGTTATCACCAAATGTTTCGAAAATAGATTCACCATCTTCGTTTTCATCATACTGATAAACATTCATTTCAGCTTCTTCACAATAAGCGAGTACTGCATCGTTATCCGCTAATTCGATTTCCGCTACTGCAACTGATTGGTCTGAATTTAATAATTGATATACTGCCATAATTATTTTTTCCTTTTTTAAATTAAACTTCTTATATAAATATAGATTATGTATCTAAACGAACAATAAAGTTCATATCATAATCTGGTAAATTTTTAATTGGTTGTGGTAATTTAGCTACTGCAATCATTTCTCCACTCTTATCATACAATCCAATTGTAGATATATAAGTAGATAAATAAGAACCAGTAGGGTCTACTGATGAAGAAGCATGGTAATCATCCCATGAACCACTTACAGTATGGTCTATACTACCACTATATTGTTCTCTTCTTTTAATATCATTAATAACTTTTATCTTTTTAGTACCAGCTGGTCTTGAGTTGAATATTGCACTCGTTGGGAAATCATATGAACCACTTACATCAACTTCTACTGCAGTTGGATTCTGTGAATAGTTAAATTCCCCAGCCTTAGATGTAACCAATACTTCTAATTCATTTATTGTTTTTGTTGAATTAAATTTCATTGTGTATTGATTGAATGAACTTAATGTATCATTTAATACAATTAATCCATCTGAATAGAATATATTACCAAATCTAATTTCATCAATATCTAAACCACCAAAATCTAATTGTAGTTCAGTTGTTAAAGTACCAGCTTCTAAATCTATTCGTACTATATAAAATGAATCTGTATCATTGTTGAATGTCATTTTTGCTAAACCAGATTCCATATCAAAGGCCGGTTCACCAGGTGTTGACCAAAGAGAACCTGTAAACTCCCCATCATCTAAATCAGATACTACAATTACTCCACTTTCTAAATCAATTTCTTTTAAACTATATCTTGGATTTTGAGATGTTATATTACTATTCCCATCATCACTATAAACATCATCATTTGTTAAATCACTTAATAATAAACTCTCAGGTTGTATTCCTTCACCATATTTACTTTGGGGTAATGCAATTACAAAACCATTAGTTCCTATTGTTCTTTCATCTCTACCACCAACATTATCCATTCTACCTTTGAGAACAAATGGATTTCCAATATCAGTATAATATTGAGATTTAATCGATTTAAAAAGAGGTCCTGTATAAACACCTTCTTGAGTTGTTGCACTACCACTATCAAATGATGAAAGTATAGTATCATAAGAACCCGATATTATAGGATAATCGGTATTACTAACTTCCCAAGTTTTATTAACTTTGAAGCTTCTTTGATTTACGCTTGATTTTGGTATTGTCTTTAACATATAGTTATTACTCCTCTATATAAATATATTGAAATAAAAAACCCCATACTCGATGGGGTTTGTTATGTTTGAAAATGTGTGCCTACGGTTTAAAAATCAAGTTTTACTTTGATTAACACTTCTTTATCAAATGATTTAGGGATTGGTTGTGATGTTTTAGCCACAGCGATTGTTTCATTCGCATCGTTTAATAATCCAACTGTTGTAATAAATGTTCTTGGGTCTTTTTCGAATGTTGATTCTACAAATGAACCATCTGAACCTGTTACGAATGTTGGGTTGTTAGAGAAGTTAAATTCTCTATTTGTTGCTCTTACGAAATAATGTGATGTAGAAACATTTTCTGTTCTTCTTGCTTGGAAATCTCCTCCACCTGCAATTGCATTGTGTAATAAGAATTGGTTTTGTCCTTCATAATCATCACCTGCATATATTGATTTTCCTTGAGTTGAACCACTATCAATTGATGTTCCAATTAAATTATGAACAGCAGTTGGGTTAAGTACAATTAATCCTTGGTCAGGATAGAATAATCCAATACCAGAACCATTACTATCATATAATGAACTTATAGTTGCTTCGTTTTCTGTTCCTAAGTTTAATGAACCACTACCTACATTAAATACTCTACCAGCCTTACCAACTGAATCTGAGAATTTCTTTCCACTATCGTCAATTAAAGTTGATGTTCCACTTGAACCACTAATTACTAATGACCAGTTTCCTGCATCCATCTTTTCTTTGTAACGGGCACGAGCTACATTGATAACATAGATTTCATCAGAATCATGAGTTCCAGCAGTTGATGATGATGCAAATGTAAATGTATTATCATCATTGTCTAATAATATTGAACGATATTGAGCATAAGTTGCTTTAGTTGCAAGATTTGAATCATCAGAATTTGTTAGTGATATAGAACCACTTGCATTTTTGTGTCCATATGCAATTGCATATTGAACAGCTGCTGATGTATCACTTGCTGGGTCAGCATTGTAAACATTTACATAATAGTTTAAACTTGCCGCCGCTTGAGTTGATGAAGTAAAGAAAGATGATAAACTTCCTGTATCACCACTCCAAAGACCAGTTGTAACTACTTCAATCTTACCATTAACTTGGTCGAATTCACCGAATCTTTTATAGATACCATTGGAGATTGAACCTCCAGTTGCACCCAACTTATCACCACCAGATAAATACTGATTGATAATCTCTGTTATTTGTTCCGAGGTAAGATTACCTTGATTGGCATCTAAATAGTTTGCCAACTCTTGTGATAAATTTACTCCCGCTTGTCCTGTTATTTGTGCCATTTTTTAATTTTCCTCTTTATTAACTTGGTTGTACATAAGTTACGGTTACTGGTATTGATTGTGAACCTCCAGTTTCATTACCATATACGGTTATAGTTGTTGAAATTGTTGTTGTAATATTTGGATTAGGAATAAATGTAAAGTTTAATCCAGTCTCAATAGCCGCAGTTGCCGTAATTTCATCTCCTAAGAATGAAGGAGTAGAACTAGCTCCTGATGCCAATCCACTTCCAACGATAGAACCTGCGTTCTTGTTAGAAAGAATAACAGTATATCCACTTTGTGTATTACCACTTGGTGAAGTAGTTGGGGAAAGTTGAACTTGGCCAGAGTTCTGATTTACAGATATTGATGGAATACCAAATTCTACCTTTGGTATCTTAGTTGTTCCTTTTGGTAATGTTACTAATTTGTGTCTTAGTACTTGTGTTTCATCTGGTGATGCTTCAGTAATTGGAATCGCTTTGATTGCCGCATCATAATAAGCACTTCCCTTTGGGTGTGCTGGTTCATATAGTGTGTAATCAATCTCATCATCACCCAATGCAAACTTGGTAATGTTAAGACCTTCGCCTGATGCTAATTTTTCTCTACCTTTTTTAGTAAGAATAGCATCGACTGTAATTTCTGTGTTATTTAAATAAGCCATAATTAAATTTTCCCTTTGTTATTCAATATATAAATATAACAATTTATATTTTTAGTAATTTTTGTTCTCTTATAAATATTAGTCTACTTCTAAAATTGGTTCTCCACTACCTCTACCTGTATCCGAAACTCTTAGTGTATTTGGATTCGTAGTAAATGTTTCAACCGGCGAACCACCATCTAAAGTAGTTGTACTCGTTTGTTTTGAACCATTAAAATATGAGTTTTCTAAACCAGTTGTTAAATCACCAACATTTCTGTAATGATAAACACCATGTCCATTTAATGGTACTTGTGATATAACATCTCCACTTACAAGTGAACCTGATTGTGCAAAATCTCTAATAGTTAATTTTTTTCTGTTAAATGTTTTTGTTACAAATTCTCTACCTTTTGATGAATCATTAGAATCAATATTTTGTGGTACATCTACTGTGTATCTTTCTGTAACTATATCAACTCTTTTTCTTTCTTTTACAAAATTATTATCTTTATCTAATCTTGTTATAATAGCATGTCCATTTTCACCGAATAAACCAAATGTTGCAACAGTAAGTGAATCAGGACTCATTCCAATTTGTTCGTATTGAGTTGAATCATATTCTCCTACTAATGAACCAGTAAATTGTGCATTAACATTAATACTAATTCCACCCATGTCTGAACCAGAGTTTACTGTTATAAATCCTTGTTGATTTATATCGTCTGATGCAATTATAGTACTACTATAACTATTATCAGAACCAGCTAATGATGGGTCTGATGAAGAAATAAATGTTTCGTAATGTCCTTTATTACCACTTAAAGTTCCTTCTTTTGATTCAGTTACGATACCAACAAATCCACTCTTTGTAGATGATACATTTACATTATCATCAACATTTATACTACTTGCAAAATCATTTTTTAAAGCAGTAGTTGGTTTTCTCTGAACCTTACTTCTTTCAAGTATGTGTGGTTCAATCAATAATCCACTCGATACTTTTGCTCTTGCAGGTACAAGAGATTCTAAAGTTGTAAATAATGATTTATCAATATATCTAACAAGTTGAATATATTCTGATAGATTTAAATTATATCTATCGAAGTAATATTTTCTTAAACTTTCAAGACTTCTGTATCCATCATTGTATTCATCAGATGGGTCTCCTATATAATCATCTATATTAAATCCACCAAGAGATTTCATAATATCCATATTAATCTCTTTTATTGGAGAAAAGAATAATCCTAATTTATCTGAATCAAGTGGTGCTTGGTCAAATGATTTTGTGGTTGCTCTTTGTCTGTAAGTTAGATTTGATTTTAATGTTTGTGATTCAAATCTTACTTTATTTCCTAATCCAAAACCACTTGATGGAACTTCTGCAGTTACATCTCTATCATATGTTTTATATTGGTAAGGATACGAAGATACATCTTGGAAATTAGATGCGGTTGCAAATGTTTCATATGTTCTATTGATTGAAACATTCTTAATATATGGGTCATTTGCTGCTGACCTGTTTTTAGGATATTCGAAATCTAATCTAAATAATAAATCATCAGTTGATGATGAAATATGATTACCATTTATCCCATCAGGCATTAATGTGTGATTTCTAATTACAGATTCACTTAAAGGAGCAGACCATAATCTAAATTCATCAATCGAACCAGTTAAGGTTGTTCCACCAATCTGAAGTAAAGTTCCATCTTCCCATTTATTTGTTGAGTTTGCAACATCTAAAGAAGTTGATACTTCGTTTCTTATTCTTCCTTGGAATCCTTCCTTTACATGAAGAGTAAATGTATCATCAGTACTACTTGTTACTCTGTTTACTGCTATTTGTGTATATTCATCATTAAAGAAAGCCATTTGTGAAGTAGATGAAGATACGAATTCTGTGCCATTATCAACATTTAATCTAAATACACCAAGTGAACCACTTCCAAGATAGTCGATATCAACACTCCAACCAGAACCACTAATAACTCTTTGGTCTTGTCTTTGTTCTGTATTTATTCTAACCTCAACCGCCTCAGGATAATATGAGTTATGAGATTTCCATGGAACTATTATAGATTCAGAACCACTAATATTTAAAGATGCCGTTCTATCTTCAAAAGTAAATGTGGTAGTAGCCTCAGAGTTTCTATTTTGAGGCCCACCAAATTCCATTACGGTTAGTAGTGAATTAGGTACACCATAACAACTTAAAGCAGCTGATATTGCTCTCTTAGTACCTTTGTGTTTGTAAAGATATGGTAAGTTATTTAAAACTCTTCTCCAAATTTCATGTTGTCTATCTTTACCACTCATTTCTGTTATAACAGTACCATCGGAGTGTTTACCAAATGCATATTCCCAAAGGGCTTGTGATTGTACTCCTAAATCTGCATCGAATCCAAGAGATTCTAACATATGGTAAATTAAATCACCATTAATTCCTTTTTCAAATTTATGTTCTGTTTTTCTTGTTTGGTTAATTGCTTTAATGTGTGTATATAAAACATCAAAGTGTTGACCAATCATATCAAAGAATAATGTAAAAGATGCACCCTCTTGGTCATCTTTTATATGTTGAGGTAAGTTGTTTACAAACCTATCAGTATTGTAATAATCATAATCCCTTGCAGATGTTATTATTCCACCATACCAATTTGCAAATGATGAATCAGATGAAGCAGATAATGCCGAACCACCTGCACCTGGTAGAGTTAACGAACCACTTGTTTTGTAAAGATACTTTTCAAATGCATCAAATCCTTTTTTAGTATCATTTATTTTATTTAATGTTCTTTTAGCTTCGTTTGTAATTGCAACAGAACTTGAAGCAGAACCTGTAATAGATGATGATGTTCCACTACCAAAATCAATTGAACTACCAGATACTAAACCATTATATTTTGATTCGTATGATTCAATTAATTTTACTTTGTAAACAAAATTTTCTACTCTTTCTTCTGCTGAAGAATATTTTACAAAGTTTTTCCAATAGTAGTCTTCTGTATCTGTTTCTGAAAAATAATTTCCACCATTATTACTTTCTACTAATATTTTTGAAGATGTTGTAAATTGTATATCAAGATTTTCTAAAGAAAATTCAGATGATGAAACAAATTGTCCTATTAAATCAGATGAAGTTGATGAACCACTAGCAACTAAATCATCAAGAACTTGATATCCAATTGCATCATTTGTTTCTAATGCAAAGTTTGGAGTAAGAGGAATACAATCTTTTGTAATATCATTGATTATAGTAATCTGGTCAATTAAAGGAATTGCCTGTACCTTCGATAACCAAATACTATCGTTTGGATTTACAGTTGGTGGTAATGGTTCGTAAAGTTTTAAAACTAACGATTTTACTGTTTTAACTCTTTTACGAGTATTATTTTCGAGGTCATCTTCAAATGTAGATAAAGTATCCTCATCAACTCCCCATGTTGCAACTAATTTATTATCACCCTCACCTAAGTGTAAGTAATGTGTTAGGAATGGTGATACTGATTCTTGGAATAAACTATCATCAAACTGACTTACAAAAGCAGATTGTAAATCTGTAATTACATTACCTCTTCTAAGAGTTAAATCTCCTTTATCAAAAGTAATATTAATTACTTCATTCTTGCCTTCTGTTTTTTCATCACCTTCTTCGTTAAAAGGAATTAAAACTAAACTGAATTGTATAACATCTCTGTTTTCATCAATTCTTATTTTACCCGCTTTTAATTTTCTTACAATATCAACAACATTAAATGATGCTAAACCTGATGGTGAGAATTTACCTAAGAAGGATGCACCATTTTTCTTTCCAGCATAAATGTGGACATAGTTTGTGTTTATAGATTGCCAACTAACTTCAAATGGAACATTTAATCCTTTGAAATCGGCACCCTTAATATTTTGAGGGTAGTTGATTGTTGTAATATCAGGACCAGGAATGAAAGCTTTACTTTCAACAGTTACCGTAATCTTTTCTATATTACCACTTCCACCTCTGTTAGATGATGGTTGTAAATAAATTGTATAATTACCAACACCATTGTAGAAATCACTTTTAGATAATACTAAACTACCACTTAAATCAATTTCTCTTTTTGTTTTACCAAGAGTGTAAATTACTTTATCAGCATTTATACTTGTGTAAGGTATCTTAACATTACTATCAGATGCTAAATTTAACTTAACACGATTTACCGATGCTTTGATACTTGGTTTAGTTGGAGATTCTTCAACAGGAACTTTAGTTGCATTAACAACTACATTTGTTACACCACTTGAAAGTTCTATTGTTAAGTCTTTTGTTACATTTGTAGTTTTCTTTCTTTTGTTTGGTGTATCATATGTAAAAGTTACTGTATGAGTAAAATCAGATATAGTTGGTGCTGTGAATTTAATATATTCAGGTGTATCTTCTTCTTTATTACCATCTGATAAATGTTTTATAACCAAATCATCATCATCTAATAATGAACCTTTTTGTCCCCAAGAAGTTTCATATCTTACAATACCATCCTCACCTAAGAAGCTTTCTATATTAACTTCATAAGGTGTTTGTTTTGGAGGGTCTATTACTATAATTTTATCTAAATCAAAATCTAAAGTTACTGATTGTATTTTATTAATAGTATCAGTTATTTTATTTATCTGATTTAATACTGGAACTTCCTTACCATTTTTTTCTAATCTAAACTCGTAGAAATCATATTCTACTATACTGATTGGTCTTGGTTTTGTAATTATCTTTGGTTTTACAGGTCTTGCAAATCCTAAAGAAGTTTGTCTTGGATTAAATCCAAATCTACCATCTCTGAATCCATCATTAAACCCAAGAGGACCACCGAAATTACCTATCTCACCAAATACACCATTAGGTCTAATAGGTACTAACTCATCTGGTTCGTTAATTACGATATCATCAAATGGTATAAGTGGTTTAATTTCTTTTTTAAACTTTTTTCTTACCGAATATAATTTATATTCATCTTCAGATGTAAATCCAGCTTTTTTAACTTTAAAAAACTTTGGTGTTAATAATTCTTTACCAGAATAATTAAAAGTTTTACTTGGAACTGAACTTGTATCTTTTCCATCAATAAAAATATTACCAGGTTTGTTAGAAGTAACGGTTACAGAAATCGTTCTACTTTCTGACATTGGTTTAGGTGCCTTCACCTCATATTTACACATTGAAGGTTTTGATACAGTTGCTCTTGGATTAAAGTTTGTTGCACTTCTATCCATACATCCACTTACGATAGGTGGAGGTGGTGGCGGTGGTGGTGTTTTAATTATAACATCATCAACCAAATCACCTCTTGGTACATCTAAAGGTCTTTCTCTAAGACGAGTTTCTCTATCTTCTATAAGAGCATCTCTCATCGGGTCATTACCTCGTGTAAATGGAGAGGCAGCTACTATATCAGTTCTATCGAATCTTTCTCTTACAACATCTAATGGATTACTTTGAATAATTGTTCGTGATGCCGCATCACCAATATCTCTATCGTATGCTGATGGGGTAATTCCTGGAGCAATTGGTCTTGGTTGTATCCTTGGTGCTGGAGCAGGGATGTTTCTAATCGGTATAGTAGTTGGAATTGGAGCAGGGGTTGATATAGGAGGCATTATTAAAGGTAGAGGAGAATTCATCTCTCTACTCTTTTCTGCCGCTCTTTGATTCTTTTGAGAAGAACCAAACCCACCGAAAAATAATCTATCAAATATTCCCATTAGTAATAATTCCTTGTAAATACTGCTCTATCTGTTCTATCGCCAGGTCTTGTGAATGGATTAACACTCTCATCCCCAACTTCTATAAACTCATCTTGAAAGCCTCCGCCTCCTCCACCACCTCCGGTGACTTGAAAGCCTCCACCTCCTCCACGAGATGGTGTAGGTCTTGGTGGTTCTATTCTTACAATTGGAGGTTTTGGTGGTGTAATTGCACCAGTACAAACTGCTCCTTTTGATATTCTTATACCAGGTGAAGGTGTTACTGAACCTTCTCTTGCACATATTGTAGTTGAATCACCAGGTGCTAACATTCTACTTGTTTTTCTATTACCAAGTGCATCCATATAAGTTACTGATACAGGCGGTGCCTCATCTGCATAATATGGATTAGGTCTATCTCCAAATGGTATTCTTCCTTGACCAAACATATCACCTACGCCAGAACCAGCACCATAGAATCCTCTTTTGAAATCATATGGGTTTGGTATAGGATTGTATCTTGGTTTGTGATTTTCATTAGTAACAACATATCTAAATGTTCTTTGTACTTGTGTTACTGGTTTAGGTACTTCTCTAACATCACCTACGAATTTAAACGAACCAACATCATGTTTAATTGAGAATGAATCGTATTCAACTCCTCTTTGGTTACCACCGATTTGACCATTCAGTTTCCACTTCATATTTGCGGTTGCAGACCATACATAATATTTTTTAGTTACACAATCAGGTTCATTTTTATATTTACAACTTCCATCATCTTGTGTAGCCTTTGGGTTGTAGTTTAATGCATTTGATTTAGTACATCCTTTAATTATAATTTCTTCTTCCACCTCTTTGTACCTACAACTTCCATCATTTTCTTTTGCTAATGGATTATAGTTTTCAGCACTTGGGTCATTACATCCTCGTACAACTCCTTCTATTGTATCAGGTACAGTTGAATTATATACTGAGTTGGATGTAGATGATTTTAATATTTGTTTAACCTTATCAAGTGTTACTTGTTGTTCTTTAGTTAGGATGTTATCTTTTTGTATATTTCTTTTTGGTAAATAAAATTCAATACAATTTAATAATGATTGTTGTGCATCACTCTGTATTTGTTTTAAAGATAACTCAACACAATCAATATCATTTTTTGATTTACCAAAGTTTATATTATTGATATCCCACTCTGCACCTCTAACATAGTATTTCATGGATTCAATGAACTTTGTTTTGATTCTATTTATAAAAACTTCAAAGCTTGAAATGTTAAATTCTTTTTTAATAAGATTTATATATTGAACACCATCTGATTCTTTTCCTTTTGAAAATAAAAAGTTATTAAGAATTTTTTCTAAATCTAAATTCTCTATATATGTGTTTACATAATAAATAATATCATCTCTAAAGTTTCTACCGTCTGTAAGGATTGAATATCTTTGTTCTAAATCTACATTTTGTCCTTTAGCTCTGTTAGGTAAAATTCTTATCTCAGTTCTTGATGGAGATATTTCATGTATCCATAAGTTATCACCATCACCACCTTCAGTACCAACTCTTCTGTTTAATAATGTTACTTGAGTTTTGAAAATACCATTGTTGTATCCTGCCTCTCTAATTAGTTTTTCAATATCAACAATAAATTCTGGTGTATCGTTTTTCTTTTTGGTATTAGGATTATCAGATAAGATAAAGTATTCATTTATGTTTGAATCATTTATACTGATATAACGAACCATCTTACCATCATCACCTTGAGGTAATTGGTTTTCACTTACATCATATAAGATAAATTCAATCATATCAGAGCACCCTAACCCAAAGTTAGATTTAGACATTTCTTTTTCAAATATCTTTCTATCTTCAAGTTCTACCTTGTAGCCTCTTCTATCGATTATATCTTTAAATCCTTGAATTGCCATTAGTTACTCTTACCTTTTTTTCTTCGTTTTCTATAAAACAATGCTTTTGCTGTTAATGTTTTATCACCTATTTTAATTGTTACTTCATCTTCAAATGTTTTCTTTCTACCTTTTGGTGACCTAACATTTCTTATTTTAGATGCAGTTATACCTCCAACTACACCAGGATTAGTACCACTTCTCTTTGGAATAGTTCCACTTGCTGGACTGAACCCAATCCATGGTGAACCATGTCCACCACTTTTAGCTTTAACTGTGATTGAATAACTTACTTCTTTTTCATTATCTAAGTTAAGTAATTCTAATTTATTTCCATTCTTAGTCCATCCTGCAGATTTTCTAAGTGATTGGAATCTGAAATCATAATCTTCGGTTGTTCTGTTTGTAACTTTGTAAGCAGAATCACCCGATTGTACTGCACCTTCAGCCGCCGCCATTGCATCTGCAGTACTTGCTTGTGCTTCTTCTTCTTGTTGTTCTATTCTATCTGCAAGTTTAACTTGTTCTACAAGTGTTGCTTTCTGTGCCTGTAAACCTCTTACTTGAGCAGTTAATGAAACTCTTTCAATACCTTCTTTTGTACCTTTGATAAGTGCTTGTTGGAAATCTTCTAATAGTTTAGCATATCTTTCATTTGCAACTTGTGTTTCATTTTCAGATGCCGCTCTTTGTAATTCAGCAGAATCTAATTGTACTCTTAGTGATTCTACTTCACCTATTAAAGCAGTTATCTCTGAATTTGCTTCATCTAATTGTTTTCTTAAATCTTCTACTTCATCTACTTTAGCATCGTAAAGAGCTTGTAAATCATTATATTTCTTTAAAAGAATATACGGACCCTTTTGGGGTTTTTTCTTTTTAATTAATTCATCAACCTCAACATCAACCGCTTTCTTAAGTTCTTCTTCGTTATAAGTTGGTTTTTCTAAGTATCCTGCAGTTTCTCCTCCAAATGATTCTTGTTCTTCATTAATCTTTTCAAACTCATCAGTATCTACCCAATCTGATTTATATTTTGGAGATATTTGTTTACCCTTAATTGGTTTTAATCCAAAGGGAATATCTCTTTTTGGTTTTTTAATAATAGAAGGAGGTATTGGTAACTTTTTTCTTTTAAGGTCAACAAACTTTTTAGCTTCTTCGTTTTTAAGATGAGATGGAATTGGTCTTTCATCTTTTTTACGCACAACAAGACCACCAGATTTATCTCGTGGTATAGCTTTTGAACCTTTACTAACAAGTTCGTTTAATCTAAATTTATCTTGTAATGCCATTTTATAATTCTACTGTGAAAGTTAAATCCTTATCTTCAAAGTATTCAACCACACCATTTCTATTTATTTTTATTTCAATATAATAATCTCTATTTATTTCCCAATTTTGTAAATTTAATTTAAAAAAGTGCCCATTTGCATCACAACTGACTTTAGTATAATCATCATGGAATGGTACTATCACCTCATCTGTTATAATATCTTTTATTTGATAGTAAACAGTTGAGGGTAAATACTTTACATCATTGTAAGAATATGTATTGGTGTAAGTTTTAAGAGGATATTTCTCTCTTGCAAAAACTCTGATTGTAGGTTTACTTCCTCTCTTATATCTGGTTTTTAATCTTTTGAATGTTACATGAATATCATCAGCGGTAAGTTCAGTTAATGAACCAGTATTGTAAGTAGAATCATCCCAACCAATTCTTAACTTAGGTTGGTAAATAGTATTTGTTTCTTTTGAAAAGAATTTTAATTGACCATAATCTTCAGTATCATTTTCTAAAGATGAATCGTGTTTTAATATAAATCCATTGTTTGGTAAATCACCATCAATCCATGATGATACAGATTCGGATACATCCATTACTATATCACTTGATTCATATGAGAATGATTGTGTAGCAAATGAGCCAGTAAACCACATTCCCCCCTTACCATTAAATGAGCCAGAACTTTCTAAAGATGCAGAACCAACTAACCAATCAGTAGATGAATTTCTTTTATTCCAACTACAACCATCAGTTGATATATCATCAAACCTTGTTCCGATTCCCATATCCCAAGATTCGGATACAGGATATGCATAGATAGAATAGTTAACAGGTATTTCAATTGATTCACATTCTCTAATTACTAACTCGGCAGATGAAGCGGTTATATCTCCACTTGCAACTGATTGTGATACAGAATTTATATCGAATTGTATAAGAGAACGAGAAATATCTTTTAAACTACCATAATAAGTTTTTGATATTTCTAATATCTCATCAAAACCAGTATTCTGAGTTGGTTGTTGTAAGTATATTGATGCATCTTTTGATGCTGTTACGAAATAATACATTAGATAACCCTCCCTCTTATATCTTTGTTAGGAAACTTAACTTCAAATACAGATGGGTCTAAAGATGGATAAACCATTTTACCCTTTGTTGCATCTGATATGTTGTATGAATGTGATGAATAGTTTCCTAAACATTTGTTAGTAATTTCACACTTAGGTACTGACTGTACTCCCTCAACTCCTGCAATCAATAATTCTATTTCGGAAATATTGATAGCCATATTGAATGTCCAATTATCTATATTAAAATATTTTGATAATTCGTTTTGTACTTTTGTTAAAACTTCTCTTTTGTTATATCCACCATATACTCTAATCTCAAAGTCAACACCAATGTTTATAATGAATCCATCTAAAAGATTCACACCATCAGTTAACAATCTATATTCACTAATATATGTTTTTAAGTTTTCTTTAACCGCTCTGTTTAATGTAGATAAATTTTTATTTGAATCATATCCTAATATATAAAGGTTAATCGCAAATGGATTATTCTTTTCAGTTGAATTTCCTTTTTTAGCACCTAAGAATTTTACAAGTTCATCTTTAATTTCTTGTTCTGATAATTTTTTGTCGTTTAGTCCTTGAACTAATCCTGCAAATTCTTCTAATGAATCAGGATTATTTAGTATTGAACTTGGAGAGTTATTATCTAATTCCCCATCAGGTGCACAAAATGCTTTTGCAATACCACCAAACTTTGGAGGTAAAGCAAGTGCTCTAACTTGATAATCTTTTCTTGTTACTGCTCTATTCTGTGAACCAAAGTTTGCTAATGCATTTTCTCGTATCTCATCAATAGTTTCAGGACCTCTACCACCAGTTGCTGGTTCTTCGTTATCACACGCTACTGAAGCTTTTGATTGATTGTACAATGTAGTTTCTGATTCGGTGAATACTTTTCTATCTTCATCGAATGAAATAGTTTCAATATTATTTAATTGACCAGTTCCCACATTTGCAGAAACACCACCACCTACTAAGTAAGAAATTGTAAACTCACCTGTTGGTGCTTGTCCATATGTTTTACTTTTTAAGAAGTTTGATGGGTCAAATGAAGAACCCAATCTATCAATAGATGAGTTTAATCCTAATCCTACATTTTTAAAATTAGGAATAAGTGTTTCATCATTTGCAGCAGAACCTCCACCAAATACAAGTGAAGTAGTATTATCTTCATTTATTTTTGTAGTAAATCTACGAGATGTTTTTATTACCTTTAAAATGTTTGGTACTGAATCTTTGAATTGTGCTAAATCTTTATCATTTTGTTCAGAGTTAGGGTAATCAACATAAACCATTTCTTGTGCTAAGTAAGGAACTTTGTACCACTTGTTTCCATTTGAATCTCTTACATCGTAAATATCAATTACATTATCATCACCCAAATCTACTTTTGAAAATTGTTTAGCAGTAGTTCCAAAATCAAATGTGATACTTCTAAGTTCAGCAGAAATAGCATTTACATATTTTTTTACAAGATATGTTGTAGGAGTTCCACTATCACTTCTATATATTGTTATCTCTCTATCATCTTCAACTGCAAAATCTAATAGTTCAGTTGTTCTAAACAAAGATTGTGCATCATTTGATTTGATAACCATTCCTTCTTTGATTCTTAAGTAGTAATCTTCATCTGGTCTAACATCTACACCAGTACCGGTTGCTGGTACAGTTTGGTAAACTGCTAATTTAGCAATTGCTGGTGATGTTACTTTTGATTTGTATCCAAGATATTCTGCCAATGCGATAACATTCTCTTTATCTTCAGCATATAACATCATTGATTCTTTTAAAGTATCATCAGTATAATATGAAAGAACATCTCCTACATAAGATGCCATTTCAATAAACATCATACCTGGTGATGCTTCATTAAAATCAGAATATGTTTGTGGGAAATAGGTTTTAGCATACTCAATTAGGTTTTCTCTGAATTTAGAGAAATCCTTATTAAGATATTTTATATCTCTATTAGAATTTGTTTTCTTTGTTATACTATTTAAAGCCATCTTTTATTATTCCCCTACTGTAAATGTTATTTCTTGAGTTTCTGGTTGTCCAGCTACTGAGAATTGAATAGACATTTCAGCTTTATTCATATCCTTCATATCATCTGTCATTGTTACTTCAATTTCATCAATATCAATGTATGGTAACCAAAAGTTTACACTATCAGTAACTACACTTTCTAACTTCGATTCTAAATCATCAGTAAGTTGTTCAAATAACAACTCATGAAGACCAGTACCAAAGTTTGGCTGAAATATTCTTTCTCCCTTTCGAGTAAGTAGTAAATTTTTTAAATTACTTTTTGCCTGCTCAAATGAAGTGAATGCTTGATTAAAGTATCCATTACCACCTCTCTGTACAGGTAAAGTAATTCCATACGCCGAGTTACTAAACTCTTCAGTATCTTTTACTAACTTCTTGTTAAGAATATAAGCCACTAACTACTCCTTATCTTTTGAACTTTTTTACAAGTTCAGAATTATCTCTATTTAATATTTTATCAAGACCTGGTAAACCTGTTTTTACTCCCAAACCTTGTTTACTTGGCCCTCTTGATACATCACCATATCCCATCTTAGATGCCATTTGAGCTCTCATACCTCCGATTCCTGCTCCTGCTCCTTGTGATGTAAATGTAACTGTCTTATCCATACTTTCTTGAATAGGTTCTTGTTGTGGTAAATTATCTAAAACAGATTTTCTACCTGCTGGTCCACCTTGTCTTTGTGCCTTAGTGAACGGCTTTGTTTGATTTAAAACCTCATTCAATACTGGATTCTTGGTGAATTGTTTTTGTGGTGCTCGTCTTTGTTCTTGTAAAGCCAATTCTGCTTGTTCGAATGGGTCTATTACATCCTCCTCAGTTACCTGCGGAGAGGGAACGCTGACTACACCTCCTTTCACCTCTGCTAATCGTTTCTTAACTTCTTCATCTAAAATCTTTGGGAATGTTTTAGACAAAAAATGTTCTTGTCGTTTGGCAACCTCGGCCTCAACAAGTGTCTTTATTACTTTAATTAATTGTTTGTTATTCATCATTGAAATCTATTGTTCTTAATATAAATATATCTTTATCATTTTTATCTATCCTGGTATTGTAAACCCAGTCCAATTTAAAATACCAGGTGCAACAAATGGTGGTGCACCAGGATATAAAGAAGTTGTTACATAAATTCCTTGTACTGTTGTTATATGAATTTGCATATGTGCAATTAATCTATCAAGAAATAAACCTATATTATCGGTTGGGTTTAATGGGCCGATTGGTGACCAAGTACCAGGTACAGTTACAGGTGCTGATGTTGTTGAAATGTTTAACATAGAACCAGGTGCTGGAATTACTGGTGGGATACCAGTTACTAATACAGCTCCTGTCCAATATCCAACTACCCCTTTACCAATATCATCTCCAAAAGTATGTAACCCATCCTTTTTACCTAATGCAGTTGCACAAGCAACTTTAACTAAAGTTTCCATTAGATTGTTGTTACCTTTCTGAATGGGAATTTGATTTATAGTTTGTAATCCTCTCTTGATACACATATCATACTCTTTGGTAATCTTAGCTGCAAAATCATCGTATGATTCTATACTTTCTTGATTACTCATGTATGATAACATACTTTGTTTGAATATTGCGAAAGACATAATTACTCCGTATAATTAAGAGTTGATAGGAATTCTACTAATTTAGATTTTATTTTATTGAAATCACCTCTGTTATTCGGCCCTACTGCAGTTGGCCCACATGGAGTAGAGAATACTTGTGCATTAATTGCATCAATTAATTGTTCCATCAAACCCTTTAAGGTTTCTCCTCTTACTAAAGGTTCTGTTGTTTCTTCTGTATTAAGATATATCTCACCAGTACCACCTAAGAAGTACATATTGTTATCATTAGTAGTGGTTCTATACTCACCATTTAAATCTATTTCAGCTCCATCTAATCCATTATCTATTGTAAGTTTACCATCTGATATAAATGAATAATTTCCTTTTGAGTAAAATAACATTTCAGAATCCTTTGATGATAATATAATTCTACCACTATTAATTAATGTTTGGTCTGTTCCCTTAAGTTCAGGTTCTTCTGCATATATTGGTTCTGTTTCTAATGGAGTATCTAATGTACCTGGTGCAAATTCTAATAAATGTTCTCCACTTGTTAATATGATAGTTGAACCATCATCAATAATATTTTCATAAATAGGTTTAGTGGGTTCTCCTTGTGTTTCATCAAGTGATTTTTGCCCTTGTCTGTTTCTTATAATAATTGTTGGAGCTAAAACATTATCAACATTATTATATCCACTAAATCTAATTGATTGACCAAATCTACCTTGTATAATTTTATCTCCCTCATAGAGATTTAATGGGTTAACTTGAGTTGATTCAAAGTATTGATTTTTAAATTCAGATTCCCCACCCCCACCACTTGATGATGGTGTACCTGTTTGTGATGAAGCTGCATAATCTCCACCAGTTTCACTATCATCATTAAATGGGTTTACTACTTTATCTACTTTGGGTGTAAAGTTACCACTATTAGGTTGATTGTTTCCTATTCTTCTGTAAACAATTGTTGCATTGTTTCTTTCTATCAACTCAACAGTTTCACCAACAATAGGTAAATCTAAATTTGAATGGTCATGTGGTTGATAGTATCTTAATTGATTTGGTGATGATGAAGTATCATCTACTCTTCTAATTTTAGCTGCTCCTACAAGAAATGTTTTAGCAGGTTCAGTTATAATTGGATGTTCATCATTTGTAACAACATCGATAACTATTCCAATTAAAACTTTTTTTCTAACAGATGGAGTTACAACTTGATTTGCTTGTGTTAATCTACTCATTTGTTTTTACCTTCTGTTTCAGTTCTTCTATTTCGTTTGTAAGTTCATCAACTTTTATTTCTTGCTCATCAGCAACTTCAGCAATAGTTTCATCTAATTGTTTTAAAAGTTGTTCTTTTTCTTCATCTGATAAGAACCCAGCATCTCCTTCTGCCTTATGTTGAGCACCAATAATTCTTTGAGCAATTGCTGCCATCTTAATAAGAGCATCATCATTCTTAACCGAAGTATCAACTAAATCTTTTATGATTGGACCAATTACGGCCATATCTCCAGCATGTCTAATTACTTTTTTCATTTCAGCAATTAGTTCTGAGATTCTTTGTTTCTTGTTTTGTTGATTATCGTAGATATCTTTAAACAATCCACTTAAGTTTTTGCCAGGAAATAATTCAAAATCTGTACTCATGATTATACCATATTATGTTGTATATAAATATGGTAAAATAAAAAACCTCTCCGAAGAGAGGTTTTAAATTGTTAACGCGTTATGGAATCAATTAGTAATTATTACTTCTTGATTATATGGTAAAGTACGAAAGCACCAACTAGTCCTAATAGACCTTCAGCACTCAAACTTCCTAAAATGCCCATGATGTTATCAACTACTGATACTTCTGGCCAGAATGGGATGTTTGCTCCTTTGAATAATACTTCAAGTACAACTCCTAAGGCAACGATACTAATACCAATTTTTGTTAATTCATCAGCCCAAGAGCCGATTTTTTTCAAAAATTCCATATGTTTCTCCTTTTGTTTTAATTAATGTTAATAACTTTTCCATCTTGCAAAACATTGGGATATCCACTAATAACTATGATATATATGAAATAAAAAGTTCATTTTTGATTTTCACACCCAATGGGCAAACAATATTGGGTGTCAATAAAAAAACCCCTCTGTTGTGAGGGGTTGAAACTGTACTAATCACTTTGAATTACGATTAGGGCATATAACTTGCCAGTTTATTTTCTAAGAATGCGATACGAGCCTTCATTTGTTCGAACTCTATCTCTTCATAAGTATAACGAGGTTGTCCTTTAGGTTTAATCCAAACTAACTTTCCTTTGTTATACAAAGCCTTTGTTCCTACATCATCACTCCAATAAGAGTGGACTAATAATTTGCCATCTTCTGTTCCGATGTAAGTTCCTTTTTGGTGTATAGAACCATCTTCGTTGTAAGCTCTATACTCGTAAAGATTGTTGTCTACCTGTGTAATAACTTTGGATTCTTGTCCGAAGAGCGGAATGGTACACAGAGAAAATAATAGGATTGCTATTATTTGAACAACCTTTACTTTAAGTAATTGTTCATTCATAATTCCTCCTTTAGTATAAATATACCAATGTTAAGAAATTGTTACCAAATTGTAAAATTAAAGTATTTTCTTTTTTACGATATAGTTTCCTAATACAAGAGTGTCCATTTCACAATTTAGAAATGTTTTAATTGCATCGGTTGGAGTTAAAACCATTGTTTGGTCTTTTAAATTGAATGAGGTATTAATTACAATTGGAAATTTGTTTTTAGATTCTAACTTATCTAACAACTCGTACACATATCTATTTTGAAGTTTATTTAATGTTTGAATTCTAGCCGAGTTATCAACATGGGTTATTGATGGTAGTTCTTCTACAAATTCATCTTTTACTTTTACTACTTGATTCATATATGGAACAGTATCTTCATAGTTAAAATATAAGTTTGATTTATCTTCTTTTACAATTGGAGCAAAGGGTCTGAATCCTTCTCTCTTTTTAATCATACGATTTAATCTCGATTTCATTTGAGGGTCTCTTGGATTTGCAAGTATAGAACGATTACCCAATGCTCTTGCACCAAATTCCATTCTTCCTTGAACCCAACCAATAACATTACCATCAATGATTTCATCTGAAACAACATCTGTAATTTGTTCCATGAGTTTCTTTTCATAGTAAACATCCTTTTCAAATTCAGAAAGTACTTCTGCTATTTCATTATTAGAATATTGTGGGCCTAAGAAAGGAACTGAGTTATTGAATCTTAAATTAGTTACAACCTCTACATCTTTATTATATAGATAGTGTAAAGCACATCCAATTGCAGAACCAGCATCGGATGGAGCTGGTGGAATGTATAAGTTTTTAAATTTTGTTTTTTCTAATATCTTTCCATTCGCCGTTCCATTGTAAGCACATCCACCACTTAAACATAAGTTTTCGGATTTGGTTGTATTATACAATGTATCAAGAAGTTTAAAAAAATGTTTCTCGTATGTGTATTGTAAAGCAGCCGCTATATTTTTATGTTTATCAGTAAGAGGTTCATCTGGTAATCTATTCGGTATTTCAAATAGTTGTCCTAATTTCTCATTAAACATATGTGAATCAGACCAATCATATTCAAAGTATTCCATATTAAGTTCATATCCATTTTGAGTTTCTTTAATTAACTCGTTGAACTTTTTTTCATAAAATACATGAGTACCATAAGGAGCCAATCCCATAACTTTATATTCACCTTCGTTTGGTTTGAATCCTAAGAATGCAGTTATTGTTGAATACAACATACCAAGTGAATGAGGATATTGTATAGATGAAAACTTTTTAATACTTTTATTATCACCAAATGCCAATGAAGTAGTTTCCCATTCACCAACACCATCAACCGATAATAATGCACTTGATTCAAATGGAGATGTATAATAGGAATATGATAAGTGAGATAGGTGATGGTCTAAGTATGTAATCTTTGTATTCTTATCACCTATTTTTTTTATTAAAGAATCTGTTTTTTTATACTCTAAATTATTTCTTTTAAGTATATTTCTTCTTTTGAAAAAATTAAATATTCCACCTCGTTTAGTAGTTTGATGTATTCTATCAATCTTTAAATCAGGATTTTCATAAAAACAAATAGCCTCTACTTCATCATTGTTAACTTTATAAGTTCTAAAAAGCCAATCAATTGTATTTTGAGGAAAAGAATAATCGTGTTTGATACCTGTAAATCTTTCTTCTTCACAAGCACCTAAAACTCTACCTGTCCTTACATCTATTAGAGAGGCGGCTGAATCATGATATCCACAACTTATTCCTAAAATATAACCTTTCTTCATTATTATAAATATTCATTATCTATAAATGGATTTTCATCTTCAATTGGTTCTTCTTTATTCCAAAAAGAGTTGTTTCTTTTTTCGTTGAACTCTCCATATTCAAGATATTCATTCAACATTCTTTTTTGATGTGTTTTCATTACATTTACAACTTTAGTAATGTAGTGAGTTTTACAATCGGTCATTTCTCTGATTAGAAGATATAAATGTTTTTTATTAAAGTTTTCTATATGTTCACTTCTTCTAAATAATTCAAGTATTGCATCTGCTATTTGTAAATCTCTTTTTTTGTTAAAAACAACATTTAAATTTCTATCCCAATAATTTAACATTATTTGTTTAAATTCTTTAAACTCATTATTTTCTTCTGATTCGAAAAAATCATTTTCAGGATTCCATGTTTCTGGCATTGCTGATAGTAATGAATTTTGTTTCCATCTTTTGTAGTTACCATTGTTCTTTAAAATCAAATGGTTCTTTGCAATAATAGTAAAGTAAGAAAAGGCTCTACCCTTACCTTCTTTAAACATATGCATTTTTTCTACCATTGTAGAAACTACTTCTGTTTGTATATCTTTTTTGGATACATCAAAATATGAAAACTTAAATGTATTTAAAACATTCTCTGCTAATTTTTCAAAAGGATATTTAATTCTTTCTTCGTAAATTTTAGACCTTTCAGCTGGGTCTTTACATTTGTTATATTCAATTATTGCTTCTTGAGCAGGTGTACCAAAATATATTTTGGATTTCTTTCTTCTTGGTCGTGGCATATTATAATTCGTTGTTTAAATCTTGTACTACTTTTTTTAATTCGTTGAAAGTAACTCCAACCTCATCATCCTTTTCAAAAACTTCTCTGTTATCGAGTTGTCTCATTTGTTCAAGTGATTTTGATACAGCCTCTCTTGTTTCATCAATTGTTTTTATTAATCTATCTTCGAGTTGTTCATTTTGACGCAATAAGTTTCGTACTCCAATAAGTAAAACAATATTGAATACGGCGGAAACTCCTATAATAATATTATAGGTTGTTAATAATTCTATCATAACTTTAATTTAATTTTATATCGTATCCACTAAACTGTTTCATATACGATGTTATTTTTGTACCATAGGCATCTGAGAATACTTTACCTTTCTTAAAATACCTTTTTACAGAGCCTTGTCCTCCAAGATGTGCAGCGGCTAATATACCACTTTCAGAAACATACATACCATTAATAGTTTTACCATCGAAAATATCAATATAGTTTTGTAATTTTTCTTTGTTGTGATTTAATAAAGCCATCATAGCTGAATCTTGTAGTTGTGGATTATTGAGGAATTCTTTTTTGGTAACTTCAAATCCTAAACCTTTTAATGTTGATTTACCGAATTGATATCTACCCATATATCCCCAAGTGTTTGTGATATCATATCTGTTACCACTTTCTCTGTGTCCTATATCAGTTAGGAATCTTTGTAGTTCATCCTCATGATATTGTTTGATTCTCTCTTCTTCGAGCCTTTTTTCTTCTATCTCTCGAAGTAGTCTTTCTTCTTCTAATTTTTCTAACGATACAGAAGAAGGTATATCGTTTGTCATTGCGGAATCTATCATTCCAAACGATAATAGTGAAACTATCATCGTAAATATTATTCGTCTTTTCATACGGTTTTACCTTTTGATAAACAAATTACTTCCACTAATATACGAAAAATTTTCGATATATCCAAGCAAAAAGTAATAAATTTTTAAGCTTCCCCTTGAGGGCCAAAGTACATAGTACTCATAACTTCATCTTCGGATTCTTCGATTGAAGACATTTTTTCAAAACTTTCGAGTAACTTTGTAGTTTGCTCTATGTTTTTTTCTATTTGTTTTTCCAATTCTTGTTCGGTAACTATTCCACTATTAATAATAATATCAACAAGAGTTTGGACGAGTATAGTTTGAGTTAAAACTTTATCGTTTAATCTTTTTATTGCCAATCTTTGTGATATTGAGTTCATCTAATAAATCTTTTAAATTATCTTTATCTTCTGTTCCGTAGACTAAGTCACCAAATGCTTTTGTAATTGATTTATTACCATAACCCATGGCTGATGCCATTCTTACACAAATCACTTTAAATTCATTGATATCCATATCATCAGGCACATCTAATTCTATTTTGTTTGCCTCTCTTTGGTATTCAATAAACTCCTTGTCTGTATAGCTAAATATAAGTTTTCCCATGTTTTCGTTTCTTTATAAGATTTCAGCTCCCTCTGAAAGTAGAGGTTCAGCCTTTTTGTATTTCATAAATTCAGTAGTTCCATCGGATAATTTTACCATTACCCTTTCGTTTCTACCATATTTCTTTCCTCGTGTGATTGTTTCTGTATATCTTCGTGAAGGGTCTGTAATCAGAACTCCATTAAGATGGTCTATCTCATGTTGTGCTACAACACATTCCAATAATCCCTCATCAGAAAAGAACTCATTAGAGTCTTTCCAAGGGCCATCTTTTTTATCTGGTGAAAATAATACAGTACCTAAGTTATCACACTCTACTGTAAATGATTTATGTCTTACTGTTTTAACTGGTTTACGCATTGTCTTTTCTAAAGATAAACATTGTTCTACATAAGCAACTGTATCTTTTGAAACTTCAACTACTTTTGGATTAATTAAAACCAAAGGTTCTTTAACATTAATTACACAGGCACGAACATCTAAACCAATTTGGTTTGCCGATAATCCGATACCACCATGTCTTGTTAATTCTTGTAGAAGAGTTGTTGATATCTTATCAATATCTTCTTGGTTTATAGGCTTAGATTCTAATGCCTTTCTTAATTTATTTGGGTCTTTAACTAATCTCATTCGAATAAATTTAATTGTGTTTTGTCTTTTACTAATTTTCTTTCTGATATATCAGAGCCAAATGGTCTTTCATAAATAGTTTTACCACCATCTGGTGATTCGTAGATAGTACCTCCCCATTTATCAAGTTTATTAATTTTATCTATTCTATCCCAATAAATTTTTCTAACTTTTGCACCTAACTCTGAATCGTTTGGTGTATTTTCTACTAAAGGTTTAATATCTACTTTCATTTTTTTACTCTGCCATATTTAAATATTTTTCTAATAACCATGATGAAGATTGAATCTTATCTCCCAATCCCCATACTGATTCTATTCCATATGAATTACATACATCATTCTCTGGTGTGGTTGTTTCAGTTCTATCACCACCATTACCAAATGCCATTACACCTTTTGGTAAATCACCATTTTCGTGTATATACTTCCTTCTTGCATGGTCTATGAAATCAATTGCTGTATCATCTCCATGTATGAGTGGATTCATTATATAAACATAATCCACATCTCTTAAGGATTCCATTATAAAAGCTCTTTCATCTTCTTTCATAAATTGTTTCCCTTTTTTTCTATATAACCAACTATCGTTATTTAGACCTATCCAAACCTCATCCGCTAACTTTTTAGCGTTTTGGATACACTCGATATGGCCTTTATGAACAGGGTCAAATCCGCCACTTATTAAAATTACTTTATATTTTTTTGCCATTTTAAACTATTTGTTATACAAATATACGAAAATTATTTTACAATTCCAAATTAAATAATACTTTTTTTGAAATCAGTTACATTTCTTTCTCTAAGATAAAACAATAACATATATCTTGTACCTTTTTTTATTTTTGTTACACTATGTGGAGTACTTGATGAATAATGATAAATAGTTCCGATTGGTGCTATAAACTTTTTATTCTTTAATTTAAATTCACCTCCTTCGAAATCATCATTCAATCGTACATTAAAATTATACATAGAATCTCTGTGATATTCACTTTCATTATTTTTATCAACATGAGTTCCCATGTAATCATCTTTAGAATATTTTATAAAAATTATATCAGTATCTTTTGAAGATATGTTTAATTTATTATTTACATATTCTTGAAGTCTGTTTTTATATTTAAAAGAATGGTCATTGAGATGCCATTTAGAGTAACTCATATTATCTTTATTTTGTTTCTCAAAGAGATGGTCTGCTGTTTTTAAAAATCCAACAATCTCATTACATTCTTCTATTGTAAATATTGAATTAGATGTTATCATATTAATTTTTTAGATTCAAATCTTTTCATAAAAGATTGTTTATATTTTTCATCACCACTATAATGTACATAAGAATTATCATAACGAAGTGATTGTATATTTGTATTAAAACACCCAAGTAAATATTGTGCTATTACTGCAGATAGATTTAACTTACCATATGTATTTTCTAAATCTAAACAATTATCAATTACAAAACTTCTTAATTTATAATAATCACTTAAATAATTTGATTCCATTTTTTTAGATTTAAATTTTAAAAATCCAATATTTGGAATCGGTTCTATATTTGAATTAAAATATGGTATAATTTTTTTAATACCTCTATCTATTAATATTTTTGGAATTTCTTTATAATATTTTCTACCTAATATTTTCATAGTAACATCACAAAGAATAGGTGAGTTGTATTCAAATTCAATCATATCAGATAACCAAATATCTCCATCTGTTAATAATTGGTTTGCTTTTAACTTAGGTAAAACTTTATATTTTAAATCATCATAAAAATACACATCAGAAGTATCTTCAATTATTATATCTTTAAAATCTTTTTCGAAAAGATATTTTGATTCATCATCTGTATATAAAATAACTTTATGATACGATGAGTTTAAGTTGTAAGAATGTTTGTAAATGTTTACAATTTCTTCTAACTTATTATCAGTTGATAACTTCTTTGTAAATGTGTAAATTAATTCTATCATATTACTCCCATGAAAAACCAGCACCCATATGTCCGTACTCTGCTGTTTTCCCAAATATTGGTTTTCTTAAATCTAAGAAATCTATAATTCCCTTTGGTGATAAATCATATTTTTCTCTATCAACATATTCAAAATATAGACCAGTTTCTATATTAATACCATCTCTGTTTCCTTTAATTGCCGCTTGAATTGGTTGTGGATATCCAATTGCATATGATAACTCTACAAGAGCATATTGTAATTGATGTTCTCTTAATGCATCAACAGCAATTTTTCGAGCCATGTAAGCCGCACTTCTATCAACTTTAGTAGAGTCCTTTCCACTAAATGCACCTCCGCCAAGTGGAACTCTTGGGCCATAATTATCAACCGCAAGTTTTCTACCAGTCAATCCAGCATCGGCTTCAAAACCACCAATATTCCAATCACCTGCGGGATTGCAATGGGTTGTTGTTACATTAAAATCAGTTTCTCTAAAGTACTGATGAACAAGTTCGTTTAAATCAGAAGCTTTTGCATTTTGAAATGAAGCAACTGCGGTTACATCACTACCATTGATGGTAACTTGAGTTTTACCATCATATGGAAAATGTTGGTATATTAATTTGTTTAACCTACGAGCATGTTCATACTCAAAAGGCATAAGGTTATCTGTTTCTTGACAAGCATAACCAATCATAATACCTTGGTCTCCTGCACCACCAGTATCAACTCCTTGAGCAATCTCTGGTGATTGTTGATTTAAATGAATTATTACATCTTCTACACCTGATATATTATGTACGATAGTTTTGATATCATCCTCTGATACATCTGCTTGAGAGGTAACTTCTCCTGTTATAAAAACTTTACCATTCCCTCCACAAGTTTCAATTGCACATCGTGAGTTCGGGTCTTGTTCTAAATGTAAATCTAATAGTGTGTCTGAAATTCTATCACACATTTTGTCTGGATGTTTCGGTGAAACACATTCTGCTGTTCTCATATTTTTTTAATTACTTAATGGTGCTTTAATTGTTGGCTGTGATTGGTATCCTATAATTTCATAATCAAATTCTCCATTTAAAATATCAACATTTGATAATTTTACAGTTGGTAATTGAAATGATTTTCTTAATCTCTGTTCTTCAGCTTGTTCTAAATGATTTTTGTACAAGTGAGTATCACCCAAGTTACCAATCAATTCACCTGGTTCTAAATTAGTTTCTTCACATAATAGTAGTAATAACATTCCATAAGATGCAATGTTAAATGGTAATCCTAAGAAAGTATCAACACTTCTTTGATTCCATAATAGTGATAATCTACCATCGTTTACATAACATTGAAATCCATAATGACAAGGTGGCAAAACCATCTCATCTAACTCCGATGGATTCCAAGAGTTTACCATCAATCTTCTACTATCAGGATTTTCTTTAATAAGTTCTATAAGGTTTTTAATTTGGTCTACTTTATATGTTGGTGATGAACCATATCTTTTAGTTATCCTTCTCCATTGTTTTCCATAAACAGGACCAAGTTCTCCCCATACTTTAGCAAATGAAAAATCATTTTTTATTTTATTAACAAACTCTTCCATTGTAAGTTCATCTCTATCGAGTTCATACATACAAGCTCTTTGATAAGTTTTATAAGCATCCCCATTCCAAATATTACATCCATTATCAACAAGATACTTTATATTAGTATCTCCTTTGAGAAACCATTTTAGTTCTGTCATGATTGATTTTATTGCCATCTTTTTTGTTGTAAGAAGTGGAAACCCTTCACTCATTTTGTGTCTGATTTGTTTACCGAAAACAGATATTGTACCTGTACCAGTTCTATCGGTTTTTTCTTTACCTTCAAGAAGAATATCTTGAAGTAAATGCTGGTATTGTAAGTCTAAGTTATTCATGTTAATGTTTTTCCATTTTTTAATTTTACTAATTTATTTTTGTTAATCAAATAATGATTTGTTCCATCTTTATTATTTGATTCAAATTTTTTATCTACAATGTGTTTATCAAATAAACATCCTTCATCATATCCAAATCTTATAAATGTTGTATCCTTATCTATAAAGCTAGGAACACTTTCGGGCCATGGGTTTTGATAAAATACAGATATATTTTTATTAGTTGAAGATTTGATAAATTCTATTTGTTCTTTTTTTGGAAACTCTTGTGTGTATTGTTCTTTTTCACTTCTACATATTAATACAACATTTTCTGATTCTACTTCGTTTATAAATTCTGATATTTCTGATAAAACATTATTTGGTAATTTTGCATTTACAGTAATTTCATATCTTCTACTTAAAATAGTAGTAGATACATATATGTATAAATTTTTTGATTTATCTTTCAACAAAGTAGTACAGTTATTTAGATATTCATCTTTCATTAATAATCCCAATTATTTATTTCTTGTCTATGGTGAACTCTCCATCTTTGTATAAGTGAAAAGGTTGATTTTTGTCTTATAGAGTGTGGTAACAAATCATGAATAGTAACAAGGTTTCTTCTTATATAAACATCGGTTGGTAGTATTCCATTATGACAATCATCAATTAACTTTTGAGCTCCTTGTGGTGTTACTACATATGCATGTGCTCCAAACAACCACATTGTATCACAATAACAAATATCATCTCTTATTGGATTGTGTTTATGTAAGTCGTGTTCTTTATCACAAATCTCTCTTTGGTATAATCCATCTGGTTTACTTAACCAACTTGATTCTATTGGATGATTTAAAAAACTTCCCCAATTCGGTTTACCTATATTTAATACATCACCATTGTAAAGTTCAAGTAAGTTTTCATCAATCTTTTTATCAACCCAAGCATCGTGTTCAAGTATCAAAATGTTTTTATTTACCTCAACACATTTTTTCCATAAGGAGAAATGGGAAAAGAAAGTTGCTATTTCAGCATCTATATTTGTAAACCTTCTTCTATGTTTTACTTTAAAATTTGAATCTATAAATTTTTGCCAAACATCGTATTTATCAACACCTTCCCACTTTATAGGTGATGTTCCATATATCTTTTCAAATCGTTCTATTGATTTATTTGCAGTCGATACACTCAATTCTGATTTAGGTAAATATATAATGTAACTATCTAACATACTTCTTCTAATCTTTCTTTAAAAGTATCAACTTCTTTTTTGAACACACCACTATCTGCAGTATTTGAATATGAAAATTTATCTTCAGAAAATCCTCCCTTAAGGTGTGTTATAAAAAGTTTATCTTTGTAATAATAATCCCTCTCTAATGTGTTTGTATTAAAGTTTGGGTTATCGTGAAATGGTTCTAAGTGTAAAAATGATTTTTTATTTTCTAAACACTTAATTGTAGCTCCATGATTTGTATCACCATATCCCCAATCAATATAATAATCATCAAAGAATTCTTTTTTAGACATAAAGAAATAACAATCAGCAAACCCAAGTTTTTTTGTTCTAATAAAACCACCATCCTCTGGTGATATTATATAATCGGATAAAAACTTATCTATTGATTTTTTATTGTTAACATATGCTGATAAGAATATTTTTTTATAATCTGCTGAAATGTATTCTAATGATTCTGATTCCATTTGTGTAATCATGTCGGATATAAAATCATTGTGATAAAATACATCATTATGTTGACAAATAATATAATCTCCTTTAGCATGTTCTATACCAATATTAAATGCCATAGATACCCACATTGTAAGATTATTAAAATCATCAATATTATATCGATTAAATGTTGGTTGTTTTTTTATTTCATCTTCACTTAAAGATTGCCACCCTTTTACTATTTTTAAATTATCCATTTTTATATTTGGAAAAGAGTGTGTATTATCTACAAGAATAATTTCTTTATCAACTTTTATTTTTTTATTTATATTTTTTACTAAACATATTGTATTATAAATTATATCCGCAGTTACAGTTATTGGATGATTCGGTAACTTAATATCGTTACCAGAATCAGAACTTGCAAATGGAATTATAATACTAATCATGTTTTACAATATTTTTTATATCACCCAATTGAGTGTACATTACAGATTCGTTAACAAGTTCACCATCAGCAAAATAGTGTGTTGATTCTATAACACCATCTCTCGAATAAAAAGACCAACCACCAATCATTTTGTTATTTATATCTAAATTACCAATAGAGCGTAAAACACCTGTTTCGTAATATTCTTTATATAAAAATTCAGATTCAGATATTTTTGTTTTCGATGTAAATATCTGAGATGAGGTTTTATAATATGTTATTTTTTTATTTAGCTGATTATCTTTAAAATATTTTTTTAGGTAAAGTAAATTAGGATTTTCATTATATTCTAATTCTAATCTTATTGAGTTTCTGTATAAAGTTTCTTTGTGAATATTACCACCAAAAAAATATTCTCTATATGATTTTAGTTTATCATTATTAAATATTTTTTCATAAAATAAGTTTCCATTTTTATGATACTTTGTTTCTTTATTGTCTTCTTTAATTGGTAACCCTTGATTCCATCTTAATATAGCATCTCTATCATTAGTTATTTGAGATGATTGATTTGGATTATCTTTTTTCCATTCAACATAATCATTCCACTCTTCATTAAAATCAAAAATAACTGTATTCGTTTCTTCATGTAGAATACAGTTATCATTATACAAAAGTTTTCTATACATTATAAATTAGATAATCTTTCTATTTCTTGTTTTACTTTTATGTTCCAAGGCCCCCAAGTTATATTATCAATCAACCACTTTCTGTAATAAGGTGGAATTGATGCAACTGGTTTACCTTTATATTTTCCAAAGGTCATATAAACCTTTTCTATATCACCATCTTCGTTTGTTTTTTCTGCAAGATTTACACCACCTTCTAAGTGAATTCCTATTTCGTGCATTGGAATACCTGTGATTTGTTTCTTACCTTCACCAAACAATTCCCATTCTTCGCCACCAGTATCTTTATAATATAGTTCTTCTACCTTACCAAACTTTTCTACTGAACCTACGAAATCAACAACTAAACAATTTTCTTTTTCATCGTGGATACGAGTTCCTCTACCAACAAACTGATACCACCAAGAGATTGATGCGGTTGGTCTACCTGTAATCAAGCAATCTAATTCAGGATAATCGAATCCAACTGTAAGTACATTAACTTGTACAATAACTCGTATCTGTTGGTTTCTAAACTCTTCTATGATTCTCTTTCTATCTGCCTTAGGAGTTCCACCATGTACAACTGCAGCTTGTGGAATCTTTCTTGCAAGTTCTGTTGCTTGTTCTATCGTTGGTACTGCAACAAGAATAGATTTTCTATCATATACTTCTTCAATCTTCTTTACAATCTTATCACCAATGTTTTGGTTCTCATAAGAACGAGCAATAGATTCTTGTGTATATTCAGCACCACTTGAATTGTAAACAAGTGCACCAGTATCGAAATCATAAGATTGATATTCTAATGGTGTCCAATAACCCAACTTAACAATATCTTGAATCTGAGAAACATGAAGTATGTATTTAAAGAACACTCCATGTTTAGAGCGATTTGTTAACATTACCAACTTTGAGTATGGGCCAGTATCTCCCATGTTGGTTTGTAATTTTAAGGGGGTTGCAGTAAGACCAAGGACATGAGTTGCTTTCATACCATCCACAAATCTCCTCAATTGTCCTGATTTGTTTCTCGGATATCTATCGCACTCATCGATTATAATCTTACTGACCCCCATACTTTTGAACTCGTGTGCAATATTGATTATCGAACCAATTGTTGCGTATGTTACACGACCCATTTCTTTACTACCCATTGAAGCTGAATAGATTGATGCAGTTCCACCAAGAGTAACAAACTTATTATAGTTTTGTTCTAATAACTCTTTTGATGGTTGTAGAACCAAAATCTTCTCACCAAGTTCTTTGGCAATTGCAGCAATTACAATCGATTTACCAAAGGCAGTTGGTGCCACGATAATCGATGGTTTCATTTTTGGAGTTCTAAAAAACTCAACTCCAATTGCTACAGGTTCTATTTGGTTCTCTCTTAATTTCATAGACCTAAATCTTTTCTAATATCATTCTTTACTGTTGTTAAATACTTGGTTCTCTTTTTATGAGAAACAAAAGGAACAGACCAGAATTGTTTTGTTTTTATCCATCTGCTGAGTTTCCATCCGAAGACGAAGGTAAACACACCCAACACCAATCTTAGTTTGACTGAGTTAAGATATAGAGTTCTGACAGGTAGTGATGGTGCTCCATGTGTAATATAAGTTCTAACTTTTTTATCTCTGAGGAATGGTTTTGGATATGCATATAGTTTAGTTATGTTTACAAACTTATATGCAAAACCTGGTGTAAATACTTCATCAAAGAATACTTCCATTCTTGGAGTTAATCTAAACCACCACACAGGTGAGATAAAATAAATGTGAGTTGACCAAGTTACCAATTCTTGATACTTCTTAATCAAATCAGTTCTTGGTCTTTGGAAACTATCTCTATACAAATCAATCACTCGATATGATTGTTTGTGTTTCCTCATCTGTCTTGTAGCAGTTTTATAGATACCATTCCAACAGAATGATTTCTTATCAGGATGTCCTACTACAATTAAAATCTTCTTTTGCTTCAAACCTTCGTTTTTCTTTTATATGTTCTTCTCTTTCTTTTTGGGTTGTATGTTTGTTCCATACCTCTATCGTATGCTTCCCAATCAAATCCTTGTAATTCAGGGTCATTCTCTAATTCTGTTCTTTGTTGTTTATGTGCTTTGGTTATCACAGTTAGTAAACCAACTAAGTATAATGCAAAGATTATAAATCCAACAATAAACATCACAGTCATGTTACCAGTCATTATCTTCTTCTTTTAGATTTGTATCTTCTCTTAGCCGCTTCTTTTCTAAAGAAATCATTTCTTCTTTGTCTAATTGCAATTGCAAATGCCAAAATAGATGGCACCCAAATTCCAACAAATATCCCTTCTAATTTATTACCAGTAAACCATAGGGATACTGAATATAAAAATGATAGGAATGCTAATAGTATGGGATAATATAACTCCCAATATAATTTTAATTTATTCATAACTTAATTTAATTTTATTTATAATTGATTTTGCCATAACTTCATGACCTTTTTTACTTGGATGTGAATCATTTATTTTAGTATCATAATTTATAAGTAATTCTTTTATATCATGATTTCTCTCATCCATTGAAAGATATTCTTTATCTTTATATAAAATAGGAACATGGTTATCTGGATAGTTTTCTTTAATTATTTTTGCAGTTTCATCAATCCAAGAAATACCAAACCACTTTTTATTTAATCTCTCACACAACTCATTCACTTTATTTACTTGTTCTAATACTAACTCATTTACACTTTTATATTTAGATATATCTACTTGTCTTAATGGATGTGAAAACTGAACAACTATATAATCCACAGAATTATGTGATATAAAAAGTGGATGGGGTAATAATTCAATAAAGTCAATTATTCTTGAATTATCTCCACCATTTTCAAAAATTGGATTTACCATTATTTTGTTTAGTTCTTTACAAACAATATATGGATAGGAATGTTTTCGTCTATATTCATCTGCCTCAAATCCTAAAAACTCAAATCTAAACGAACCATCACAACATCTATCAAAAAGTTCGTTACATTGCGATTCAGTCCATCCATGGTGTAACATCAGATGATAATATTGTAAACCCTGTCCCCATGTAAACGAATCACCTAAAAATACAATACTTCCATTCGGTTCAATCATAACTTATATTTTTTCTTATATTTTTCTACAAACGATATACCAACTCCCAATTCTAAAATTTCATTTTCTTTTGGTATTAATGGTTTTCTTTTTGTGGTAACTATAATATCATCTACTCGTGTATTTTCAAATACTTCCAAAAATATTTTACCATTCTTTCGTGGTCTTTTATGTACTACTACTATCTCTGGCATTCTATTTAAGTTTCCCACTATGTCTAAGAAAATAATAATGAAATAAGAAATGTAACAACCAAACCAATCACAGACCAAAATAACATTTTGTGATTACTTTGAACTTGGCTATCACTTCTTCCTTGATTACTTCTATATTGTCTACCTTTTTCAATTTCATCTATTAAAAAATCCATTCTGGCTTTTGCCATAGTTGGTGTATCTGATACGAGTTCTTTGATTTGTTTTAAATTTTTTACTATTTCTGATTTATCCATAACTTATAATTTATTATCGTGATGTCTATTTTTAATCTTTTTATATTTCTTTTTAAGATTTTTAACATCAGCATGTTTTCTTTTTTCGATGGTATCTACTACCTCTTTAACTTTCTTTCTTTTCTCTCTTGCAGTTTCTGATTTCTGCAACCTTTTACCTCTATCCATAATTAAATAAATTTATTAACATTGATTTTCTTTTCAATATCTTTTAATTTTTCTTTCATGTAATACTTTGCATATACTTCCATCAAAGTATCTAACATTGTATGATGTGACCAAGCAGTGGATTCAACGAACTTATTTTCCCACTCTTGTTTATCTAACCATTCTTTTGCTGTTAACATAATTCACATTCTGGCATAAACCAAACGATTAGTATCATTATAATAATAGCGATTATTGTTACTAATACCTGAACTGGTTTGTTTTGTTTTTCTTTCCAAGCTTTCATCCTCAATCCCCACTTTGTACCAACTCTACCAGCCCAATCGAATCCTCTACCAACTAAATCAAATGGTGGTACTTTTAAAATGGTTAAAAAGAAAATAAGGAATCCTTCCATTCCATATCCTTCTTGAAACATCATCCATATAGATGCTACTAAGAAGTACCAACCTATATATCTTTGTAAGTGTTGTTTTATTTTATTCATAACTTGATGTACTTAATAATCCACTATACTCACACTTATTAGAATTAATAAATGGTAGTATAGATAATTCTTTTGCCTTAGCCTCAACCATCACATCTACATCGTTACCATATAAATCAGGTAAATCATTGATGTAATCAGAGTGAGCTTGTGGTTTTAGTTTTTCATTACCTTCGTGTAATGCTTTTGATTCTGAATAATGAACAATTGGTTTGATACCTTTTGGCCATGTAGAGATTGCCAATTCAAGTGCCTCTTGTTCAGTTAAACCACCTGTGTTGAATTTGTGGTGATGATAATCGAATACAATAGGAATACCAATTCTTTCGTGTATGTACATCAAATCTTTTACTGAGTACATTGTACCCTTATCATCGTTTTCTACCGTTAGACGGGATTTTACTGATTCTGATAACCTTTCGAAGTTCTTACAGAACCTATCCATCGCAGACTGTTTATCACCATACACACCATTACAATGAATGTTTAGTTTGTTATATGGTGTACGAGATAATCCCAACATATCAAATACTTTACCATGTAATTCTAAATCAGTAATTGTATTCTCTACAACATTTTCTCTTGGAGATACAAGTACATTGAATGGACCAGGATGCGAGGTAATACGAATACCATTGGTGGTTGCATAATGCCCACACGCCTGAAGTACTGTTTCAATTCGTTTGTAGTATGGTGAGTTTTCAATACCATACTCTGAAGCCCATGGAAATATATCAGAAGATAATCTAAAACATTTGATGTTGTTCTGATTGTTCCATTCTAAGATAGTGAATAAATCTCTAGCGTTTTGAAGAGATAATTCACCAGCATACTCTAAACCCTTCTCTAAGAAGGTTCTCTTAATCATTGAACGATTAGTAGTTACTTTTGGTTTTTGTTTACCCAAAGTCATGTTAATACAAGCGTATCCTAAATTCATATTTATTCTTTTATAGTTTATTTACTAATGTAAATATACGAAAAAAAATCGAATTATCCAAATATTTTAGTAAGTTTTTTTTGTGAAATCATCAGGATAATTATCTTTCAAGTTATCCAATGTTCTAATTGTACCACCTCGATGGTTAAGCCAGAAGTTTACGGCTTGTCTATTATTAATCCATCTTTCAGTTTTTTTCCAATCAAACCAAGGATGTTGCCAGTAATCTTTTCCATTATAAGAATTTGACCATCCACCTTGTTCATAGAACTTTCTTCTTTCTTCTTCGGTTACTTCACCATCTTTATTTAAATCTTCTTTATCAAAATCTTGTTCTATTGGTGGAGCAAATCCTCTTGCTTCATCTGGTAGAACTTCTTCCTCATCTTCTACATCCATTAACAATGTTTTTTGTAGTTCTGTAAGTTCTTCCTCTTCTTCAACAATTTCTTCTTCATCTTCATCATTATCTAATTCATCCATTACCTCTTCTTCAGGTACTTCATCATATAACTCTCTCTTACGAATTACTTTCTGTTTATCAACAACTCCTTTATCAACTTTTAAAGCATTGTTAAATGCAACTACAAGTGCAACTGCAAGAGGGTCGAACACAAAGATAATGATTAAGATTAACCAGTTGATGATTCTATCCATTCCATATCCAGTTAATCCACTTAGATATTGTAGTGGTCCTAATTCAGATGCACCTTCTAAGTTTGTATCTAAATCTAAAATCTTTAACTGAATAGATTGTAATGAATCAGCGGCTACTTCTCTTTTCGCTTGAACACCTTTACGATTTTCTTCTTCCACATTGATTCTACTTTGTGCCAAGCGTAACTCAGCCGTGGATATCGTGGTTCTAACACCCCCCACAACCGATGTGTCCCGTACTTGGATTGATTGTGATTTAGCATTGGAAAGAGTACTAATATTATTAGATATTCTTTCAAGCTCTTCATCATATCTTGCAACATCATCCGAGTAGAACTTTTCTTTTTGTTGTAGGAATGTTTTTTCTTTTTCATTTACTGAGAATTGATTAAAGGTGTCTTGAAATGCAGATGTAAGGAATCCATAGATACCAAGTGAAGTAATTAATACAAGTATAACAACACCTGTTACCAAGTACCATCTAAATACTTTGTTTATCTTTTCCCAATAGTTGTAAAGATAACCAGCCGTAATAAGTTTTGCTAATTCTAATGAACTTGCCATTAACATTACTGATAGTGAAGCACCAGCGAATAGTTTAGATAAACCACTAACTGAAAAGAAAGCCGCGTTAAATGCCACAAATAGGGCGGATAACCCCAATAGTAATGTTCTGAATTTCATTTATATTATCCTCTTTCAATAAACTCTTTGATTTCTTCAAGAGCCTTTTCTATTTCTTGTAAATAGGTACTTGCTGTTTTAGAATCGGCAGGTCTTTCTCCTGTAACCATTTCCTTTACAACTTTGTTCTTGTTTATACAAGAATCTATAATGTTCGAAACCTTTGGTATATAAATATCTTTCATATATGATATATTTTGTTGTACTATTATAAATATTAGAATATAAAAAAAGGGGATTTCCATCCCCCTTTTCTAAGTAATGATATGAGTATTAATAAGAGATTTTTAAGGTTTTAGCCTTCTTATTAATCTTCTTATCAATGAGGAGAGTGAGTAACCCATTATCAAATTTTGCAGTTGTTTTTGTACCATCATAATCAGTACCAACTGTCAATGTTAAATCAATATCTCTTACAAATGAAGAAGTATCTTCTCCTTTTTTAGATTTGATTGTAATTTCCTCTTCAGTAACATCTACTGTAATATCCTTTGGATTATGTCCAATAGTGTTAACTGTAACTTTTTGTTTACCATCTTCTAAAGTTTCTGCTTCAAATGATGAATTTAATCTGTTTGTTGTTTTTGTTGTGTAGATATCTCTAAAAAAATTATCTACGAAGTTTTCATTAATTGTGTAAAACATAATATTCCTTTTATTTTAATTAAACATATTTTACTATTAATTGTACCAAATTCATACCAATTCATTTTGTAAGGTTATAGTATGACAATTTGTCAGTTTTGTAAGGTTATAGTATGACAAAATGTCATTCTAATGGTAATTTTGTCAAATTCTGATATAACGATTCAAGTTCTTCTTCGTATCTACAAAACCCAAGGCCGAACAATCCATCGATTTCAATATAATATTCTCCCTTTTTCATTTCTTCAATATCTTTATATTCATCATTCGTTGAAGAAACTAAAGCTGGTGCTCGTTCATCAGGATTATCTTTAGGTAATGGTAACATATAATAGTAATACTCAGATGGTTCATCTTCGCTCGCTCCTCCATCTGAATCTATATGTTTTTCCCAACCCTGTCTTTCAAATGTTTCTTCGGTTATAGGAGTCATTGGAAACTCTATTGTATTTACCATTAATCTAAAACTATTTTTATTGTATCAGAAGTTAAGTGTTCTCTAATTACGCCTGTTAATATAAGTGTATCCCCAACCATTGTTCTAACAGGTGCAATTACATTATTAACTTCACCATTTATAGAATAAGAAGAATGGTTAGTAACATCAACTAACATATCTTGATATACCCAATCTAAGTTACTACTCCACTCTACTTTTAGTGGATTATATAATTCATGATTATCAATTGTACCACCAATCGTATGGATGGTTTGATTTGTATCTTGATTTAATTCTAAGTGATAATATCCATTATCATCCATTGGTAACCTACCATCTATTTCTAAGGTTGGTTCATCTAATACTAACACATCATCTGCTATTGAACAAGATGATAATAGTATTCCTATAATAAATAATCTAATATACTTTTCCATGTTGGAAACTCATTTGGTTTGTTATCGTTTTCCCAATCGAAACCGAATCTCAAAAGTTTACCTTTAAAATCACCGGCACCATTCTTTAATCTATCATCGATTAGGTAATCACCCATCAGTAAATCTTTTCTGTGAGTAATAAACATTCTTTTGTGGAAGATATCACCGAAGTAATCTTCTATCCAAAATCTTTTATCAGTATTTGATTGTGGGTTACCCCAAGGAGCTGAAGTAGCTATGAATAATTCATACTTACCACTTTCATGTAGTTTCTTAACTGCCTCGATAGCACCCTTGATAGGTGGAGCAATTCTGAATAAACCTTGTATGTGGTCAGGAAAGGTTTTGTATCTATCTTCTAAATGTGGATGTTGTTTAAACCAATCATCAATTGCTTTACCGAAGTCAACTAAGACCCCATCCATATCAATATAAACTATTTTCTTTTTTATCATATCTCTCATTTACTATGTAAATATACGAAAAATTTTTGAATTACACAAGCTTTTTTAAGTATTTTTCTTGGTACAAATCAACTATTATTTTTCTGTTTGTTTTTATTCTATCTATGTTTTGATTATAATATTCTAAACATTTCTTATAACTTAACTTATTAATTATTTCTAAACATCTCACATATGCATTTACTTTAGATTTAGAGTAATCAACATATGTATCTTCAATATCAAAACCAAAATCTTTATTTGCAATCCAAAATCCACAATCTTCTAAATCTTTTACAATGTTTTGTTTACCAAGAACAATTGGAATAGAGTTAGTTATAAAAGGTATAACACTCTTTTCAGTTACACTTGATAGATTTGTTGTGGTTGGATAGTTTGTTTCAACTACAAAAGAGAATAGTGATTTACCATATTCTTTAAGTAACTCTGGCCAACCAATATTGGAATCTGTATTTAATCTAACTATCCCATCATAGTTATTTTTTAATCTACTTTTTAAATAATCTCTCTGGTCATTATCTGAACGAATTGATAATATTAGTTTATTTGATTTGTTTGTTTTATATGATTTATCAAATAAGTTGTTTGGAAATATTTTGAGTGTATCTTTAGTATCACTTGGTTTGTTTCTGATATATCCATACTTCCATTGAATAAGATTTAAAAGAGGTTCAACTGAATACAGATGTTTTGTTAAAGAACTCTGCATTATATAAATCTCATTGGGTAATGATTTAATTAAATTACATATTGCCTCAAAGTATTCACTTTGATTTATAGTTTCTTCTTCATTTAATATTATGAAAGAATGGTTTGATTTAGAATATTCTAATATTGATATTAAAATATCATCAATAGAAGAATTGTTCGTATATATTCTTAAAACTTTATCATTAAGATATAATCTATGTTGGTTAATTAAATCTGTATTTTGTCCAAGTTCCATTTATAAGTTTTAAACCATTGTATTTACCATCGTGAAAGTTTTCAGCAATAATATCATCTATTCCATCGTTATCAATATCATCTACTTTGAATTGTGTCCAACCAAAGTTATCTGAGTTCCATTGTTCTGAGTTTAATCCTTGGCCATCTTTTGATTGTTCAAGTATTGTAGTATCGAGTGTGAATATACCATCATTATTTAAATATGTTACTAATTGAGAATCATATCCTGTATTAGGTGCGTAATATCTACCTTCAACAATATCTAAATCACCATCTCTATCTACATCTAAAAACTCGATATCAAATGTTCCATCTGAATTTGTTTCTGGTAGAGATGTTTTGTTTTGTACATCAAATCCATTACTATCTCCCCATATTATTGTTGAGGTCATTTGGTTTGAACTATGAGTACCAACAATTATATCGTTATAACCATCTGAATTAAAATCTAATATTTCATAACTTAGTATTGGACTAGTCCATTGATGTAAATCAATATATGTGTTTGTAAAGTTACCCGAACCATCTCCATACCATATGTATTGTGCCGCAACTACATCTACATTACCATCTCCATTTATATCTCCAGCAGCTCCATTGTGATACCAAAGACCAGTACCATTATCAATTTCTTTTACCATATACATTGGAAATGTAGAGTTTCTAATCAATACAGTAAAATTACCACCATAGTTTCCTTGAACTCTTTCATCTACACCAAGTATTATAAAATCAGCCAAACCATCGTTGTTAACATCTGTTTTGAGTATTTTATGTGCTCTCATATCAGATGTACTCTGTGTTATGTATGAAGTATCTATCCTAAAATTTTTGTTATCACCTTGGTTTATATACCAATCGATAGATGGTATTTCTTGATTATTATCATCCCATGTTCTTGATGCAAGTATATCAATATACCCATCACCATTTACATCGTGGTATGCCGCTCCTTGATTAAATCCTTGTGGGCCTTGAGTATTAATTCCCATATTTGTAATATAGGTAGGAACTCCACCACCACCAGCAGGGCCTCCCCATAAAAATACAATACCACTTTTTTGGTTTAAATAAGATTCTTTATAAATTGTTTGTGTTATGGGGTTTGTAGTGTTATCATCTACAATGATATCATCAATATCGATTGATACCAGTTCTTCCTTCTCACATCCTATTAATAATAGAATGCATAATAGTCCAATAAGTTTTTTCATTATATTTTAGTATGTTGCCTGAATCCTAAGATTGGTTTATGTTGTACTTTATCAATTATGGTTTTTAACATAACTTCTCTATTATGAATCATCCCCTTAGTAAGCTCTAAGGTTTCTAAATCATATTCATTGGCTACCCAATCTTTAAATAGGTAGGTTAACATTTTGGATTTTATTTTATTTATCATATTTTAAGGTTTTAACTATTAGCAACTTTTTTTAAATAATCTTCATCAATCTCTAACCAATCAGGTATTGAATCTAAATCAACAACTGAAGAAATTAGTTTTTCAACAAATACATCATCACCCCAAGAAGCGGATTTATGACATTGTTTTACTAACTTTAGTAGAGTTAAAAATTTGGAATCCAACTCCATATAGTTTGATTGGTTTATATTACTGTAATTTTTATATTTTATCATATTTTAAGGTTTTATTTTTCTTTTATATATACTTTTCCTTGAGAGTAGAAATGTTCGATACTTAACTTATCGTTTATAAGGTTTAGAATATCTCTAACATAACTCCAAGTGTTCCAAGAGTAGTAAGTATCGGTAGAAGTAGCATCAAAGTTAATCTCAGAGATTCTCAATCTACCACCAGTATATTCTCTCGAACCACCACTTGTGTGATATCTTAATCCATTTGGTCTCCACTTAGTTTCACTCCAATCAGAGTAATTGTGGTCGATGTTTATTTCAGTAAGTAAATCGGAAACCCATCTTAGTTGTGGCATCTTACCTTTACCTTCTGATTTCTTTACTAACTTCTCGTAGTGTTTATAGTTTTTAAGTTTTATAATATCTTCTTTTTTTAACTTCATATCTTAATTATTTACATAGTAAATATACGAAAAAAAGCCGAGACTGCCAAGCAAAAAGTGAATTATTTTTGAGTTTTTTAGGTGCTCCCAATAGGACTCGAACCTATGACCTATTCATTATGAGTGAAGTGCTCTAACCAACTGAGCTATGAGAGCTTAGTGACTCCGAAAGGATTCGAACCTTTGACCGTCTGCTTAGAAGGCAGATGCTCTATCCAACTGAGCTACGGAGCCATATCTTGTACCAAAGGTGGGAATCGAACCCACACGAACATTACTGTTCAAGGGATTTTAAGTCCCTCGTGTCTACCAGTTCCACCACTTTGGCTTCTTTAACTTTTTAAAGATACGGTGAAATATTTAAATTTCCAAATAATAGATTAGTTTTTTTATATAAGATAGGTTGGGCCGTAATAACTCCATTTATCAGAACCATCAAAGATGTTTCCTCTTGAGTGTTTGGCTGGTGAATTCCAAGAAGCGGGTTTCAATAAATCTCCCTTACATACAAGAGAACCTTTATTAACTCCTTCGAACATTGAAACGAATCCCCAAACAGAACCACCATCAATAATCTTCATGTATTTATTACCTTTAGATATTGTTAATGGTTCATATTCTTTGTGATTGTAATTATCGTTCCAATAAGTTTTTCGTTTTTCGTTTACTTTATCTAACCAAATTTCAAATTGTGTCATAGTAAGTTTATTAAAATTGTATTAAATCAATTGCCATTTCACCAGTAGGGTTACCATTTTTGGTGATTTCATAATTAGGGTCTGAACCACTTATCATAACATGGTTGATTAACTCATCAATCGTGTTAAAGGTTTCAGTAAAAAAGGAACAATCTAATGAATACATAATTTAAGTTTTAAGTGTTATTAATTATTTACATAGTAAATATACGAAAAATAAATGAGAAATCCAAGCAGAAAGTGGATTATTTTACAATAAACTTTTATTTTTTTTAATGTAAATCCAACTTGAATCAAGAAAGGTTAGGTTAGGTTCTCCAAGTATTTCATCTACAGCATCCATGACTCCACTATATTCTGTTGAATAATCATGTCCTGCTATAACTCCATTGTTTTTTATCTTTGGTAGATATAATTTTAAATCTTTTTTAACAGATTCATATGAGTGATTCCCATCAATATAAATAAAATCAATACTATTATCATTAAATAAATAATCTACATTGTAACTATAATCTGATATTAAAGATATGTTTTTAAAATGCCGAGTGTTTATTTGATATTGAGTCTTCACCCAATCCCATGTAATATTATATTTCTTATTAAAGTTCTCATCACCTTCATGTGGGTCTATTGTATATATTTTTTTAAATATACCAGAAGATGCAAACATCATAGTTGATTCTCCCATATAACTACCAATCTCAATCATGGTTGGTTCTTCAGAAAAGTTAACTTCAATATTTCCACCGTCTACAAATATACTTAACTCGTTTATTAAACGAATTAGCCCAATAAAATTTGCATTATGTTTTGTTCTCTTCCACTCTGATGGAGGGTAAAATCTTTGTGTATTCATAACCTATGTTGCATAAGCGGATAATAATCTTAGTATTTCATCTAATGATTCATGTCTATGATTATCTAATAAACTTACTTGATATACATATTGTGATTCTTTGATTTTTGGTACTTCGTGTATTGCTGAATCATTTGGAAACTTTAAATCTATTTGTTGTGGGTCACCTGTAAGAATCATAGTTGATTTTTTTCCTAATCTACCTAACACCATACTAAGTTGTTGTTTAGTTAAGTTCTGAAACTCATCTACGATTACACAAGCATTATCAAAGGTTCTACCTCTAAAGTGAGATAGTGATACTAACTCGATGTTTTCATCCGATTCCATCTTTTGTAATATAGTTGGTTTGTTATAAACCTTTCTCATATTAGAACGAATCGGTACTAACCATGGCTCCATCTTTTCATCTAATGAACCTGGTAGGTATCCATTATCCTCATTTGATACTGTTGGTCTTGTTATAACGATTTGATTTATCTTACGAGTAAAAAACATATCTAATGCAATTTGTACTGCAAGTAATGTTTTACCACTACCAGCTTTACCCATTACGAAGTTATATGGATGGTATAAGATATTTGTCTTTGCCATCTTTTGTTCTTCTGATAGAGTTATTGAAAACTTTATTTTACCTTTTGGTGCTTGTTTACTAATGTTCTGTGTTGCCATTATTCTCCTTTATAAAATTAAAATCATACCAACCCACTTTATAACAAATATGAATTGATTTATCATTCCAAGTGTCAGCATGTGAATACAAACAATCAACTCCATCATACTCTAAAAACTTTTTTAGAGTTAAATGATACATACTAACTCCACATCCTTTTGGTTTGTTTTTTAATTTTTGAGTAACAAATGCACCACCAACAAACATCTCATTTGGCTTAAGTGGTTGATACATTTCTTCCCAAAGTGGTGTGTGGTTTGGATTACCCCACATCCAACCAATTGGTGAATGGTTGTAGTAAAATAAATGTACTGAAGAGTTGTGTGTTTCGAACCTACTATGTAACATAAGTTCATCAGGAATCCCAACCCAATCGAAGTCTTGTTTCATTAAATGTGAAACATAGGAAAGTTCACGAAGATAAGTATTATAGTTTTCTTTATTTACCAAAACTATTTTATAATCTTCCAAGATTTCAAAAGGAACTAAACTTTCTTTTGTAAGTTTTAGTTGTAGTATCTTAGTTGTATCCATAAAGTAACATCTTTACGAATATAAATATAGAAGAGTTAATTTACTAAGAGTGTTTTGCGATAATATATGTCATTAAGTTTGTAACAACTGATTTACATGAAGTTACTTCGCTGTTACTTACCGCTGTGATATTTGCTGATACTGTACCGTTTTCTTTTGAACGATAAACATGATTTTGTATTTCTGATTTTTGTACTGCCATGATTATACCTGTCCTTTATTGTGTGTTAATATTCCATTTGCAAAGAAGTTACTATTATCTTCTACTTGGAATATAAATGTTTTAACTGTTTCATTACTTATATCTTCTATCGATTCAATAGTTACTGGTTCTAAGTTTGAATCATAAAGATTATCACCAACCTCTATTAAAGCAACTCTATCATCTTTCCAATTGTATCTTGAAAGAGTTTTACCAGGTTTAAATGAAGCTAAATCTTTAGCATCACATTCAATGTAGAATGGATGGTCATGTGTACAAACTAATTCAGTTCCATTTGATAATTTATATTTAACTAAATTAGTATGGTTTGGTGTTTGTGTACCTATTACTTTTTTACTTTCTATTTCTTTAGTTTCTTCGTTATATGAAAGAACTTCATCTCCAACAATAATATCTTCAATGTTTTTAGTATCTCCATTTGATAAAGATATAGTTGTACCTTCTACAAAACAAGCGTTGTGTACAACAATCGAGAAATAGTTACCATCAGTTAAAAGTGTATCAGTTGATTCAACATCTATCTTTACAAAACTACCGGTTGGTTCTGTGAAAACAAGATGTTTAACTGAAGTTATATCTATTAAATTTCCATCTTTATTAACAAAGTAATTATCATCTGCTTCTAATGTGTTTACAATTTCAAATCTTGTTTCATCAGATGATGTTGAGTATGTTAATACAGCAGCTCCTTCACCAAAATATTTCTTATCATCATTAGAAAGAGATACTTCGAATAAAGTATTTGTTTTCATTGGTTGCCATGAAACTGAAGTAACTACCGATGAAGTTTCGTATGAACCAGATGGTAAAGCAGAACCTGTATATGAAAATTGTAAATATTCTGATGAAACATCTGTATCAGGCATTCCAGCAATATGTATTGTTTTTAATGTAGAGCCAGTTGGTATCATCCATGGTACTACATTCTCATCTGAAGATGAAACAAATTGTTCTGTTTCATAAACACCATCCATGTTTACTCTATTTTCTTTTGGTAAAGATGTTGAGTATTCATAGTAATGTTTTCTTGGGTACATATATGGTATATCATCTACATTACTACCACTCATCATTTCAATAGATGATGACCATTGATTATATGAAGCAGTATCAATAACAGATGCTGATGGTAATGTATATTGAGCAGGAATTACATGACTTCCTATATGAAACAATGATAAGTTATCACCATGTACAATATAATATTGTCTTAATGATTGAACAACATTATCAGTAGAGTATGATGGAGCAACATGATAATTCATTATAAATAATTCATCATTACTACCTGTTGAAGCACTATATTCTTTTAACTTATCCCATCTTTCTTGTAATGTTGCAGAGTCAGAAACATGAGGTATCTTTCCAAACTGAACACTATTGTGTGGTGTTTTATGTTTGTAAACGAAATCAGGAAATGGTGATGAGTTTTCAGATATATCTAAACTATCATATACTCCATCTTCTGATGATGAGTAATAAAAATTAACACAACTACCACTATCATCATTATCTACAAATAATTCAAGTGCATTAGATGCGTTTTTACAATAAGTTGAATCAAGAATGGCGTTTTCATCATAGGCCATTCTAATAATCATTTTGTTATAATTATCTTCTATTGTGGTTGGATAGATAGTATCAATATCTTCCGATTCTTCAACCCATGTAGTAATCTGGTCTCCAAGGTTTGTGTGTATTGATTGAGATAATGAGTTTACTAAATTACGATGTATTTCTTCTTTAAATACAACACCAACAGTATCAACACTTGATTCTAATTCTGGTGTTGATGTAAACCAAGCAATTAGTTCACTCCAATCTAAATGAGTATTTATAAAGTTGTTTGAGGCTGCAGTATCAGTATTCATTTCGACAAATCTATAATTGCCATCTGAATCCTTAACAAAATCAACTGAAATTAATGTACCTTTCATATGTGGGATATATCCTTTTTATCTATACTTCTATAAATATGTTCAAATTAAACTTTTGGTTGTTTTTGATTCTTTACTCTTGTTCTTTTTTAGATTTTGTTTATATTTTTTTATTTTACTACATCTTTCATATTGTTCTTTTGATGCAAGAAAATCTATACACAAATTAAGTACTTCAAGATAATCTTTTTCTTTTATAGATATAGCACTTGATAAGTGTGGATGTACAACAAGAACAACTTCTTTTTGTTTTGTAATACTTGCTTTATTTATCATATCAGATATTTGTGTAAACACATCTACTCCTCTCGAATCTAAGAAGTTTTTTATTCTATCTGTATGTGGAATTAGATACTTTTTCCAACTAACTATGTTATAATATTTATTTACCATACGAAAATTTAAACCTTCCCCATTTAATTTGGTGATAGTTGTAAACAACTAAAGAAATAACATAACCAACTTTATGAGTAATATTACCCAACAAGTTATCTTTTTCTACAACACCCATTCGGTATGCCATATGTTCTGTCCATGGTTTAAAAAATCTATATAATCTCTCAGTTCTATGTGGATTATTCTTCATATACTTTACCACATTTCTTGCCCAAAAAGTATATCCTAACATTATACGAGGATGTGTTTTAAATACTTTCTTTCCAAACAATTGGTCAGCTTTCCATATTGTTTCCGATAGATATCCTTGTCTATACAATTCACCACATATAATTTTCTTTCCACCTGTCATTGGAGGTACACTCACATTAAACGGAGGTACTATCGGTGGCGGTGGAGGTGGTGGAGGTAATGGGTCTGGTGTAGGTTTTGGTGGAGGTGGGGGTGTTGAATCTCCCGTTGGTGTTGTTGCTGTATCATTACCTTCATTGTTATCAGTTTCTATTGGTGTAGTTGGGACTGGGTCTGAAGCCGTTGTTACATCTACTTCTACATTTGGTTCTTCAGCTGATTGTATTCTTTCTTGTCCTTCCAATGCATCTAATGCAGGTTGGTGGTCCATCCCAAGTTGTTCAGTTTTTTCAACACTCCAACTTCCAATCTCTTTTGCCTCTCTTAGTGTTTCACCAGGACCTACTAACCAATTGATGTGTGTTAATATATCTTGTTTTGATGATATTGTTTTTGTTACAGAAACTTCTGCATAATCTTCAGGTGTTTTGAATTTATTTTTTCCAGCATATGAGGTTAAGAAATTAGAATCTATATTGATAGTAGGAACTGTGTTTCTGTTTTTATATGGATTTCTTGACCTTTGTTCAGCTTCTAATATACCTTTAAATTGTGGTGATGTATAAAAAGTTCCATCACTAAACTTTACAATAAAGTTAATGTTGATACCAGATACAGCGGTTATATCACCAACTGGCACTTCAGTAAATGTTAAAAAGTTATCAGGATATTTGCCTGTAAATTTTATATCCTTACCATCGGCTGTATAATACGCACTTGGGTCTAATCCTATGTCTGCTGGATATGGATTTTGTACATAAGGTAAGGATGAATTTGATTTTATCGCTGATGTTGATTGAATTGGTGAAACAGGAATTGTCTTTGCTTGAGTTGGTCTATTTACTTGTTTACTTACACTACCACCTGCCTTTTTACCACCATCGTTCTTACTACTTGGTGGTGGGGGTGGGGGTGTAATATTGGCAGGGGGAGGTGGAGGTGTAATTCCTTGAATAGGTCTACTCCTTAATCTACTTTCTCTTTTCCTTCTCCATCCGAAGATGCCCGAATCTTTTCCAAATTTATTTAGTGCCATATACTAATAAATATATTAATCTAAAAAACTCACTCCAAACTTATCTTCAATAGCTTGTTTATATTTTGGTGATACTAATGCTCCTCTTACAGAACTTACTTTATCAATGAATTGATTTACTTCATCTGGTATAGAGTGATTCTTATCGTGTTCATTTACATCAAAACAAGCTCCACAATTATTACATAATTCATGTGTTTGATATTCAGCAAACTTTTTATCAAATATCTTTTTTAAATCTTTTGTTCTTAAATTTAAATCAAGTAAACCATCAACAGCTCCCCCAACTATACAAACACTATATCCTTCTGAATCAACTGATATACCACAGTTCCATCCTATATCTTTATAGTATCTTGATGAGTGCCAATCACATGGGCCATGATTCTTTACTCCAAAATCTATTGGAGCCAACATTTGGTTTTGATTCTGCAATGGTACATCTCCATTTGGTTTATATGCCCACTCTGGTGATTTAACTCCAAGTTTTTTTAGTTTTCTTAATATGGGTTTTGATTGTGGTCTAAAACAGTTTGAGTATATTTCAATATCATCTGTTATCTCTTTTGCTATTTCAACAAACTCGAATATATTTTTATGTAGTGTTGGTTCACCACCCATTAAAATAATCTTTGGTGACCAGTTTAATTCTTTACATTGTGATACAAACAATCTTGCATCATCTAAAGTCATATCTTTAGTGGTGGGTGGTAAAAAACAGAACCTATTACAATTAGTACAATTTAAATCACACTTATAAGTAATATGCCATTCTGCTGAATTTGTTTTTGGTGTATAATCATTCACCCACTAATATCCTTCCGAAGAAACTAACTCTCTATACGCTTGAGTGTAAGCATCTACTCTTCTTTCTTTAAATTCTTCAGACCCCATAATATCATGTGCTCTATCCATCACCTCTCTCATCTTTCCTACTGAATGAGAAGAGTATAGAATTTCCTCAATCATCTTTTCTTCTGTCATGACTTGTTTAACTTCTGTTGTAGTTTTTGTATTCGTAACTTACCCTCTTCTGATAGTGGATGTTGAAGCTTCAACTTTACTATTTCATCGAGTATTTCCTTTGTCTGTTTGTTTTCTTTATTATCCATAGAATTCATCATCATAAAATTGTACATTAACTCCAGCCTCTTCCAACATGGCCCAACTTCTTTCATAGTTTTCTTCCCAATGTGGGCCTTTGGTAACATCACCTCTTTCACAAAAGATTCGTGTGATACCTGAATTTATAATTCCTCTTGTACAATCTGAACAAGGGATTCCACAAGATAGATACATAGTACAACCTTTAGTTGATACTCCTATTCTTGCAGCATTATAAATAGCATTTCTTTCTGCATGTTCAAACCAAAAATACTTTTCTGGTCTTTCCTGTCTTTCTTTTTCGTAATCTTTTAATCCTCTTGGAAATGAGTTGTAACCAGTAGATACTATTTCTTTATCTTTACCAACAATAATTGCACCTATTTGTGTACTCTCATCTTTGGATTTAAGTTTAACTGTATGTGCCAATTTTCTAAAGTATTCTACCCACCTCATATTATATAATTATATCTGTTCCCAATTTACATCTTCGATTGTTTCACAAAACCAATAACTTCCTTCTCTTTGTACTTTAAAAGCCGTATCAACTCCCAACCATTCCTTAATCATGTTAACATTCTTACATCTTTCAATCGGTATAATTGCATGAACAAGATATGGTGTATTGTTAATATATCGTATCGGTCTTTTATATGAAGGAAATCTCATTTGTTATTTTTTGCGGAGAAGGAGGGATTCGAACCCCCGGTACCGTTAAGTACGCTGGTTTTCAAGACCAGTGCATTCGACCACTCTGCCACTTCTCCTACCTTTAGTTTATCCAATATGTTTCTTAACTTTGGAATTACCAAATAGTAAATAGAAACTCCAAATCAAACCTACAAGGATTATTACTATATAGATTGGACTACTTGCTGGGTTTACGAAAGTATCACCTGGTTGTACTCCACTATTAGGATTAAAAACTTCTCCTATACCAGACCAAAGAAATGTCAATATAGTTAGAAGAGTTGCCTGTTTTGGAAAGAATGCATTTATTCTTTTATAGGATGTTGCTAGTGAAAACCAAATCATTGGTATAATAAACAAACATCCTAATAAAACAAGTAAACTACCAACAAGTACATTTGCTGCCATTGTTACAATTCCTATTCCCATGAATATTCCAATTGGAATAGCAAATAATATAGTTGCTAATCCTCTCAGAAAATATGTCATTCCATCAATGGTATTTTTGAATTCAAAGTACTTACCAAACTTCTCTTTTAATTTACTCATAATTGTGTTTTAAAATTAGTGGAGAATATCGGAGTCGAACCGATGACCTCTTCGGTGCAAGCGAAGCGCTCTAGCCAGCTGAGCTAATTCCCCTTAACTATCGTTCAAATAAAATCTTACATATTCATTCGAAGTCTGTAAGATTCTTCTTCTATTTTCTCGATTCTTTCTATCAACTCTTCGTTGGTAGGTGGAATCTTTTTAATTATTTGATTCGTAAGTTTATCCAGTCTCGAATCTAACTGACTTCTTAAATCGATTTCTACATCTCTAAATGTTTGATGTGTATCTTCGATATCTTTATCTACTCTCAGATTTATATCTCTATCAAGATTGTTAATCTGTCTTTCAGTATCCTCTATATAGGATTCTAAATAATCTAATCGCTTTTTTCCATTAAATACACCACTCACCGCATACCCCAATAGGAATATAAAGATGGATGAGAATGCACCTATTACAATATAAAGTGTTTCCATAATTTTTAATTTTAATTTTAGTTAATATTTCAATGAACGATAGTTGTACTCCGACGGGGAATCGAACCCCGCTCTCCACCGTGAAAGGGTGGTGTCCTAAACCGATAGACGACCGGAGCGGTAGTTTAACCTTGGTTGTTAAATCTCTGGTTAATCTGTTCTATTGCTGTATCATACAGCTGTTGAACTTCTCTTGTGATATCTTGTTCAAGTTGTTCTAATGCATTTTCTTGTTCTTCAATATCATCTTGTAAATCTTCTATCTTTTGATTTAAAGCGTTCAACTGTCTAACTGCAAATATTACTCCTATGAGAATAAGTGCCGTTACGATTCCGAAAATAAATGTAATAATTGTATCCATGTATATAAGTATATATTCTATAAAATTGTTAAATTTTCTTTTGTTTCAATATTCAGTTTATCTATTAATAATTCTGTAAGTGTTGCATGTCCTTTATCATTAAGATGTGAATCATTTGATATCATCTCATTATCTATACTCCATTTTAACATAGAGTATTCTCCATCTATATTAAAAAAGTTTCTTTTCTTTAGTTCATCTATATCAACTATTTCATGTGGCCAATAAAGGTATATAATTTTATTACCACTATTATCAACCGAATAGTTTAATGAATCTATATCTTTCATTAAAGATTCAAACCTATGATTTTCATCATATATTATTTTAAGATATGTTTCATACCAAATCATTAATTCACGATATTCTTCTTCTGTAAATCCTACTTGTTTTTCTTTTGTAGATTTAAATGTACCAATACCTCCTTTGTTATGTTTTATATCTTTGTTAAAATCAAACACAACATTTCCATCTCTTACTTGTGGTTTTTGATTTATAAAGTTTGGTTGAAAATCAGTCCACTTTTGATTTGCATTACAAAATAAACTTATCCTATGTAAATAAGATAATTGACAAATAAACAAAGTATCTTTAGCACCTTGTTCTATTTGTTCGTTTATGATTCTTATAATAGAATCATTACCTTGACCTGGCCATGCAAGGTTGGTAACCGATGAGGTAGTTCTTTTTTTAAGTAATTCAGGATATGGTATATGACCACAATTCTGAGAATACGAACATCCACTAACTATTATGTTTTTCATTTCAAATTATTTTTAATATAAGATACATCAGAATAACATCCCTCATGTTGGTAGTTATTTTTAATCTTGTTTCTTAGATTATAATTGTGCTCTAACACATCATACATTTCTTTATATATTCTTTCACATTGAGAAAGAGTTAGTTGACTTAATTCTGTTACTAAATCTACAATCTGATTCATTCGTTTTTCTTCAGATGTTTCTATATCATATGTTTCATCCCACCACTTATCAAATGTTTTAAATCCAAGTTCTTTTAAATGATTTAAATAATTAGAACCACCGAATATAATAAAAGGTTGTTTTGCAAGTAAACACTTATCTAACTTTTCTGTTATAAAAACATTATCAGTAATTGATTCTAATATAATACTACAAAATGATTTAAGGAAATAATCCTTAACTATCATTTGTTGCTGTTCGTTGTTATCGATTATTGGATATTGTTCTAATGATTTATATCCATCAATGTTTGGTTCACTACTTCGGTAACTATATAAAGAGTATTGAATAACTCCATTTTCTTTTAACAAATCAAACATCTTTAAACGATGAGGTCTCGGGCCTCTTAATTTGATTAACCAAGTATGAGTAAACTTTCTTTCTTTATTTAAATCAACTCCATCATCTAATTTAGATTTACCAATCCAAAACAAAATAGGTTCGTGGTTTATTTCATTTGATTTGAAATCTATTAAGCCTGATTTGATTGTAATCTTATCTCCGAATATACTAACCAATTCTTTTGTGGTTTGATTTATTGGGTTGTGATATTCTCCTATATTTGTTGTATAAACAATATCCTTACCTGATTCTTTTATAAGTTGAATAACCTCGTGTGAGATTCCACCCAATAATGTGTTTTGTTTTATATCTACATTTGATATAATAAGTTTACCATCACCATCATATAATTCGTTAGGAATTAATATCCCTTCTCCTTGTGTATAAAAACTTGGTATTTTTTTAATCTCCATCTAAATCAATAAATCGATTCTTGTGTTTTGGTTTTCTATTATAATCTTTTTTAGATTTGTGAGTTTTCTCGGTAGTTTTCTTACCAATGTGATGTGAGGCCTCACCGTAAGTCATATCATCCCAACTCAACTTCTCTTGATACACCTTCTTGTTCTTCTGTTTCTTCATCACTTATTAATTCCATTTTAGCATTTCCTCTATGCCGTAGATATTGTTGTTCTGTCCATTGTGGAGTTCTATTGGTAATAAACTCCAAGTGGTAGGTTTTTGTTTCTTCGATTATTTTATAAGTTAACTTTCTCATATTATTAGTTTATAGGTTGTTTCCAAAATACTTGAATACACATAATTGCAACACACAATCCAACTTGTACCCAAACTTTCGCAGTCATTGGTTGATTAAAAAAATATTGGGTTAATATTGCATATATAATTATACCAACCGAGAATCCTAAAAATCGATTCGCCCATAATGAGTTACCGAATCCCTCAACACCAAGTTGAGTTGATTTAAGGAACAACCAAGTGATTGGTAAAGCGGCAACATACCACCCCCACCATTCGGGCCCTAACTTTGGATATTTAAATTGTAAATTGTGTTGTAACCACGCACCACCTTGAGCGAGGATAAACAATAAGGATGCCATAAGAACATACATCCACTTGATATTATTTGATACTTCCATTTCTTTTGTGTATATAGTTTTATAAATATACGAAAAATATTTTAATTATACAAGCATTTTCGTAATTATTTTTTTCGTGGGGATTCAAAGCCCGATTGGGGAGAACGAGGTTGAAATCTCTTTTATCAGATTGTTAATAACTTTCTTTTTTGTTTTTTCAAAATTCGTATAGTTATATATACTCCAGACGCTCCAGACACTTAAAACAAGACAACTTAAATAAAAGATAATAACCTATAACTTAATAGTATAAGCACTAAGGAAGTGTCGATTTTCCAAAAATTTTTTTGTGTCGGTCTTTTTAAGATTTTTTTCAAAGTCGTTTTTTTAGGTAAGTTTCTTCAGTCGAAAAGTTTTTCCTCTTCTTTTTTCTTGATAGTATTACAGAATGCTTTGTCTCTCGCGCTATGAAACCTTATTCAGCCACTCTAATTAGGTGTTCAAGGTCTTTTATTCCCTTCTTCCAGTCCGAATACATATCCCATACAATAGAACAAAGTTCATATTCTTCTCTTTTCTCGCAGTGTTTAAGTACCTCGAATATCCAATCACCACCCCATCTATCAAATAATTCATCTACAGTCATACCTAAACGATGGTAGTTGGTGAAAAAGGATTGAGTAAGGAACTCCATATCTTCTTCTTGTATAGGGCCAAAGAGAGTTATATACTCTGAAGGGTCTAAGACGAGTGGATGACCGTTCTGTACATCTTGTAAGAACATGGTCTTTTCGAGTTCTTGTTGTAGACGGTGAGTACCAAATAGGTCTCTCTCATCATCATTAGAGAACTCATCATCTTCATTGTTATTTAGAAAGTCATCCCAATTCTTCATTATCGTCTGTATATAGTTATAATAGTTATTATTTGTCTCCGTTCTTTAATATTATACATTATCTTTATTATAATACTTACCGAACTTTTTTTGGGGTCGTTTTTTGGAACTCCCCCTTTTATATAAGTAGTGGGGTAAAGCCCCTTAATGCTCGTTTGAGAGTACGAGGTTGTAATCTTTTTTTATAATACGCTATCGATATATGGCTCGTAATCAAACTTCTCTTCCCATAAGGATGAGGTGGGATAATGGCCCTTTTGTATATTGTATTTAATAATAAGGTTGTTCATACGAATCTTTTCTATTGTAGTATAATGGCCTTTTCTTTTAATCTCTTGTAATCTAAACCACATATCCCTATCATCCATAGTCTCTATTAACCATCTTTGTAAACGATTAATGTTCTCTATACCGTTATCATCTAAATCGTATGTATAAATTTCATCCATATTACTATGTGAGCTAATACTATGATTACTTCATGTACCAACAATCTTTTTTTTATTATACAAATATAAGGAAATTTTTTGGGATATCCAAGCTTTATTTAAGAAACTTATCTAAATCACCATAAAAGTAATTATAGAAATGTGTGTAGGTTTCGGCATCGTACATATCGGCTTCGATATAATCTTCGGGTTTACGACCTCTATTAGTAAAGTTTTCCCAATCGGTGATACCATATGTATCTTTATATGCATTAAAAGGTTTCTTCTCTATACCCAAAGCCTTATCGTACATATGCCAAGGATATAGTTTATTCATTATTTCAAACCAACAATACTCTCTACCACTAAGAAGAAATTTTATTTTGTTGAGGTATTCTTCTTTAGCAAAGATTCCTTCAAATATAAGAAACTTCATTAACTTACCTCTGATATTAAATTCTCCTGCTTGAGCTGGTTTTCCTGTAACCTTATCTGGTTGTAATCCATATTCACCACCATACTTATATTTTTCTTCTTTACCACTTAACTTATTTAGAACCGTACCGACACATTCTTTATCCATGTCAACTATACGAACCATCTGATTGTTAAAGTTTCTATTTTTACTATGTTGTGAATGGAACAATATTTTATGAAGAATGAATATATCCATATTCATATGAGTTCGCCATGCTGGAATTGGTGATTCAAAATACCAATCAATTGGTATCATAAGTGCATCTTTATAGATACCTAAAAATTTTCTGTCGAGTGACCAAGTATCTACATTCATATCCGAGTTCATAAACTCTTCTATCAAATCTAATGAGTGGCCTTTTTCAAACATCAATCTATTAAAATCTTCTTTGAACTCTTTATTCTCAGGATTACTAAAATGTGCTCTCCAAGGGTCTTCATAAAAATTTGATATTGTATCTTGAATTAGACCTGATAAGAATTTTTGTGTAGGGTTTCTCATTACGAATACAAATGTTTTAGAAGAGTTTTCACCATTCCTCATTTTTTCCCAATCTGCCCTAACTCTTTTTGCAAACTTTTCCGCTTCTGGTTCAGTAAAATTAGAACCTTGAGCTAACATATGTTCGTTTGTATAAACTTCTTCTATTGATAAATCTGAGGTTCTAAAACTTATTTCACAAAAGTTTTTATGTGCACCATGAGCCCATGAAGACATTAATTTAGGCCCATTAACTAAATACCAGGTATCACCTTCGTGAATAGTCCATCTACTTTCTTCCCATGATTCTGGCCTAATATGGTCATTACCATGCCTTTCGAACCAGTAATCTTTTATTTTAAATGAGTCCTTCATGATTCTCGTACCATTTGTTTAAGGAAAATCCAATTAAGTTATCCACTTCGTGTTCATATCCAGCTTCTTTACATAGAATTGAATACACCTCTATATCTACATATAGTAAATTTATAATTGTGATAATGTGTTTTTTGAAACCGTTTGTTATAATATCTTTCATAATATTATCTCTCTTATTACCTTTTCTGTTTAATAAGTTCGATGCATAAGTTTCATTAATATATTCAATAACATCTGTTTTACCTATATCTAAAAATTTTACTTTTGATTCATCAATTTGTTTGTTACACAAAAATTTACAATAAGTTAAAAGGTAAGGTCGTGTGTGATGTGAGTAAAAAGCATTAGTGTGTATATTTCCGAAATGCGAATTTATCAAAGATTCAACCATATCTTTGTACATATCGTAAATCAAACTTGTTTTAAAATTTTCAATATGTTTCCATGGAGAGATTCCATCAACATTCATGGCCATTAAGAACAAATCTATATCTTCAGGTTTGTATTTTTTCAATTCTAAGAAACTTCTACACCATGCCGTACTCGATTTATCACCATGGTTAAAACTGTTTAGTAAATTTACCATATTATCTTCAAAGAAACCTGTAACGAATCTGTCAATAGGATTTCTCATAAGGAAAATAAAATCTCTTTTTGAAGATTTTCCTTCTAATTGGCTTTTCCAATCCTCTTTAAAATGATTTGTTATACCATCTCTTCTTTTAGAACCAACATGATAAGTAAAAGTTTTGATTTCTAAAGTATCTTTAGATACATTAACATCATAACAAGGTAGGTTGTTATCATCGGCCAAGGTATTTAGAGTAGTACTCATTACTTTTGCAACTGTAACAATATGAAATTTTTCAAAAGTTACAACTGTAAAATGATTTGAATTTGTCTTTTCAGTTAATTTTTCTAAATTTCTGTTAAATGCCGTTCTCGCTAATTTTGATTCTATGTTTTTCACCATTTACCTAGCGGACATGAAGAAGAAGGCGATAAAGTTTTCGCCGAAATATTACAACCACATCCATTTTTTCGTTCATTAGTTTTAATATGATACCCATAGATTGAAGGTGAACATACATTACCCTGTCTAATTGGACAAGGTTCACATTCTAACAACCGAGTTTTTGATAACATTTTAGTTGCAGGGTCTACTGCATTAAATTGGTCTTTGATTACATTACCCCAACCTTCTAAAATTTCTTGAATTTGGCTCATATATAAATAAATATCAGAGAAAACTTATTTTTCTCTTTCTTGGATTTTCTGAAAATGGTACAGAATAGAAGTTATGGAAGTGTAATTGTTCACTACTGTAAACACAAGCATATAAACAACGAGGTTTTTCTGTGTTATTTGGTTCTGATTGATGAGGTGTATCCCCATGTATTGCAACTACATCACCTGCCTTTGGGTAAACTCTTACTTTTTTACCATCATCTTTGTTAAAAATTTCTAAAGTTCCATTCTCATCTGTGAAATTATCAAGAATCACACAGATATTTACAGTATTTTTTCCTTCATTTGAATTACCACCAACTGAATTATCAGTATGTGGTTCAAATTTAAAGTTATCATTTGGTAATTTTACTACAATTTGGTCATTATACAACCAAACATCTTTGGTATTTAGGAGTTCAGATGCTAATTCTTCCATAATTTCATGTCTATAAAACTCCATTAGGTACTCATCATACATACCAGCACAACCTAAACCCTGCCAATGAACAGGACCTCCATACTTACAAGGTGTACCAATTTTGGGTTCTACCCAATTTCTCCACTTTATAGCTCTTTCTCTTAGTTCCTTAACTACAAATTCAGGTACAAAGTTCTCAATATGAACCCATCCTTTTTGGATATAGTTTATTTGTTCTGCTTTTTCCATTGATTATATTCGTTCGCAATCATATTAAGTACTTCAGCTTCTGATTCATAATAATATCCTCTTTCTAATATATTAGTTATTAGTTCTCTTACTGATAAAAATGTTTCTTCATCATATGAGTATTTATTTTCATTTAACCAATTATCTATTTTCGTTAGATTCTTGATTTGTTCTTTATCTACAAATGTTGCGTTATTATACATTATAAAAAATTTAACATTCCTTATGTTTTCTGATGGCTTTCATTATATCATCCCATGTGTTGTATTGTTTAGGAAATGTAATTTTTATATTAGGATTAACTCTTAATATAGCTTCCTTAACATTTTCTATATTACCAAGATTTAGTTCTTCACGAGTAGGGATTTTTTCTGTAAATCCAAATCCAAGAGTATTCCAAAACTCGTGTGGTGTTTCTTCATTCAAAGAACTTGGTATTAAAAAAACCTCATCTGAATTTTTTAAATCCTCAATCATTCTTTTGTACCTTCTTTTGTACCTGGCTTTTATAAGCTCAACACGCATATCTGGTTCATGAATAAGTAACATATTGTATTTCTTTTCCCAAATCACACAATCATATTTTTCTGCATATATTTTTTCATAATCAATAAATGCATCATCAAACCCATTGTCTATAGCATCAGCTATAGATTGATATGGTAAACCTGCCCAGTCGAATGGATAAGCAACTTCTCTTACACCTAATTCTCTTAGGGTGATACCTGAAGAACAGGTTTCAGATATCGGTAAATACATTGTTTTAGCCACACTCACCCTCAGTTACACATCTTGTTTCCCAACCATCTTTGAAGGCATAACAAGTATTTGCATATGTTGTACCATCTGGTGCACAAACTGGTGCATATTCTTCGGTACATAAATGACCATGGATATATTCACCTTGAACACAAGCTGGTTCGTATGGTTCTACTTCACATCCAAATATCATAAATGCAATAAAACTCCAAAACAATACAGTTCCGAGTGTTACTATTATAAATCCTAATAATGGATTTCTTTTGATTCCATGTGCTTCATCAATTCTTCTTTCTTCTTCTGATAAAGGAAACATTGATTGATATTCTTTTTTCATAATTTATCTATATCTTCTATAAACAACTCACCGATGTTATTTTTGTTATTCACAAAATATACTGAATCATCAGACCAAGAATACGAGTTGATAATATACTTATCTTCTTTGTATTCTGAATTAGTTCTTTTAGAAGCTTTTTTAATTAGTTTAACAAATCGCTCATATTCCTTTGGTGTAAGTTTCAACTCACCCTTTGGGATATAAACTAACTCAACTCCACCACCATCAGTATTTTGGTAAAGTTTATCCCTTGAACCATCTTCGAATGTAATCGTAACAATCTCAGATTTATCAATTGTAATTCCTTTTAGTTCTTGTCCATAAGAAGTCATAGTACCCATGAATAGGTAAAACCCTAATGCTACAACTAAGAACCAATCTATAATATCTAACTTGTTTTTCATATTTCTTCTTTTTTCCAATTATAATTTTTCAACCTACTCTGAGAACCTTTCTTGTATTTAGGATTCTTCTTTCTTTCTAAGTTGTATCTATCGTAGTAATTCTTTCTCCAATTCTCTATCTCTTCGGTTCTTCTTTCTTTAACTTGGCCTGTGGTAAATAATATAAAGATTACAAACCCTATTAAAAATATTACTATATTCATTGATTAAAAAATTTTTTCATTACAACATTATTAACTTCGAACCCATTCTTGTTGTAAAACGGAACAAGTTCTTCTCTACAAAACAAAGAAACTCTATAACATTGATATTCCTCTGCTTTCTCACATAGTGCTTTTATAAGTTTCTCACCAACACCATATCCTCTCCATTCTTCATCAATTACTACATCTTCTATATGGCCTGATGTATATCCTCTGATTTTATATTCTACAACTAAACATCCGAATCCGATAATCTTATTTTTGTATTCTACTACAAGGCCGTGATTTCTAAATTTCTTCCAAGCCAATTCTAAATCAGTTCGTGAGGTATCCACAAACATCAGTTGATTTAACAACTCCCAAACAGATTCTATATCTTTTTTTTCGATTTGTCTAATTATCATATAAAGTTCCCAACCTCGATTTAATCGGTACCTGTAACAATAATACTATCAGCTCATGTAGTATAAGATTAAATATAAGACATAATAAAAAACAAATAAGCCATATATAAGGTAATCCATAAGGTAACAATCCATTTAGTAAGGGGATTATTAAACATCCTGAATAACTCCCTAATAATCTTACCTAAGTCTTTCATCATAATATAACTGTTTTAATCCATACCAGATTTCCTTTGGTACTCTGATAATCAGTACCCTTAACCATACAAGCAAGTTTTTAAAAAAATTCATAACCTCGTACTCTTTGAGGGCAGTATAGGATTCGAACCTATGTAAAAGGATTTGCAATCCTCTACCTCACCACTCGGTCAACTGCCCATATATTATCTATTAAACACCAAAATCCCTCTTAATGGATAATATGTTATCTTTTAGGATGAGCTGGTAGTTCGAGGTGCTCATTCTTTTCTTTATTCTTTCTTTGATATACTCGTCTACCCATAGGGGTAGGTAAGGGTGTTTTTTCCTATGGGGAAAAAAATTGACCTCGATATAAAAACCACTCCGAGCCACCTTACCAAAAAAAACTTTTCCCTCAGTTACAAGAAACTACCCCCCTCACTTTTAGGGGGTGGGTAACTTTAGGCTAAGTTTTCATTTTCAGCCAGTACAACTACATCACTTAGTTGTGCCTTCACATACTTCTCTTTGGAATTAATCAGTCTCTCCGATTCAAATGTTTCTATAGCTAAGATACACTTTTCAAGGGTTATGTATCTCCTATCTTGGAAGTATCCCCTTATCTTAGGTGTCTTTAGTATAGTTACCATTTCTGGAAATGTTTCTGATGGTGTATCTGCTATGATACAATTTCTGTGTTTGTATTGTTTGTTCATATATAGTATAGTTTATATTATAGTTAGTAGTACTATATGAGCTTATACTATTAATAGCTCATGTACCGAAAATCTTTTTTAAAGTTCTAATCTAATTGTCTGTACCTCATCATTGTCAAGGGGTGATAAGTGTAAGAACCACTCATCAGTACATTCTTCTACATATACAGGACTGTTCATATCTGGTGTGCCATCTTGATTAGTGGGATAAGTCATACCACTAACCTCATCAATATAACAACCAACAGAATCTAATTTTATCATATCATCAAATTTACAGGACTAATATACTAAAAATAAATGAGAAATCCAAGCATTTTCTTAATTATTTTTCCTACCTCGTTCTCTTAACAATAAGCCCGCCCTCAGACCGCCCTTAAAGATACAAAAAAAAGCTCAAATATACAAGCTTTTTAAGGATTATTTTACATGACAATTTGTCATATTATGTAACTACCTCAACCTCAACGAGTTATAGGGACAAAAAAAACCCACCAAGCGAGACCGTGCTCTTGGTGGGTGGTTCGGATGAACACTTAGGATAGGAGAGAGTGTGTTGGTCTCCTTTTTATAGTCCTCCTCGGAAACCCCTAACCGAGTGGACTTTGAATGCCCGAGTATCTTTCATCACCTATAAGGACTTACTCCATCACTAAAGTTGGGGTGGCCAGATGAAACATTTTAATGTAACCTCTCTTAACATAACCTTAAACTCAGTCATAACCTTTATCAATGAACTCTCGCTACAATCGGTAATCTTACGAGTTACCTCACTTCTTTGTCCATGACACTTTAGTCACCACCCCAATCGTTTTAAGCTTCTCTCAAAGCCATTAGTAAAATAGGTAGGAATCGAACCTACTATAAGAAATATCTCGTGTTTCGAACCACTTTCATCTCCACAACAGAGAAGCGATACCTTCCCACCCAAAGGGAAGTCGAGGAGTTACCCTCTGATTCTTGTACTATTTCAAAGAACTGAACTTGTTTAGAGTACTTTCTCAATCAACAAACTCATTTACTATGTAAATATACGAAAAAAAGCCCACATTTCCAAGCCTTTTTTCACTTTTTTTTGGATTGTTAATAACTTTTTTCGGTATCCTTACCATCAAAGTATATCCCTACTGAGAGGAATATGGTTAAAAATAGGAAAAAAGCAAAGCCTTCAAGGGGATTTTCTAATAAAAGTAAGAAACCTCGAAAGAAAAAGTGAATAGCTTTCGGTAAAAGAAACGCTAATACACCAAACCCTACACCTATTAGGGCTAAGAATCCATATGTTTTCAGTTTATTCATCATATTATTTACTATTTATTGGGTGATACTCATTAACATTACCATTAACTGTAACCTCTTTACAGTATCCAACTCCATCAATCCAAACTATATCATTCATATCTCAATTATTACAGTACTAATATACGAAATTATTTCCATATATCCAAGCTTTTTCTCACTTTTTTTTCCCTTTTTTTAA
>Ga0208428_1000019_pt1 | contig 80625 bp, 112 predicted proteins | sample DEB08_DNA_11_FD_184535 | JGI IMG/M metagenome (GOLD analysis project Ga0208428, IMG submission 184535) | Aqueous microbial communities from the Delaware River and Bay under freshwater to marine salinity gradient to study organic matter... | ecosystem: Environmental > Aquatic > Marine > Coastal ... | reverse complement strand
CTGCGACGATGAAGGTCGCGCCTGGGCTGGGGCTCCTGACATTATTGCTGTGGCTAATAACAAGCTTACTCTTGCTGACTTAAAAACCAGCGTCAAACCCTACTGCCGTAAATGGCCCAAAGAATATGAGAAGGGTTCTCAGGAATGGCGAGACCTGCTCGGTGGTCACATGAAGTTCAAAAAAACCTGTAAGCAACTGGCTGCCTACGACATTGCTATCCAGCAAACTCTTGGTCTCAAGGTGTCCCAGGCTGCAATTCTTGTTTCAACGCCAGCCCGCACACAGATCTTCAAGATCTCACGTCGTTACCTGGACCTCCTCCACAACGACTGGTACAAAATCGTAGAAGAATATTACAAGCAGGTTGACAACTGCAACATTTATGATCCGGACCTTATTTAAGGACATCATCGAAGCCGTTATCGAATGGTTGAAACGGCTTTGGTTTGAATCAAAACTAAAAGCTCGATTAAAAATGATCGAGCTTGAAAACCAGATTGCGGCGGAACGCGAGCTGGAAGAACACTTCACACCTGAATACACAGAAGAAAAAATTGACCCAGAGCTACAAACCGGTGAATCCTTGAAGCTTGGTGGAGCAATGAGGTTGACTGCTAAATGGCATAATAAAGAAAAGATAAACAATACAGATGAGTCAGTTTGAAGCGAAACTGTGGGAGTCTGCCTGTGAAACCGCAGTTGTCACCAGAGAAGATGCAATTGTTATCTATAACAGAATGTTGGAACGCAGAAAAGACATCGAGACCAAAGGCCATCAAGTTCTAAATGAGTCGCATAAGACTTGCTAATTTAATTATTTCGAACGTGTTCGCCTTGGATTGCCAGCCGTAGGATAAGAAGACACTCAATTCAAGACCTCCAATGGAAATCAACGTTTCCGTTGGTGAGTGGATGAATACTCTCCAGCACCTCATGTCCGATGCGGCTGATGGGGATTGTTTTCGTCTGCCAACCAACATGCATCTTCATGCATTCATGTTGTTAAAAGAAGGTCAATTCTCTGACAGAAACTTTACAGTAACAGTCAACCAAGCTACAGGCGATGACCAATAAAAACGAACAAAAGCTTAAGCCAGGGGAAATCCGCCTCGACTATATCCCTGTTGATTGGCCGCTCACGCCATTAGGTAGTGAGAAAAATCCATATGTCCCAGGTTGGCAAAGCAACTTCTTTTCTGTAGCAGATATTGAGCCAGAGCTTTTATCAGGTGATTGCAAGGCCATTGGCCTGATCAGCGGACCTGTCTACAACTACCCTTACGGCTTGGTTTGGGTTGACGTAGATGGTGAAACTGTTTATCCACTCGTCAAAGAACTCTCCGGCATTGACGATTTCAATGCCGCACTGCCTCCCACACTGACCATTTGCAGCGGCAAACCCGGTCGTGAGCGCAAACTATACAAAATTGATCGCGAAAAACATAAACATTTCCTACGCAATAAGTATGTCTGGTACACCTCTCCTGAAGGAGGCGATAAAGAAAAACTAGAGATCCTTTGGAAACGCCACCAAGGGGTCCTCATGGGCCTTCACCCCAATACGGATGGTTACTTCACTCCAGATGGGATGGGGTACGAATGGGTTGATAATCTCCCTGAACTTCCCGATTGGGTACTCCAGCAGATTGTTACCAAGAACGTCAAGCTTGGTGTTCCAGCCAAGGAAACCCAACGTGTCATTGGACCTGGTTTTGCGATCCATGCAGAAATGGATCTTGAAACTGATATCAAAAAAGCAACTGATGCAACTTGGGCTTTGCCGCCTGAATCTGCCGATGATTACGATCTTTGGATCAGTATCGGCCAAATCCTCCATGAGTTAGACGATTCTCTTCTCGATGTATGGGATGAGTGGTCCAAGCAGTCAGATAAATACAAAGAAGGTGAGTGCCAAAAACGTTGGCTCACTTTTGTCCGTGGTGGTGGAAGAGGTCCAGGCAGTCTCTACTACATGGCCAAAGAAAATGGTTGGTCATACAACGACAACTCTCAAGAGCACAAAGCTTTGCTGCCTGACGATCACGTACTTGAACACATCAATACCATGTTTGAAGCGTTAGAAAAAGATGTACAAGATGATTTCCCGCAACCAGTCTCTTCTGTAGCTAAACCCAATTCTCGTGACGTTCAGTGGTTAGCTCATGGGAACACAAATAAAAACGATAAAAAAGGAACACGTAATCCCTCCTACGACCAAATTGCTGAAGTTCTTCTTCAGGAATATGGGGGCAATCTCCTCTACAGCCAGTCGCATGGTTCGTTCTTTATCTATGAACACAATCGCCGCAAAGGTCTGTGGTGCCAAATCTCAGAAGCTGAGATGAAAGGTGACATCCGCTCAAAGTTTGAACGGATCAAAACAAGCCTGTTGCCCAGCGGCTACAGCATGAAGCTGATCAATGACGTGATGGAACAACTCCGCATCACTGTCATCTTTGATGATTGGTATGAAGGTAAAGAATTGCTACTGTTTGAAAATGGTGTTCTGAACATCGAAACCAAAGAGTTCAAACCCTCTAGCCGTGATCTCTATATCACACAGCAGCTGCCGTACCAATACGATCCATACGCCAAGTGCGAACCAATCATCCAGTGGTTAAAAGGAACGCAAGAAAATAATTGGAGTCGTACCCAAGTTCTGCGGGCATGGTTGCGTGCTGTACTGCTTGGTTACTCCGAGATCCAGAAGTTCGTTGAGATTGTTGGACCCGGCAAGTCCGGCAAATCAACCTATGCAAACCTGGCTCATGCCCTGGTCGGGGATGAAAACGCCATGATCTCCTCGCTCGAGCACCTCGAGAAAAACAGGTTCGAAACCTCCAACCTCTACAAGAAAAAACTTCTGCTCTTCAACGATGTCGAGCGTTACGGCGGTTCTGTCTCTGTACTCAAAGCCATCACTGGTCGTGACTTAATTCGAAACGAACGAAAGTTCCAGGCTGCAAGCCAAAAGCCTTTCAAGTTCAATGGCTTGGTCATGATCACTGCCAACGAACCCATCCAAACCACTGATCCCACCTCGGGTCTAGCACGTCGAAGGCTCACAATTCCTTTCGATAAACCATTCACTGGTTCTTCTGCTGAACAAAAAACACTCATCGATATGGATGACAGAGGTCGTCCCTTCGGTGAATTCGCTGCTCTCCTCCCTGGTCTTGTCAACTGGGTTCTGGAAATGCCTGAACTCGAGATGCGGGAATATCTGATGGAAACCAACAAGAAGGTAGACTTCTTTGCCAAGCATCACAAGGAACAAATCCTTAAGTCCAACCAAATCATGGATTGGATGAGTCACTGCATCGTCTTTGATCCAGGGGCATCCAGTGCTGTTGGCCTGGCTAAAACAGCTCAAGGCACAACATACGTCTACAGCAATTGGGACAAATGGTTGTACGCCAGCTATTGCGAGTTTTCGCGTGGCAGCAACAGCAATATCCTTGGTCGAAGCCGTTTTGAAACCCTACTGATGGACGTGTGTGTCCACCAGCTTGGTCTCGATGTTTACAAGATGGGCACTTCTCGAGGTTTGCGCATCAATAACATCGCAACTCGTGCCAGTAATCCCACCAAATACGGTGACTTCCCATCGATCGTTGAAGTTGGTTTGAACAAAGCCGAATGGGAGCCCATGTACGGTGATGTATTAACCAAGAAAAAAGATGCGAAAATAGAACAAGAGAATTTAGATTTTTGAGCAACGGTCGCCATTTAATTCTTGATCTCTATGGCTGCGATCCGCAGCTATTAGATGATTATGACTTTCTCAAGGGTGTGATGGAACGCGCCCTTGAACTGTCTAATGCGACCGTCGTGCGAGTGATTGGGGAAAAATTCTCACCACAGGGAGTAACACTCCTCGCTTTACTGTCAGAATCACACTGCTCAATTCACACTTGGCCTGAGGTCGGTTACGCAGCTATCGACCTCTACACCTGCGGGGAAAAAACTGACAGCAATCGCGCTGCTAACTTCTTTAAAGAGCAACTTTGTTCGGATATAACTAAAAAACAGGAGCTAATCCGATCTATACAACCTTGAATAATTTTGTATAGTTGATTAAGTTAATCAACTAATAATGGCAGAAGGTAAACCCAAGCTTTTATGGGTGGGCGATATCGTCGCCACCACGGGTTTTGCACGCGTTACAGAAAACGTACTCGACAAACTCAAAGATAAATACGAGATCCACGTCCTGGGTTGTAATTGGCACGGCGATTACACACCGCTCCAGGAGGTTTATAAACTCTATCCGGCTTCTAATCGCTTCCAGCAAGCACCTTTTGGCGAAGACCGCATCCGCGAGATGGTCGCCAATATCCGTCCTGATGTCGTCTTCACCATGAACGACATCTGGATCGTTAATGAGCAGTTCAAACGCATTGCTGACCTGCGCGATGAACTGAAATTCAAGTTTGTGGGTTACTACCCCATGGACTCTTATGAGTGGTACGGCGCACTCATGGACACCATCAACGACTGGGATGCCGCCATCTGTTACACCGAATTCGGTGCACAAGAAACCATCAACGCTGGTTGCAGGAAACCTGTCAGTGTGATTCCCCACGGTGTTACCCAGGGTCAGTTCTCACCTGGAGACAAAGCAGAGGCACGAAAGAAGTTGGGTCTGAATCCCGACGACTTCATCGTCTTCAACGGCAACCGGAACCAGTTCCGCAAACGGCTTGATATCACAATCAGTGCCTTTGCCAAATTCGCAGTTGACCGTCCTGATGCCAAGCTTTATCTCCACATGGGGATGAAGGACCAGGGTTGGGACATCATGCCGTTGTTCGCACGTGAAATGAACCGGCAAGGTCTAGATCCCAATAATCGGATCATCATGACCACCCCTAACCCCATGCCCCCCGCAGTCCCGGTGGACCTGCTGGAAACGATCTATCAGGTGGCTGACGTAGGCGTGAACACCTGTAAAGGTGAAGGCTGGGGCCTTGTTAACTTCGAGCACGCAGCCTGCCGTGTGGCCCAGGTGGTGCCCGATCACACGTCCTGTAAAGAGATCTTTGATGGTTACGGCCTCTTAATCCGTTCTCTTCACGCCGATGTGGATACCAATTTTGGTCGCATCATGCCTTGCCCCGACGACAACCACCTGGCCGAACAGCTGGGCAAGTTGTACGACGATCGCAAGCTGCTGGATGAAGTGGCTCAAAAGTGCTACGACCGTGTGACGGACGTTGCCTTCCACTGGGAAACGATCGCCTCTCAATTCGACGAGGTGTTCCAGGAGACCTTGGCTCAGGCTGAAAAACCACAAATTGTGAAGCCTAAAGGCAAAGTCAAAAACAAAAAGTAATTTGGATGCGGTGAGACCGTTGGGTTGAGAACCCCTGCCGATTGGTGGGGGTTTTTTCTTGGTTTCTTAGTCTCACTTTGAGTCCTGTGCAGACTTTCAGAGATTGGGGGGTCATTTCATCCCCCCCTATGGAATATGACACTTTGTTCAAATGGTGTAATGTTGAAAAGTTGAGGGCAAAAGTAAAGAGATAAAAACAGGTATCTGTTCTCGGTTCTCAGTACACTTTGTTTCAACCGTGTCATTTAACTGAAGCTAGAGAAAAATTAAGGGTATTCTCTGTTTTCACGCACCCCCTTCCAATGGCGACCTCAAGCATGTCTCTTCCACCCCTTTGGCGGTTACGAGAACTGTTTGATTTGTCTGACAAGTATCCTTCTGGTCTCGAATGGAGAATTGATCGTGCTGGCTACAAGGCTGGAGATCAAGTCGGACGTATCAATATCCGCACTGGTTACTACATGGTTTTCGTGGACAACAAGCGATACCTGGCGCATCGCATTGTGTGTTTCATGAGAACAGAACGAGACTTGACGAATTCCCGTGTGCTCCACCACAAGAGCAACACTGAAAAAGACAATCGAGAACCACTACTAATCTCGAACGTCGTCAAAAAAATCAGCACGGAGGAACTTGGCTAACATCTACCGTTCTCTCCGGAATACCAACGTTCCTAATTCCTTTAGACATATACCCAATATCACTGAACTGTCTGACGAAATCCTTAAAGACGGAGGTTATTACCGTGGGTTCCAGTGCCCGCACGGTCATACCATTCGCCACTCAAAAGAACACTACTGTTATTTGTGCGTTAAAAAAATTATTTCCAACATCTGTGGATTTGATATTAACTACTTACACGTGGATTACAAAGGTAAATATCAAAGCCTCTGGAACCGCATCCAAATTGCTGAGCCAGATGAGTGCTGGGAAATCCAAAACAATTCCATTTACACCCCTAAACGTTTTTGTTTTCCCTCCTATCGCTCCTTATACAGCAAACAAAAAGCTGAAAACGTCACCTTTCATAAGGCCATTTACCAATGCGCCTGGGGCGATATTGGAACGGGTGTCGTAACCAGGCTCTGCTCAAATCCCTTGTGCGGCAACCCATTACACCTGGTGTCCTCCTGGAATCGGATGTACCCACCACGTATAATCCACCCCTTCTGCACTGAGTTTGAAGCCAAAAAGCTGATGTATTTTGCCAGCATCAATAATGATGTTGAAAAAATAAAAGACTTGTACAAAAGCACAATTTCTAGTCCTTTAAAAAACAAAGAAAGCGAAGAGTAAAATAGAAAAAAGACTACACACAATAATGCGTATTTCACAAACGCAACGGCAGAGGACCAAGGAAAGTCCCTTGGTTCTTGGACCGTTCGATCAATTATCAATTAGAAATTTAACCGGATCCCTGGGTCCCAAAAATAAAGTTGTCAGTGGGGGATATGGGGGTGGAACATATAACCATTGGTTCCGGATCGATATTTCTGCTGATGCCTGGATCATTTTGGCCAAGGGTGGTCGCAACCCCAATTACATCAATGTTTCTGCTTACGATCTAAACCTTACGCCAATCGAAGGACGTAATCCTTTTGACAAGGACAGCATTTCAGAGACTATCGACGGGGAAGTTTATTACCCGTATGTTGGTCATGTGATGAATAAACAGTCTGATTTATACAACAATTTTGATGCTAACAGGCTAGATAAAGGCGATCTGCGCTACTACCCCTTAAAAAGAGGAAGTTACTTACTGTGCATTTCTTCTACACGAAACGAAAATATTGATTATGAAGTTGCTTTTGTTGTTGAATTTCCAATAACAGGATTTGATCTGCTTCTAGAAGATTATGCACTTATGCTATATGAAGATGGAGGCTACGTTGTTGCAGATACCACTCCGAATTATGTTGAAAATGATCGACATACTCATTCGTTGTCTGAGTGGGATGAAGCATGGCAACGTGAGCGTCAGCAGGGAATTCCGTTCCCCGCAATTCTTGTTCCTCTAGCAACACAACCATGAAAAAACTTTATACTTTAATTATGCGCAAGGTATTCAAGCGTCCTGAGGTTATTGAAATTAAGATGACACCTTACGACAAACAGTTTATTTACTGTCTTGAAACACCCTGGGCATCTGAGTGCAAAATGTATGACGTTTGAAAATGTCTCTCCGTACCAGGCGTCGCAAGAAGACTGGGAAGATTTCTTTGAAGGATGGGACCTTTCTCAAGGTACGACTTATCCCGTGGATACGGACCCAGAGTGGTTGTGTGTGGTTAGTCAGCATGGCCGTATCGTGTTCGACGAGGCAGGCGAACGACTGGTTGTTGAGAAGAAAGAACAAACGTGTCCGCCGCTTGGATATGAATTTGACAGGTAAAGCGGGGAATCGTTCTCAAGCTTTAGCAGTTCGTTTTTTAAGAGATTGTCAAGAGTATATTCCAAAAGGTGATTCTCTTGTTATTCGATGCGAATGCGTCGAATCAGATAAACAATTTCGTATTTGGAAAAAATGGTTTGCTCGCCATGAAGACTCTGATTGGGAAGTAATAGAAGAAGATAAATCTTTTTTCTACTACAAATCTAGGTAAGTAGAATAAAGAAAAAGATTCCAGATTATGGAACACATCTCTAAATACATCGAAGTGTTGCTTGCAGTGCATGCCGCTGCATCTGCAATTACAGCTTTGACTCCTACGCCGAAAGACGATGCCCTGGTGGCAAAGTTGTATAAGGTGTTGGAGACTTTAGCGCTTGTGGTTGGTAAAGCAAAACAGCGCTAATCAGGTAAAGCCTGGAACCAGAAAACAACACCGTTGTTTTTCTCAACCCAATCTTTTGTTGCGTAAGCCTCTTGTTTATTGAGGGTTACGCATTTTTTTTCGTCGCCAACTTCCCAGCAGATATTAACCCGTATCTGCGGGTCTTTATTTCTTTTCACTTTAATAATTCCAGCGAATCTTGTTTTGTGTTTCCCTCATGCCAATATGAATAAATCCTTTTTGTGCACCGTACCCCAATGAGTACTTCCAGTTCTGGTCGCACCATGCTTGAACATCGTAGATGTTTGCGCCTTCAATATAAAAATCTACTGCACCTTTAAGCGGTGCGTCATAGGTATGTTCGCTGTTTTTTGCACCACCAACTTCACGATTAATTGGCTCTGGCCTCGAGCCACTAGTAATAATGATTGGCTTGTTGTTAAATGTTAATCTAACTTTCTCTAAAAACTCACAAAGTTTTACAGCAGTTTCACATTGGAAGTGCTTTGTGAAACGTCTTGCTTCTTGATTTAATGTTAATTCACCGTACGTAATGTTTGGAGTTACCTTATATCCAAAGGGGCTCCAGGGGTCAAATGCAATTACATTTTTCTTTGTATTTTCTTCTTTTTTAATTGTATCTACGGGTACATTATCGTTTGCTGTAATTAATTTTTCATTCTTTTTAGCTTTATTTCTGTACTTATCTGCAAACGTATTTAACGTCTCTTCCGAGAGTTGATCTTGCAACCAATTCCAGGCATCGGTTTGATGCTGTTCTTCAACATAATAAGAAGCAGCATCAACCAACTTGATAGACATTGTTTTTACCGAATAACGTAACCGCGTCCTTGAATAATATCAATGCATTCTTGATATGTTTGACGAGTTATGTAGCCATACTCATCACTTGCTTGCCCAATGGGAACTTCTCTATCGGTTTCGTAATAAGAAAAGTTAACTGGAGCACTACAGAAGTTATTTGGATAAGTCCAAAACTTCCAACACTCAAATTTTAAATTTAAAGAACGTGCTTCATCGACACATTCTTGTCTTGTTGGATATTCAAAACAGGATTGACCTGTATAAAGCATCCCATCTGTTTCTTTAAAGAAAGTAACGAGCAGGTCGTTGTTATAAACGACCCGCCACGATTTTGCTGGTCCTAAAGTTCCCGACATAATTATGAGTTGATGAGAACGGTACAGTCGCGTCCGGCACCGGTTAACGTATCTCGATAACCACTACCAGCAGCAGAAGGTGCAGCACACAATCCATTTAATGTAATTGTAAGTCCACTATATGTGGTTGTGCTGTTTGTGCCATCGAGTGAAGCAAACATCTGGAGTGTTGCGTCAACACTTGCTTGGTTAAGTGCACAACCACTTGCCATGAAGTGCATCTCCATCTTCTTGGTTGTACCCGAAGCGCCAAAGGTTAAACCTGTGATGTTTGAACCCTCAATGACACCAGAACGAACAACAGAAGATTGACCTTGAGTAGAACCAGTGATAACTGCAGCCATGCTGACGCTGGTTAAACCAGAGCCAATGATGTGGAAGGCAGGTGTAGTCACTGCTGAAGCACCGTCCGTGTTGTTGCTGTACACGTGAATGTGCTGAAGTGCTCCCAGATCAAGATCGCCTGTAAGGTTCGAACCAAACTCAAAGTACAACGGTCGGTACAGACGTTGACTGTCAGCACCTGTGCTTCCAGAGGTACCGCTCGCTCCCATCCAGACCAGGCTGCTCATATCGAAACCGGTAATAGCAGGCAGCTCCATACGGATTTGGCCGTACCAACCAGTCAATGCGGGGAATTTAGCTGTCTTAATTCCAGTGGCAATAATTGCACCACTGGTGTAACTCATTGCGATACTTTCGTAACCAATCTGCTTAAGCGCAGTTGCGTTCACTTCTCCAGTAAAGGTGTTACCTGAGATAACAACAGTTCCTGTAAGGTTGTTATAACCAGTGATTGCAGTTGCAACTCCAGTTAATGCGGTAACTGTTTCAAAACCATGTGTACCATAACCACGGGTAGAGGTATCACCAACTTGATATAAGGTGTATCCACCACTGATGCAACGCATTCCGGTCATTGAAATGAACGTTGTACCAGAGTTACGCAGACGTACACCAGATGCACCAATGGCATCCATGCTATCCAGATTTAGCTCAACAATAGATGTGTTGGTTCTACCTGTTGCCCAGATCTGTGGTTCAAAGATTCCGGTGTAATTCGATGTAAATTGAATGTGGCCGGATGTTCCAAAAGCCTCAACAGTAAAACCAGATCTTGTATTAGAGAAATTGCCAGTAACAGAAGTAATACCAGACCCTGCAGATTTACCGCCAGCTGCAAGCTGTGTATAACCTGTTACGTTAGTAATACCAGTTGCATCAATAACCCAATCGCCTGAAGTAATTACCTGGAAGTAATTATTGCGCACATCTGTTGTACCCCCAAGGTTTACATAACCAGAGATATTTGGATCGCTGTTCCTACCTCGAATTAGTACATAATCATCAATAAAACCACTGGTTCGAGCAGTATTGTAATTAAGGTAACCAGTGGCTTGACCAAACAGGTCAAATTGTAAATAACCCGAGTTTTCATGTAAGTTCGGGAAGTTACCACTGACTAAAGTTGGATGATCTGCATGGTAATAACCAAGAGTTATATGGTACAGTGAATTACCTGTGATGGACTGAAGACCAGTGGCCTCCATAATAGCTGTACCTGTTGCGTAATTATTGACGTAATTACAGCTTCTAAAGTTATTAATGCGTGTTTCGCAGTAGCCACCATTTGCAGCGCCATTAATCATTCCATGTTTAATTTCACCAGTTGCTTCGTAACCGGGATCACCAGTGGCAATCAAATAACTAGTTGCACCAGTAGCTCGTGCATACACTGCTAAGTTAGAGCTTTGGGAAGCATATCCGACGCTTTCAAGTTTCCCTAAATTGCCAGAGACAAAAGCACCTGATGCATCTGCAGCTACTTGAATATAGTGAGTAACTCGTTTTAACCCTGTTGTTTGAACAACAATACGACCACTTGGAGCATCTACATAATTATAAAGCTGATAATAACCGCTAACAACTTGTAAATTACCAAGTAAACCCGTAACTTTTGATGGCGTAGCAGCATCGCAATAACGAGTGTGAACGTTGAGATAATAAGTGGTATTATTTGTGCCTATTTCATAAGCAGTATTACCAGTTAATGTAATTTGAGCAAGGCTGTTATTACCCTCGGCATACATTGCTATGTATTGGCCAACTTTTACAGCATCACCAAGGGTAATTTTAGCCGTGCCACCATATTTACTTGTGTTTTCACTCTGAACATAAGCTCGCAAATAGGTACTACCGCTCCATGTCCATTGCGGAGCATAAACTTCAGCGTGACCTGAACCAAGCTGAGTAGTACGGTTTGAATAAGCATCTAGATAAGTTACGTTATGAGAATATCCGGTCAGGTTTGGTAAACCAATGTAAGTATATCCACTGCCGGCATTATCGTATGCATAACAGGAAACGCCAACACCAGTTACATACCCACCGTATGTACCGCTAACTGTTGTAAGTTGACCACTTCCAGCAGTATATAAGCTGTAATGCCGAATATAATCAATACTGCCTCCAGTTGTTGCGGGAAGGTTACCACTGCCATCAGCTAAATAAGTGCCACCAGCATACGCCTGAGCTTGGAGCCGATTCCTAACGTGGAATGTATTTAAGTTAAGTGTGACTGTAGAACCGTAATTAACATAACCAGTAATACCATTTGCATCTTGAAGACCTGTGGCATTAAAAGTAAGGCTCTTACCAGTAGCATTTAAGTCAGTATTTTGATAAGGGAAAATATAACCAGCAGTACGGGATGTGCTATTTCCTATATTTTTAAGGGAGCCCATATTCCAGGTAATTTGAGTACCTGCTGGAGCGTAATCTACGTGTTTCCAGTAATTAGTTATGTATCCAGATTTAGCTGTACCATGGTTGTAATTAAAGGTATGGCCAGTGGTGTAGGTATAGGCGTCAATAACACCGCTTAGATGCTCAATATCCCCAAAATCAACAGTAAATTTAGTATTGCTATCGCCAGATGTTGCAGCGTCTGCGAAGAACTTGTGACTATTGCCCCACTGATTCATTCCAGTGGCGTAAATCGAAATATTAGAATCACCCGAATAAATGCGTCCGGAGACAATAACACCAGAGCGTAAGGTGCCAAAGTTACCTGTAAAGGTATTGCCTGTTGTGTAATTCCTGATATACAAATGGCTGGTCATGTAACCACCACCAGTACCAGGGCCACCTGTAAAGGTTAAGTCAATTTTGCCGCTTGTATAAGCATTAATACCACCACTAATATGCGTGATATCACCAAATTTACCTGTAAGTGTTGATTCTGTACCATTTGTGTAGAATTGGTGACTACCGTTCCACATATGCATTCCAGTGGCTTCTAAATAATTAGAGCCGCTGTAGCAATGCTGCCGAACTTGTGCACCAGAAGCCAAGGTGCCGACATTACCTGTAATCGTTGCGGTATCACCGTAACTGTATTGGTAAATGTTGCTGGTCATATAACCACTGCCATTACCAGGGCCACCTGTAAAGGAGTAATTAACGTTGCCAGATGTATACGTATACAGATAACCGCTGATGTAATCAACATCGGCACCAGTAACATTCAGTGTGCAACCAGTCAGTGTACGAAGGTTAATGTTACCGTTAATTTCACGCAGTTCATTGGCAACTAAAATACCTGTACCATCAACGCCACTTAACGAATAAGTCAGTGCATTGCAGCGCCTTAATGTACCTCGGTTTCCGCTGTGGGTATTACCACTTAAATATGTATAGTTATTAAAGTTACCAATAACTTCACCAGAGCCATCGCCACCACCACCGGTAAAGGTGTAATACAGATCGCCAGAAGTATAGAAGTTATGGTCACCGCTCCAGGAGGTTAAATCTGCACCACTAATTGTAGTTGTGCTACCGGATAAACCGTAAGCAGTAAGAGTACCACTGTATTGCTGTAATTTAGGAATATTAATCGTTTGTACTGTATCTACAGCATCGGCTCCCCCGGGATAAAGCTGCATCAGAGCACCCCCATTTTCAGAGGTACCATGAGGGTTAGTACCAGCAGGAATTAATCCAGTTGCTTCCGGTAAATTAATAAGACCAGTCGTGCCGCTTCCTTTTAACTGGGCCACCCAGCCCACGTTTGTTTGTTCTAAATTTAGTGCTTCAAATGTTACGTTTCCACTTTCACTTATGGCCCAAAAAACACATCCACCGTTAGCACCACTATTGCTCCGACCAGCTAAAAATGTTCCTGTTGTTAAGTTAACAACAATATCGTCTGTAGCCTGGAATTTACTCCATCGATTAGCAGAATTTATATATTGTTGAGAAACACCTGTCAAGCAAAGACCACTAAAATTTAGAGAGCCAGAGCTTTTTATATTGATTGCACCGATGTTGCCAATATATGGAATATAAAAATATTCGTTAGAGTTATTGATAACCGTTAAATTTTTACCATCTGTGTTTTGATTAAAATCAAAGCGGTTATAGAAACCACTCGGTTTCGTGAGAGGCGCTCCAGAACAAGTAATTGTTAAATCACCTGTATTTGTTGTTGGTGTACTGACGTATGCGTTTACGCCTTCACTGGCCAGACGAGGAATAACAACACCGGTTGTATTTTGGTGAGTGTAAATATTCCATGTTATTCCTTGTGCTGCAGAATTTGCTGAAGTATTGCCATTCCCAAGGCCAACACCAGTGTGGTTCATCCCGAGAACAACATTTTCCCAGTTAGAACCGGCAAAAAACTTAACGCCACCAACTTGATGGACAGGCAGGAAGTCTTCATAGGGAAGCAATTCGTTATTGCTACTACCGTAATCGGCATGGCCGCTGATAATTACCATACCGGAAACATAACCGGTAAAAGTATTATCTAACCCTTTAAGGCCACCAGATCCATAGTTCAAGAAAACACCAGAATATCCTGCAGCCTGGACAAGATTAGGCGAATAAACTTCACCAGTTACATCGTGTCCACCAGAATAATAAAGAGCAATTCGTGAATTACCGTCTAAACTATCAATTCGTTTTAACGCGCCAAGGGAGAATTTTTTTAATCGATCACTGCGACCTGTAATTTGATAACCAACGTATTCCAGGTTTGAAAAATCTGCTTCAAAATCGGTGCCACTACCCTCTGATGCACCTGTAACAACAATGGCGTTTTTAGTTGCTGTTAAGTTTTTGAATTGAATGTAGCTGGAACCGCTCTCAATAGTAAATGTTGCAGCAGCGTCAAGTGCAATACCAGGGTTACTAACGTAAGCACCCGTGCTGACAGGACCAATCGACAAGCTAGCAATATATTCGTTAGGCAGTCCTAGCTCACCTTCAACCAGTGCTCCACCAGTCGTCTCAAGGCGGAGTTTATCGGGAACGTAACCAACAAAATTGCTGTAGTTAGACATTTTTTTTCAACTTAGAGGGTGACCCAACCTTCAGAAGCGTTTACATAAATCAACCTAAATCTTGCATTCAGGTCATTAAGCGTCATGTCTTCTGCTAATCCCATGATGTTGCTTCCATTTCGGGCAACGGTTCCTGTGGTTGTATTGCTTCTATTAATTATACCAACGTAATCGCCCTGAGACGGTGTAGTTGGAAGCGTTAAAGTAAGGCCGCTCAGTAATACATAGTAAGTACCAGCAACCCCAGTTTCATTTGTAGTCAAACCACTGACTGTGTAAGAGCTTCCGCCACCCCCACCGCCAGTTGCTTCGACCCATGCTGTTGTGCCGTCTCCATTTGTTGACAACACATAGTTGTTTGTACCTGCACTTTGAGGGAAGGAATACAGGCCGTAAGGTCTAATATCGCCAGCCCCAGAAATAATGGTGACGTTACCGCTGCACTTATAAAGTGTTCCGGAAATAACAGAGGTGAAGTTACCGGATGCACCCGTTACAGAAGTAAAGGTGGCTGTTGTACCTGAAATGGTTCCACCTGAAACAGAGGTAGAAGCAGTTAAATCACCAACATCACCAGTTGTGGCAGTTAAAGTTGTCGCTGTAACTGTAGAACCTGTGATGTTGGTGGCATTAACACTTGTTCCGGTGATGGCTGCACCAGAAATCTCAGTTGTGTAAATGCCGGAAACACCAGTAACACTTGTAAATGTTGCTGTTGTTCCAGATAACGTTCCACCGGAAATACTTCCGGTTGACGTTAAGTTGCCAATTGTTCCTGTTTCAGCAAGTACAGTGACACCACTTACGGTTTGACCTGTAATTGAGGTGGCGTTAATACTTGTGCCTGTAATCGATGCCCCTGACAAGAACGAAGTGAAGATGCCAGTTGCACCACTAAAGGTTGTGATATTACTTGTTGTACCAGTAATCAGTGCTCCTGAGAGCAGTGTTGTAAAAACTCCTGTTAATCCAGTGATTGAATTCGCCTGGATGACGCCGCCGCTAAAATTACTTCCGTTCGAAACTAAAGTGGTAACGTCAAGGGTGTAATCAGTACCACCTGAATTGAAAATAATTGTATTAGCTTTAAGACTGCCGTATGCCATTTACGCAGACCACTAATTTTTCCATTATTAACCATTCTACATTGCAAGATTTACAGTAACACCCAACCTTCTGTGCCACCATAGAAAATAAATTCAGTTTTAAAGTTCAAGTCATTAATAACAACATTTTCAGCAAGACCCATAATGTTGCTACCGTTTCGATCAATAACGCCAGTTGTTGAATCACTTTGATTCCTAATAATTAAAAAGTCACCGGTTGCTGGTGTGACAGGCAATGTAATTGTTGTTCCTGTCGTCATTACGTACATTGTTCCAGCAACACCTGTAATCGCACCGGTAACAACTTCAACGCTGTAGTTAGCGGAACCAGCGTTCCATTGTGTTGTTCCGTTGCCTTTACTAATTAAGGTTGCGCCAGAAGTTCCAAGGTTGCCTGGGAAACTGAACAGACCAAAAGGCTGAACATTACCAGCATCAGTAATAACAGTTGTATTGCTGTCTGCTTTAAAGGATGCTCCCGAAACGAGATCAGAGAAGATTCCTGTTTCAGTTGTAATTGTTGTGATGTCACCTTCTGTTCCTTCAAACGTAGGAGCAGTTAAGGTTCCTGTTACTCGAGCAACCGTGATGTTCGCAGTTGGGCCAGAAACAGTGGTACCGCTGATGGAAGTACCTGTAATTGCTGTTGCTCGAACCGAGGTACCGGTAATGGAGGCACCAGAAAGAGTTGTGGTGAAAGTACCTGTTTCAGCAGTAACCGTCCCGAAGTCTGCTGTTGTTGCTTCGAATGTTGTACCAGTGATGCTGGTTACTGAAACAACTGTGCCAATTGTTGTTGTTTGACCTGAAAGATCAACACCACTAATTGTTGTACCTGTAATGTTAGTTGCTTCAACACTTGTACCGGTGATTGTTGCTCCAGAGGCAAGTGCTGTGAATATCCCAGAAACGCCGCTTAAGGTAGTTGTATTTAAATTATCAGCCTGAATTTCTGCACCGGACACCGAAACCGTAAAGGTTCCAGTTATTCCTGTAATCGATTGAGCCTGAAGGACACCACCGCTGTAATTGTCGCCATTTCGAATCCCACTGTTGTAGTCGAAGACAGTATCACCGCCCCCTGAATTCCAAATGAGTTGTTTTATTCTGGCTCGACCGTATGCCATTATTTATCTGTAATTAGTAGTTCTATTCTATTTTGACCAATTATTGCTGGCTCAAAAGAGAAATCAAAGCTTCTTTCTGTTCAGGAGTTAATGCGTTTAAAAAATCTTGAACTTCTTCCTCTGGGTTTGATTCAACCACGGGAGGATGTTCATTCTCAATTGGATGACAACAATCGTCATCGCAAACAGCAGTGCAACCTTCTGGTGGAGACCAAATTGAAGTATCGCCATTCCAAACGACACGGTTGATGCACTTACCTTCTGAATTCAAAACTGCGTAAATCATGGGTTACCTCCTTTAGTTACCAGGCCCAAACACGGATGCGGCCACCGCCGCCGTTTCCACCAGCACCTGAATCGCCTTGACCGTTAAACGACGCACCACCGCCGCCACCACCTCCACCTATCGCTGCATTGCCACCGTCACCAGCATCTCCAGTTTGATTTGGAGCGCCACCACCACCACCACTAAGTCCACCGGCAGAAATACTTCCACCTGATTCGCCATCGGTCGACCCAGCGTTATTGGTACCTGGAGCATCAGAAGGATTCCAACCTCCAGGAGTTGCTAGATAACTAGTAGTGTTAAATGCAGCACCGCCACCGCCCCCGGCGCCACACCAGCCTTCATAACCACCAGCAGAAGCGTAAATTTGTTGATAATTAGTGGTGCGGGATCCACCTGGTCCTATATATCTATGGTTATTATAAGCAGAGTCTAAAAGAGCAAATGGGGTTGTGTTGTCGTAAGCATAAGTCCCAGTTGATACATCGTCACCACCTTTGCCTCTTGTTCCAAAACCACTAGTAAGATGAGATCCAAATGATGATGTGCCACCATCTGCACCATCATTACCGTTTGTACTATCCGCTGTAACAGAAGCTCCACCGGTTCCGCCAGCGGCAATAGTAATTGACTCTGTTGATCCTAGAGAACTAGCAGCAAAAATTTTCTTAGTTATAGGACTTCCCCAACCACCTGATCCACCATTGGTTCTAGTATTGGAAGCACCTTTTCTTCCACTAGCGCCACCGCCACCGCCACCTACAACTTCAACTTCAACCCAGGTTACATTATCTGGCTTGGTCCAAGTTCCATTTGAAGTAAACTCTTGGTAATTAAGAGCGGCGCCACCGCCTCCACCAGGAGTTAGATCACTTAGATTTGTCATTCTATTTATGCCAGGTTAATTGTCCAACCTTCAGTACTATTAATATAAGTCATCTCAAACTTGCCATTCAGATCGTCAATTGTCAAGTTTGAACCACTGCCAACAATATTGTTTCCATTTCGATTGACAACACTGGTAATCGTATTGCTCCGGTTAACAAAACTCAGCCACTCACCTGTTGCAGGGCTTCCGGGAAGAGTAATTGTTGCACCAGAGAAGAGAACGTGCATTGCTCCTGGAACACCAGTGATATCACCAGTAACTTCAACAATAAGTTTGTAACCGCTTGATTCTTCGTAAACGTACCAATCCGAACCACTAGCGATTGAGACGGTAGCTCCAGTTTCAAGTACTGTGCTGCCGATTGAGAAACCGTTTGTTCCGCTTTGAATCAGATACGTTGTTGTTCCTGTTAAAGAATAAGGTGTCTTAAGAATGGCACCTTGAACGGTGTTACCAAAGAAACCAGAGCCACTAGCAAGAACAGAACCTGTTGTTGTTTCTGTAAAGTTTGCAACGGTGAAGTTACCAGTTACAGCAGTAACTGTTACAGCTTCAATTAATGTTCCTGTAATGTAAGCACCGGAAACCTGATCGGTAAATGTTCCGGATACGCCAGTGAGATTTGCAAACAGGCCAGTTTGACCTGTAACTGTTAAACCAGAAACACGAGTAGTAAATGTTCCAGATACGCCAGTCAGGTTTGCAAATAATCCGGTGACACCTGTAATTGTTCCTCCGGAAACACCTGTGAAAATACCGCTTGTAAATGTTCCAGATGTACCGCTGAATGTATTTCCTGTAATTGAGGAGCCACTTAGATAGTTGCTAAAGACTCCAGTCTGCGCATTGACCCTTGTGAAGTTACCGCTGGCACCTGTAACAGTAAAACCAGAAACAAAGGTCAGGCCATAAATTTGGTTTCCTGTTAAATCACCAAAGATACCGGTGATACCGGTTACAGTGCCACCAGAAATTGTTCCGCTAACCGTAAAGCCAGAAGAGATGGTGCCACTTCCACTGACAATTAAGTTCCCACCAGCAACAATGTCACCTGTGGTGGCAATTGTCGGAATATTAATTGTGTCGGTGAATGTACCAGTTAGTGCAGTAAGTGTAGAGAACAGTCCAGTTGTTCCTGTAACTGTCGTTCCTGAAACATGTGTAAATGTTCCAGAAACTCCGGTGACATTAGTGAAACGTGCAGTAACGCCAGTAACGATTGCACCTGAAACAACATCGGTAAAAACACCGCTGATGCCTGTGACGTTAGAGAACCGAGCAAAGTCTCCGGTAATAACAGCGCCGGATACTTGTGTTGTTGCAACTAATGTATCTGTTGTGATCTGATCGAATAGACCAGTAACACCCGTAATGGTGCCACCAGATAAATAAGTGAAGTCACCACTAACGCCAGTAATCAGTTCGACAGAAACACTGTCGCCAGTAATTGTTGCGCCGGATAAATAAGAAGTAAATGTTCCTGATACACCGGTAACAATTGTTGCGTTTAAGGTGTCACCAGTAATCGATGCACCAGAAACACGGGAAGTAAACGTACCGGAGATACCGGTAATCGTTGTTCCCTTAACGGAGTCACCCGTTACGGTTGCACCAGAAACAAGTGTTGTGCCAACAATGTTGGTACCTGTGATGTTGGTACCAGAAATATTAGATATGTTTGCGTTAGTTCCCGTCAGGCTAAATATAGTTCCTGTTCCAAAAGAAACAGTGTTGCCTGTAATTGTTTGTCCGCTAAGACGAATAAAATTACCTGTTCCGATTGTTGCTAAATCGGAAAGTAAGTTTGTGATATTACCGGTAGAGGCATTGATGTTTGCCCCTTGAATAATGTCACCGGTAATCGTTGCACCGCTTAAAGTGCCCTGTACTTTTGCATCACCGGTAACAACCAGATGTGCAAATGTACCTGTACCACTGACCTCAATGTTTTCAGGGTTAAAAGTACCGCTGACTGTTAAGTCGTTGGTAATAATTAAGGAACCAGCAATGGTTCCACCGGTAATTTGAAGGTAGTAGCTATTAAAGTATTGTTTTGTGGCTGCAAAAGTAAGCTTCTTATTTTTTAGACCAGGGTCTACTTCCGCTACATCAACGACCATCAAAAGATCGTCGTCATCAATATTTGATGACAAAATAGCTGGTAATTCTGTTACGCGCCTATTAGCCACCTACTAAACCAAAAAGCCTATAAATTGAATTATAGGCGATCTTTATTCAGCTTATTTTACACGTATCTCGATCTTTGGAAGCAAATTAGATGCAAAACTCCAGCCTGCTTGCAGGCCAACAACCATGCCACAAGACAAAGCAAAAACCAAAATTACTTCTGCAACGGTGAGATTTCTACGGACATAAACAACTTCAGGTTGGACGGGTGCTACCGCTACTTGTTGTTGCTGAAGCTGAGCATGTTGAGCGCGTTGCTCCATGACTTGCCTGATGGCATCCTGACGAGCTTTTGCCTTAAGCGCCTCGAAATACTCTGGCGTTATTTCCGGCTGCTGGAATTGAGCAGGCTGTTCCACAGGGGGGACCGATGCAACAGGCTCCTGGGATTGAGGAACGCCTTCCATTTAACTAACGAAATCTTTTCCCATACATTAGCATTTAAACAAAACAAAGCGAGACATGCAGTACGGAATTCGGAAAGGATTGGAAGACGTAGCGCATGAATTAAAAGCGATCAAAAATGCGTTAAATTCAATATGGCATAGCCAACAAGGAGATAACCCGCAAGAGTTGTCACCTGAATTATTTACTGACGAATACATCTCAACAGAAGAATGTGCTCGTCGTCTCCAGGTTTCAGATCAAACCATCAGGAACTGGATTGCCATCGGCAGAAAACATCCTGATAAGGGCTGGAAAGCTGGTGTGCATTACGTCAACGTTCGTCCAGAGGAAAAAAAGAAAGCGTTGATTCGGGTTCCATGGAATCGCCTGGTTCAATCCTTTGCAAAAAACCGAACGATTCAATCAGAAGATTTCCAAGAACGAAAACCCAAGTACAAGAGAGAAGGTCTGAGTGAACAGCACGATAAGCGTAATGGCACATCGGTTTAAAGACATCGACCTGTCACTGATAACGGTTGAGAATCACAGGGAACTGCTACCCAGTTCCTTGTCTCTCCAGGTTGAAATGTTTTTGCCTCCTGAAGGTTCGTTTGACGACATCTGTTTGCGCCGATATTTAGAGAATGTTCGCAACTATGAAGAAGAAGATGAAAATTCAAATATGACGCTGGCCAATCGATTGCGTTTGGCCTTTAAAGATATGGAGCCTGACACAATCTGCGGTAAGTTTCCTTCTGCGGAACTTCCTCTTAAACGTCGGTTACGTTGCGTGGCGGAATATCTTATACGTTCTGGTGAATTTGACAAGCTAAAAGACGAAAACGGAAAACTAATTAAAAAAAGAGGTAACCTCGGCAAGTTGGTTGTCATTTACAAACCTCTGCCTAAACTTCTAGAATCCCTGGTAAAGCACGGTCTAATAAAACAGTGAATCGTAGAGAAAAATTAATTGCTGCAGCCCTCAATGGAGCTGAAGGTAGCATCGCTGAAAAATCCCTCGATACCGTCGTCAGGTTGGTATTGGGTGATATGGGTGAACAATACGTAAAAATGTGGGCAGCAGAAGGACCAGGGGTGATGGTGTTCCAGCCCCAAAACCGTGAGCGGTCCATGTTTTTCTGGACCTTGAAAGAAATCCACGCTGCTCAAGAAGATTGTGAGCGCAGTAACGAAGGAGACATGGCTGAATCATTTCGCCGCATTCTTGCTGCAGCACAAAAAATTGATCCAGAAGAAAAAGCTGGTTACATCATCAATGATGCAGAAGGGATTCGTTATTTTGAAGTCGACTACAACAAAGAGTCTGAAAAGTAATGGCAATACCCGATATCAGAAAAGGTCTGAGGGAAGACCTTGAGCTGATCTCAAGTTGGGACTTTATTACTTCTGCAAATGAAGTGATGGGCAATATTGATTTAGATGTTGCTAGTTCCAAGGTTGCCAATGAACACGTCCAGGCAGATCAATTTTTTACACCATCCGATGATGGTTTAAATTGCCAGGATTGGTTCGGTAAAGTTTATCTGTTCCCACCAGCAGGTGCTTACTTCTGGGATAAAAAACAAGATAAATGGAAAAAAACAAGGGGTAGCTCACCAAGCTTGAGATCATCCCATGCTGTCTGGTTCTCAAAACTTTATAAAAGCTGGCTTGACAATGATATTGAGCAGGCTATTTACTTTAGTAATTGTCCGGACATGATCCGGTACGAGCAAAAGATATTTGATTTCCCTGTGTGTATTCCACGTACAGTGCCAATGCTTTTAAAAAATACTGCAGAAGGTGTGAGCAACCACAAAACCTGCACATCTGTGATTGTTTATCTGCAGCCTAAGTGGGATTGCGGACAAGCAACGCAACGATTTATCGACGTTTATTCCGAGAAAGGTCGAGTTTTGGCCTGATTTTTATTTATACTGTGTACTTCGATGCAATAAGGGAATGTCCGTATTAGCGGATTGGGAGATCAGGGATCTGGCGGTTGAAAAGGATATGATCTCTCCTTTTGTTGACCATCTAGAAAGTGAACGTGATGGCAAAAAAATTCTGAGCTACGGCCTGAGTTCGTATGGATACGACATTCGGTTGTCTCCTGAACAATGTCTTGTTTTCGGCAAAATTCAAGCTGGCGATTGCGACCCAAAAAACTTTGATCCTGATATTCTTAAGCCCACCGAACTCCTAGAGGATGAACAAGGAAAGTACTTCTTGCTACCTCCATATGGTTATTGCTTGGGTGTGGCTCAAGAGCGGCTTAAATTACCTCGAGATGTGACCGTTGTTGCAGTTGGTAAATCGACCTACGCTCGATCTGGCATTTTGGTCAACATCACACCAGCAGAGTCTGGCTGGGAAGGTTACTTGACCCTGGAGATCAGTAACTGCACAGGACTCTTCAACCGTATTTATGCGGATGAAGGTATTACTCAGCTCTTGTTCTATCGCGGCAAAAACTGCTCCGTGACTTACCAAGACCGCAAGGGTAAGTACCAGAACCAGAAGAAGGAAGTGGTCTTCTCTAAAGTTTAGTAATAAGGCTTCCCACCAAATGGCTGGGGTTTATCCGCGTAGCTAACGCTCCCTCCCCGGCCAATTCGGTCACCTAAACTTGGGAGTTCTGTTCCAGCGATCGAGGCAATTCCTCTTGGGGTTTTACCTCTGATCGTTGGTTCTGCAATACCAGCCCGCTGTTTGTATTTACCAGCAGCTTTGGCTGATTTCATAAATCTGGCAACACGCCTTTGTTTATCGTTTACTGATTCAGCAGAAGCTCGAGCGTCTTCATCAACACGACGCAAGTCTGTGTCATATAAGCGTTCTGGATTTAAATCAGATACTTCAACACCAGAAGAACCCGAGTCCTGCCTGGGATCGTAGGTGGGATCAAAGAAACTTGCCATAGTATTATTGTAAAAGGAATAAATCAAGTAGCAAAAATGGATGCCGTAGGTTTCTTAGGCTCTTTTTTAGAAGATAACGACGAAGTTAAAAATCGCTGCTTAAGTGAGTTAGATTTTGGCCAACCGTTGGCAAACGAAGAAAATGATGTACCCTTATACGATATGTATAATCGTGGGTTAGCAGCATGCGAACAAGGGTTGGAGCGAAAGAATCTGCACCTGGAGGGAATGAAGAGACCTGGTCAGACGGGTTACATCCCGAGCGTGGAGGAAGCAGCAAAATATCCGGGAACGGTACCCATGCCCGTGGGGCGGCTCCAGAATCTACCTCCAGCCAACATTACGACCGAGATGCTCCTGTCCCAGAAAAGACGTGGTTTGACCCGGTAGAGGAACTCGACAATCATCTTTTGTCTGATTGCCCAGGGGGAGTCTGTCCTGTTCCCTGGGCTGTTGCTCAAGAAGAACTCGCCCCTGGTGTTACGACGACGTTAGATATTATTGTTGACAACGTTAATCACCCTGACCATTACGCAGAAAATGGCTCTATTGAATGTATAGAGGCAATTGAAGCGCAATTAACCAAAGAAGAATACAGAGGGTATCTGAAAGGAAATATTGCAAAATATGTCTGGAGAGAAAAAAAGAAAGGGCAAACCGAATCGCTAAAGAAAGCTGAATTTTATCTCAAACGTCTTATTGAACTAGACGAGAGTATTTAGTAAGGCAGAAACGGATCTTCCGAGTCGTCGTCTTCTTCCATCATGTAGGCGGCGGCTAACTCTGCAAGTTCAACGTCTGTGGGAGTATCAAACTCAATTTTGATATTTTCAGATTCCAGGATTTGTTTTACTGCCTGCCATTCCATCATGCGCTGGTGGAACAAATTCAATAGTGCTGCATGCAGTTCTTCCCAGGTCATCTCCTGAGCTTGCAGCTCAGCACGCCGCATGGAAAACTGCAACTCTAAAGGTAACTCGTATTCACGAGGTTCTGCTGATCTCTCCATGAATCACTCTTGTTGTTCCGTTAATTTATTCTAAGTCCATTCGTTGTCAAGCTCTGGATCTAGCTCAAAGAGAAAATCTGACGCATCCATTTCAAAATGCGGGATCCAGGGGCTGTCAGCAATGTCAAAATCATTTGCAAACTCAGCCAAGACATAAGGGCTAAGGCTTTCTTCTAGCTTTCTGATTGCCCTGACTTGATGTGGTGCAGCTGAATAATTACGGAACGCAGTCAATAAAATCTCATTGGAAAGCCATGCATTGCCTTCCAAATCTTCCAAGAATAATTTGATTTCTTCCCTACGGCGATCCACAAGATTGCCAATGACGCGATAGTTAAAATCGAAAATCCATCTTGAGAACTCAATGGCGACACCATTCCAGTTCTCATTTCCAATACAGTCGACCAGTTCGCTGTAGAGGAAAGCCTCCCAACCGACTGAATGTATAAATGAAATCAAGGCATGACGCATGGAATCGTCGAGCCTTAAATTAATTGTATCTAAGTCTGCGTTAATTGCTTCTACTTCATTAATCAAGTATTCCATTGCTTTCTCTTCAGTGCATAGTTGCCCCGCACACACTGGAGAACCGTCTGGATAAAATTGTGTTCCGTACCCAATTGAATACGGCGAACCACCTGTTTCTACATCTGGGTATGCCTTTTCGTTGTAGCCCTGGAATTTGCAGATTAAATTAATTGCAGGCAAATAATCTGACATGAGGGCAACTATTGTTACCCTCAATCATACATAATTTATTTACCCTGACCGCGTGTCTTTTTACGGCCATGATTTGGCTTGGAATGCTTTCCCTGGCCTTGTTTTGTTTTTTTGGGAGGCGCTGATTGGAAAGTAGTTGAGTTCTTGCGCATGGTTCAGAGAATGAACATCACCACTTTACCTTGTGGGACCAATAACGTGCAGAAAATTTATCAGGATTGCTATCTTGGGCATTATGGCGAGCGTAGTATGACTTCTTACGTGCTTTCTCTTTGGCTGTCTTCGGATTCTTACCGGCACCCTCAACACCCTGTTGACCGAAACGAACGATCTTTTCTTCGCCGTCTTTACAGGCTTTTACGACGTGTGATTTAGTTGGATGCCCTGGTGTTTTCCGTGGCTTATTACAAGCCATTTTGTCTTTAGCTAATTTGGCTGCTTTTGCTGCCTTACGTGGTTTATCACTCATTAGAAGCCCTTAAAGATAGAAGTAAATTCGCCAAGGATCTTTTTCCCTGTATCGGACTTGTAGTCCTCTTCTTCATCTGGATCTAATTCTAAACTGAAGAAACTATCAAGTTCTTTCTTCCGTTCTTCACTAACGTTTGCTTTACTTTCTTCCTCTTCATCTGTACCAAAGAAACCTTCGATCGTTCCAAGAGAAGCAAAAGGATCACTTAAGTCCATTTCGGCAAACTCGAGTCCTTCTCCCGTTCCGGCTTTTGTCAATAATTGTTGTTCTGATCGATCAAGATCAGGGAACATGTTTTCGTAAAATTCATCTTCTGTTCCTTCGTATCCAGCATTCCTGAACACTGAATACAGTTGCGTCTCAGCCTCTGCGTCAATTGTTTTGTAATCTTCTGGTCGTTCAATGTATGTAAGACCAAGAACACGCTGGGTTGGCTTGCGTTTCTTTTCGTTTAAGTATTTGATTTCTTCCCTAATGCGTTGCGCTGAACCTGTCCTTAATGTCTCAATAATGTATTGCTTTAATTCATCTAAGTTTCCTTTGAAATCTTTTAAACCATAACGTTCCAGGACTTCGTTCCATTCTTCGTTATCGCCTGGATCCAAACCCTGAAGAAGTTCTTCTGTAAATTCTTCTGGTGTAACAAACTGACCAAACACAGAACCTTGCTCTAGGGCTTCTTCTTCAAGTGCAGGAAGAATGTTCATGTAAATCTGATCACTAACTTTACTAGCGTTCAGAATGTCTTCTGCCGCGTCGTAACCTTGGCCCTGTCCTTTTACCTGGAAGTGAATACGTGCAAAAGCGTCCTTATCGTTAACATCGATACCAAAGCGATAGGCTTGTTGAGCCCAGTAAGGATCGCCATTCTTAGCTGCTTCCCAATCTTCTGCAACAGTATTAGCTTGTTCTAAATATTTATCAGTCCTAGCTACGTCTCCGGTTGGATTGAAATAAAACTCAGAGTCAAAATAACGACCTGGTTCATTTTTTAATTGATCAAGATATTGTTTTGATTTCAGATCTGCAACAACGTTAACAGCGTTAACAAGGTCCTGCGTCTGGAAGGGGTTTTGTTCTTCTTGTCTAACGTCGAGGTATTCCACAAACTCGTCCATGGAACGCGATGTATCAAAACGAGGCTGCAGATAATCTTCAATAAACTGCCTGGCGAAATCCGCCTCAATTCCAATATTTGCTTCTGCTTCGTCTACGGTATAGCCAAGTTCAAGTTCCTCGTCATACTTTTCTTTTAATGTGTTATCAAACCACTGTTGCCAGTTGTAAGTAACGTTATTTCGAACACCGGTCAGACCTTCAAGCTGTTCTTCTAAATCATCTTCAGATGGACCACCACCCGTCAATGCATAAACACCGCCAATTCCGGTGTCATTAATCAGTGAATTAGCAATTGTTTTATTGATATCCATGATCTCTGCGAAGCCACCAAAGCCTCTTAAGAGATCCAAGTTCTCTTCCTTTGCCTTAGCTTTTTTCATTTCAGCAATCGTGTCTTTCAACACGTTCTGAGTTAAAGCACCAAAGCGTTTAACGTCGACCGTTGCTTTCTCACCGACGGCCTGGTTGATGGCATCTTCTAGTTCTGTAATGCCATACCCTTGGTTTAAGTTGAGATCAAACGCAACTTGTTTGTCTTCATCCCGTTGAGAGAGCCTAAAGAGAGCAGCAAATTCATCTGGTTTTTCAGTGTCAATGGATAAATAATTATCCTTTGCCATCTGCTTCCAATAAGGATCTCCGTTCAACGCAGCCTCAAACTGCTCCTGGATATATGGAACACTTAGAAGACGTGCGTCAGACGTGTTCATATCGACGCCCAGCTGGAGCGTCCTGGCGTCTTCGAAGTCTTTATCGGTTGGTTTCTCGTAATACTCGGTAGCAGCCTCTGTAGCCTCTGGTGCGTTACCCCTGGCACCAGCTTGTTGACCTATGTTTGTGTAGTGCCAGAGGTAGTATCCATCCTTTCCGTATCTAGCTGTTATGTCTAAATCGTCATTGGCAACTGCTTCATTCCATTTTTGTACTGCCCCAAGGTTATTATCTTGGTAATACTTGGAATCAAAATTACCATATAAAGGTTTTGCTCCAAGACTTGGATCCCACTCTTGAAGCTTTTCCGTTAGATAAAAAGCTTTGAAGTTATCTTCTAAACCAGCAACGCCATATTGTTTTAACAGTTCTCTTTGGGCAACATAATCATCTCCTTGTGTTCTATTAATTGTTGCTTCAATTTGAGGAAGCTGTCTATTTGTCGATTCAACCTGTCTGTTATATGGATCAATGATGTCTCTGTTAATTCTCTCGTTATCTTTTGCTTCTTTTAGCTGTCTTTCAATGCCTGGTTGTTCTCTGCCAAAATTGTTTGCAGCCGACTGAACTGCGCTGCTGTATGCAATAGTCTTACCTAAATTATTTTCTAAATGACCGCGTAATCGGTCCATGTAGGAAGGAAAACCACCCCACTCGAGAGGAATTTCAAAACTTTTATTAGCCCCTCCATCTGGACTGGTTGATACACTTGCCCTGATATTTTTTGGTCCCGAAGAATATCTTCCAGTGGTTTGATCCCAGGAAACGTTCATATAACGTTTTCCAGGATAATTTACACTTCTTCTACTTAAGGTTGATTCAGGTGTAAATGACCACTCCTTATTGATAACGTCGTATGAAACGCCCATGTTATGCGACTGATGGTATTAAAGAATTCTGTAACGTACAAAGGTCTACTTCGTTTTGAGTGACCCAAGCATTGATTCTATCCATCCTAGCTTGAGTAAAAAATTCTTGTTGCTTGTACCATTCTTCCATTTTGGCGCTTGCTTTGTTTGTGTTGCAACGCCTGCAAGCAGGAATTAAATTGTTTCGGTTGCTTGAGCCAGAACGGAAACGGGGAATGACATGGTCAAGGGACGTTGCATCGTCTCCGCAATAACCACATTTACAGTCCCAGGCGTCATATATTGATTCTCGATATCTTTTCTTGGCTAACTTCGGAGTTAATTCAATGAGGAGTGCAAGAGGTTCTCGCTCATTGTTAAACATACTCTTTAGTTGCCGCTAATTTATTTTAATTTGCCCACATATCTTTACGTCAAAAATAAAGAGATTAAATTTGCCTTAAGCCGCTTGACAAGGTGGCAAAGCTAATTACGTTATATCTGCACGCGTTATTCCACGCCATGTCCAAGCCCGCTCACTGGGTTCCCGTCCAAAAAGCAGAAGAAGTTCTTGGCATTGACCGCAAGACTCTTTTCAAGTACCGGGACGACGGCACCCTGAAGCTCGGCCCACATTTCGCCGCTTTCCCTGAAACCCGTTCTCGCGACAGCTATCGCTGGAACACTGTTTCAGTTAAAAAGCACCTGCAAAAACAAGGGATGATGCCTTTGGCTGCTTGAACTGACTCGAATGGGTCTTGCGTAAACGATGCGCCAGAAGGAGATCAGTGACATTTAATTCAATGTCCTGATAGGCCATCGCTTTATACAGAGAGGAACAAAGGGACTTCCAGCAGCCTTGCAATTCGCAGGGCTGTTTTTCTTTGAGATTAAACAGGAAGACCCACTGGGAATGGAAGGGACGAATAGGTCGTTTTCTGCTCGGAATAAAAATGCTGTTATCTGGACCCCACTCGAAACCTGATAGCTGTTCTGGCTTGATGCCGTAGGTGGCGACCATGCCGTAAAGCCAGCCAACGTCCCGGTTCTTTCGAGTAGTAGCCAACTGGAAGTACTCGTCAATAATCCTCTGATCAATCGGAGGTTGATGGGTCATGATTTTGTATTGCCTTGATACCTGCACCTTATACAAAGGCGGGTATTGGCAGCAACAGCGAAAGGATTGCTTAATAAGTCCAATAAGACTCATTAAGATTTATTATAGATTTATGTTATTCAGGAACACCGCCCGTCGCAAAAGCTTGCCAGGCAAGCCCAACCGCCTCTATGGTTGATCGCTCACCAGATTGGTAGGGCAAATGTACTACATCTCCTACGTGGTAAACAGTGGGATTTCCGCTGTATGAAATGGCGCTGTCGCCATAAATCCTTCCGTCAATTTGACCAGAAGAATAAATAAAGTTTGAATCAACAACGTCACCAAACTCGGGCATAATCAAACACTTGGTAATTCGCCAGAAGCTGGGATGTATTTTTTCCCATTCTTATCGATCATAGTAAATCCATCCATCTTTACAAAAGTAGATGGAATATTAAATAGTTTTTGCATCATTGGCATCATCATTGGTGCCTGACAGTTATACGGAGGTACATCCATCATTGACAATGCACCCCGTTGCAAAGCAGCAGCTTTGGCACTCGCTTGTTGTTTTTCAGTATCTTTAACCAGTTTTTGTTCCCAGGCTGCCATGCTGCCTATTCCAACCGGAAAATCAGACGGTTCAGGTGGGAATACTCCCTCCTCATACTTCATTGCATAGATATGCTTGCAGTATCTAACTTCATCTAAAAGCGGTGTCCAAACGTCTGTTAAAGACGTGATGACGTTTCCAGAAGCTGCATAATCCGCATAAGAGGGCATCCCTTCTGCCTTAGAACCAGGTACTGATGGATCTGGTGTACTCCTTAAATACATTCCACCGAAATCTCTGAATACACCTGGATTGTCTCGTGCTGCTCCAGGGACGGTCGAGGTGGTTGGTGTAACAGTTGGAGGTACGTTATATGCAGGTGATGGAGAAACGATCTCCATATCTCGATTAACCGTTGCATTTGTCATAGCACTATTATCAACAACACCGCTCAATGTCATAATCTCGTAACGCCCTGGCTTTAATGCAGAAAGATTTGTGCGTGGAAAAGCTTTGGCAAGTGAATCTGACACCGTGCTTAACGATGTCATAAAAGAGTAATCACGACGATTAAAGTCTTGGCAGGAACAACAGTAACGAGTTCCTGTAATAAAGAACCGATCAACGTTTGGTGGCCTGGTTGCCGGGGTAACCAATGCTCGGTCTGGTGTTGCTTCAACAGAGCCAGCTTTCCTTAGTTTTAAAACACCTGTAAATGGATTAGTGTCTTCCAGTACGGCTTGCACGTACCCATATCTCTTTTGAGTTGTTGGATCGATCGTATCGCGTGTAATCGGTGGATCACCAGGATTGATTACACGATCTTCTAATATCTCACCATTGATAGCTTTGAGTCCCCCTGGCACCCCCGGTATCGCCACATACAACGGAGGTGGTAATGGATTAGTAACGCTCCAGGAACCTGTTAATTGAACGTACCAGAAGTCATCGTCTTCAGTGACAGAAGCAATAGAAGCACGGACGCCGCCACTATCGACAACATTGTCAAAGCGTAAACTGCCAGCCACCCGTATGCCAGCCCAGTGCATACCAAATTCTTTATTTGTCGTGGGGAACCCTTTGAAGACACCAGGAATTGTTGGGGGGTTTCCAGTGGTTGTCGGAGTTCCACGGGGGACAGGGACTGCGTATGTGAAAGGATAGTCGTATGAATTGTCGTAAATGGAAGCTGTTGCAATTTCATACCCTCTTCTCCAGCGAGACCATGCAGACGCACGGTTGGACGCATAAAGAGAGTCAGGTACAGAACCTTTAGAAAACTCAGTGTCAATAGGAACTACCGGACGGAGATCAAACTTTTCCGCCCGGTTAAAACTGCCAAAAGAGCTTCCACTCTTTTTCGCCATGGTTTAGAAGAATCCGCCTTGTGCGTAAACGTGCGCACCAGCTGTATATCCAGAAACGTTGGGACCGTCAGGGAACACACCAACGTAGATACGGTCACCACGCTCAAGGTAAATACCTTTGTTCCGCAGTGGAGAAGCTGAACCTAAACCAGCGGTATTACCTGCACTGGGCATTGGATATGCCAGCTGAGGCATCACGTCAGAGCAATCGACTTGACCACTATTGGCAGGCACAGTCTTCGAGAAGAGAACTCGATAGTCGCCGCTTGCAGGGATCGGAGTGGTGGTACCACGGGTGTGATAGAAAACAAATGTAGCTGCCGGTAAATCACCGTAAGCAACACCGTTGTAAGTAAACCCGCTACCAATACCACCTGAATAAATTAAATCTGTATTAACACCTGTCAGTGTTGTTGCGCCTGTATATGTGTAGTAACCGTAGCCACTCTCGGCTGCCGTAGCGAGTACACCAGTTTCAGCGATAAAAACAATCTGACCACTGCTCAGAGAGATGACATCGCCAGATGTCGTGGTGTTGACTGTGTAATCAGCATCCCTGTACTTATCGTTACGAACAATCGTAATAGAGTCAACAACACCACCATTGTTGTTATCTTCACTCAGCTCTGCATCCATGTCTACCAGGATGGACGGAGCCTGACCACCTTGAACGAACAGAGTATTGCTGGAAGCACTACCAACAGTCTGGGTTGTAACACGCACTGCATCAAACAGTGGGCGATCAGAAAATACAGGTTGTTTGTTTGTTGAGGTAGAGGACACTATTTTTACCGTTGCTTTAGATAATTATAAGTTAAAGGGTTCAACCAGCGTATTGGCCCATTTTGCTAAAGGCATTAAATTCAGCTGGAAGCTGGAAAGCTTGTTGTGCAAAACCATCTGGGTTTGTTGTGAGCCCCAGGAACTCTTCAAGATATTTACCAGCAATATTTGACTTTGGCTGGAACTTTAGTTTCTTACGTAAATTATATTCAAGAACATTCATTGGCGAAGCGTCACCGTAGGTGGCGCGACGTACCTGACCCGGTAAATAATCAGAGTTGATATAGTCTGCAAAATTTGCCATTATTTATTTATTTAACACCTGTTGAATGACCTCATAGCCAGACTGACCTGGCTTTACGTCCTTGGCTAAATTACGGTATTTATCTGCCCAGATTCTCATTCCTTCATCGCGGAGTTTGCTGCGCTCTTCTGGAGTAGCAGATGTTAACTGAGCAATACGTGAACGTTCTTGATTGTATGCACGTTCTTCTGGAGAAAGTTGAGGGACAACCGGTACAAATAACTGCTGACCAGGGAAACCTGCACCCGAGCGGAAAGCTTCCGCTGCTGCACCTGTTTCTAATTCAGTTTGCTTGTAATTAGGAGGAAGATTTGCAATTGGACGCTCTGGAGTTGTCGTAGCAACAGGTGCTAATCCAGTCGAAGAGTAAGGTAGTCTTCCTTGCAATAATTCATTTGCGATATAAGATGTTTCATTCATAGCTTGCCCACCAGTCTTTTTCAATGCCTCATATGACATTCTTCCCAGATCACGATCTGATGTATCTGGAATAGCATTTAAAGCTTTATCTAAAAGACTTCCTGTTCTTCCTAGATTAAAAAGTTCCCAGCCAGTATAGACGCCTCCAGCGTTTGCTAAAACCCCTGGAACGGCTCTTAGTTCCTTAGCCATAGCAAAGCTAGGCTTAATAGATGGTGCAGATACTGCGCTTCCTTGTGGAACCAGCTTTTCAGCGACCTGTCTAGCTCCTCCCGTCCATCCAAATTGACGACGTAAAGCGGGATCGAACTGAACGGGGCTACCTGGAATCTGAGATACAGGACCACGGGAAAGAATTGTCCCTGCTGCTGAAGGTGTATTTAAAGCAGGTGCACGAAGCATTCCCCCTGGTCCAGCAGCACTAATTGGTGGTCTTACGGGAGGCGTTACTGCTGAACGCGTTAAGGTTGTTTTTGCTGCTGTACGAGCAGCTTCTTTTGCTGCTCCAGGAGACATCTTATTAATTCGATCTAATTCGCTAAGAAAACTTGTTGGTAATCCTCCCCAGTTCACACCTGGGGGTATGACACGTGATAAAACGTTTCCAGCCGCATCAGAGAGGAACTTTAAGTTTCTGGGGGCAGCTGAAGTTGTTCTATTTGAAAGAAAATTCGCTAAAAAATCTTGGTTAGGCATTATCGGCAAACCTCTCTTAAGTAAATACGGGAACCAACGGCGGTGTCGGCAGGACCAGGGAGTGCCTGAATAAATTCAGCACCAGAACGCTCAAAACGGTATCTTGCCTGCAGCGGATCTTTGTAGTTAGGAACGTACAAAATACCTGCAAGACGGTTTGTCTCGTACAAGTAAATCTCATCCCAAACTTTTAATGCCTCCTTGGCATTGCTTGATCGGATGGTACGATCAACGTCACCAACAATACTTTCCAGGCGAGTCGACGGAGAAGTTGCAACCTCTGTCTTCTTCTCGGCAGTGTCACACCTGCCAATCTGAATTGTAATCTTATCGTAGAAATAAGAATCAGGTACTGTATTCATTGCTTCTTCCAGGCGGGCATAATCACCTGCTGGCACGGAAACAGTAAAGTACCCTAAATGATACCTAATTCTACTTTTGTCAAAATCAGAGAGCTGCACAATAATTCTCTGTCATCAATTAATTATAGATTGCAGTAATCAACCAAGTAGTCCTGATAAGAAATCAGTGGTTGATTGAGTTCTGCCTTGCATGTAAGGATTTTGCTGCATGTAATTACGCATAAAAGGATTACCCTGGAACGCATTGGCAAGAACACCAGATAATAAAGACTGCGTTAATGAAGGTTTTTGTTTCTTTTCTTCTTGCGGTTTTGTCATTCCAAGGGCATCAAATAAACCTTGGCGATAAGCTGCAAGATTATCCTGTGACGAAACCTTCTCTTGCAGAGGAGGAGCAGAAGGCTTCTGAGGTAACTGAGAAATTACCATATTTTCATTAGCCTCCGGACGATCAATGTTCCCGTGACCAACACGGAAAAGAACATTGCCTTTGGGATCCAGGGATTCAGAGAAATATCCGTAGTCTTTAGCAGTACCACGGCGAACACTGCCGCCTGCTACTCCAGGTAAAAAGATTGAGGCATCTTCTACAGCGCCTTTATCAAAACGGCTTTTGCCTTTAAACGGGACATAAAAATCTAACGACTGCCAGCCAGGACGTTTACTGTGGGCAGCACCTGCTCGATTGAGTAAGTCAACCCGTGTTGCTAAGTCGGCCTCTGGGTTCCAGCGTTGGCCTGCAACTGCTTGATTAGAGAACTCAATCTCACGTCCAATTGATGCATACTTTTTTGCTAATGAATCAACCGCTTTGACACGTTCCCCGATGGGGAGCGATTCCAGCATTTTTAAGTCAATATGATAATCACTTGACCCTCCAATCTTTGCACTGGGGCCAGTAAAACCTGAACGGATTGGAGTATAGGCCATTACAACAGAAGTAGCAACAGTGAAAAATAAGTTTAAGTATTCCCAGAACACAGGACTCTTATCTTCTTATTTTAGAATTAAAAACCCCTGGTTTCCCAGGGGTTTAATGATGAAACTTATTACACTCGGATTAGGTTTGCAGAAATAACAGCATCCCAGTCGACTCGTTTAATTTGTTTCAATTGCTCGAGAGAGCTAAACCTTTCACCCGATAAGGACATCTGAAGATCTTTGATCTCTCGGGCAGTCTTCATTCCAATACCTTTAATGTGATCGGCAATCATCTGTGCAGTTGCACCGTTGATATTCAATCGGGTATCGGGGGGAAACGACCGAGGTTCCTCCTGGGCGGCTTTATCTTTAACCTGGAGCGCTTTAACTTTTTTAGTTGCGCTTTCGTCAGCAACTAATTCAGTTTTGTAAGCGGTGAAAAGGCGACCATCCTGGTCTTCAACCATGAACCAATCGCCGTTATCCCATTCGCTTACAACCTTTACATTAGCGCCTGTTTTTTTGTGCTGATAAAGCATAAGGACCAGAGTTAATTTCTGGTCCTAGTTTAACTTATTCAGCTAACTGTACGGTTAGGCAGATAAGCTTCGATGTCCTCGTAGCCAGGGGCGTCATCGGGTTGGATGTAGCAGATTTCCACAACCAGGTAACCGGTGAGGCCAGCGTTCGAGTCAGCATCGGAGATATAAATACCGCCAGAAGTGCTGGTGCCGTTAGCAGTACCTTTCGCAAACACCTTCATGGTGGTGGCGGCGGTTGCTTCGTAGTACACGATGCCACCAGAAACACCTGCAGCACCTGTAGCGGTGATGAAGGGGTTTTCACCGAAAGCTTGGCTACCACCAGCGAAGTAAATCTTGGTAGCAGCGTCACCAGAAACGGTGGAGGTCAGGTTTGCCTGAATCACGGCTTCACCAACGCCGGAAGCAGCGGTAGGACCACTGTCATCGCGACCGAAGGAGATGACGTTACCTGTAGCAGCAAACACACCAGAAGAGACACGGTTGTCGCCCCAGCCGGAAGCCACGGAGACGGCGGTGCGATACACGTATGCAGGCTGAGTGCTGCTGCCAGAGATCACCATGCCGGTGATATCAGGACGGGTTGTGTCGTTCCGATAAGGGGAAGGAACGATCACATTGCCGGTTGCCAGGGGGGAACCAGAAGTAGCAGCCACGGCCACGTAGCCGCGCTGCTGGAAGTAACGGTAGCCAGGGACGGCCAACACCGAAGTGGGGCCGCCGTTAGAGGCATTATTAGTACCGTCGTCTGTGGTGTCGATATTGCGATACCAACCGTTCAGAGCTTCTGCCCAGTTACCCGGGTAGATTTTCTTAGCAGATAAATAGCTCATCTATTTTGTCCTAAATGTTAAATACTATTTTGATCAAACAGTGCCGTCGTCTTGCAGGTAGCTGAAGGCAGTTGTAACGAAGTCCTTGTTCAGGATTTCGAAACCTGCATACAGTTGCCAGATCAGGATAATGAAACGGCTGAAGTCGTCGTTGTTGTTGATCAGCACCTGAGCGTTCGGGCCGCCGATACCAACACCGATAGCTTGAGGACCGAAGAAGTAACCCTGAGCAACTTCCTTCGAGGCATAGCTGGAGCCGTTATCGAAGGAGGTGTTGACGCTCTTGCTGGGGAAGTTGGTCGACTCGAAGAACTTAACGCCTTCGAACTGAACACCAGTAGGCATCACAGGCTCACCAGCCAGGAAGTAACCCTGACCAGCCTGGGGACCCATGTAGAAGCTGGTGTTGTTAGGCATCATGGGGTTGCCCATGTACATGCCTTGACCAGGAGCGCCAGCGTAACGGGCGATCTCACGGAAGTCAGAATCACGACGCAGGTGCATCATGAAGACGGGATCGCAGATGCAGCGATACAGACCGTCAGAGAATGTAGGAACGTTGCGCTTACGCAGGTCCTTAACAACAGTCAGCAGGTCGGTACGAACCGAGAACTGTTGAACTTGGTTGTCATACTCAGTGGTGGTGTAGGAGATACGACCAGAGGAGTCCTTGGTCTTACCACCAGCAAAGTAGTAACCACCCTGGGAAGAAGAAGCTTCACCGTTTGCTTCAGCTTTAGACAGTTCGTCAATGAAGACGCGGTCACGCCAACGGCGATAGTCATCGAGCAGGGTCAGGGAACCGATGCTCTGGTGGAACATGTTCAGGTTGCCCGTGTCCAGCAGAAGGCGCTGGGCAGTGATCAGGGTCTCACGAGCAATCTTGAAGGTCGAAGGCTGTGTGGGATCACCCGGGTCTGCAGGACCTGTGTACTCCTTGAGCACCACCAGGACTTTCTCCTTGGTGATGTTACGGCTGTTAGCGGTACCGATTGTCTGATCAGCAATACGCTCACGGCTGTCCTTCGTACCAGGGGTACCCCAGAACTTGTAGCGATCTAACTGAACGGTCTGACCGGGCTGACGTGTGAAGTCATGAACCACAACGGGCTCAACAGCCATTTCCGCGATGTAAGCAGGGTGGGGACGATAGAGTTCCGCACCAAGAATCTTTGGAAAATCGTTATCAATGAACACTTTGTTTTATCCTCCAGTGTCGCAGGAATTGATGTTATCGGGTGAAAGATTCAGACATTACTATGTCTTATCTAACACAAATTTTAGCAGTTGGTAATTTATTTATTACATGTACTGCATTGTCGATGCCTTGTAACGAGCACCGGGTGAGTTGCTAGAGCCATAAGACTCTGGATCAAGAGGCATCTGTGCCTGGAACCCAGGAACGCCAACAGCTGATGGAATAGCACCAGCGGCTACACCACCAAGTCCAGCAAGACCGGCTGCAAGAGGAACCGCGCCAACTGCTGCACTCTTTTGAACCATTCCAGGAGTAATTTGTCCTGCACCTTGATAAAGACTACGCAAGACATTGGCTCCCCCTTCAAGAGCTTGCATCCTTTTGCTACCTGCAGGTGCTTTACGAGCTGCTTCGGCAACCGCTTTACCAACAGGAACAATTGCAGAACGGGTGGCTTCCGTTAAAAACGGTGCAAACCGGCCTGCCATTCGTGCGGCACCAAGGCCACCACGAGCACCTAAGGCTGCAGCCGCGCCACCCATTGCGGCGGTGCCTGGATCTTCGCCTTGGTTAGAAAGCATCCCGCCAACCACAAGACCTGCGGCGGCGGGAACTCCATAAGCCAAAAGCGGACGTGTTTGTCCTAATGGCTTCATCTGGATCACTCCATCACAAATAGTTTGTTTGCAACGGTCTGAGGTTGAGCTTGGTTCAGAACACGCCAGGCGTTCTGAGGATCACGAGTCATTTGATCGTTGAACGTACCCCAGAAGTTCTCAGGTTGCTGAGGAGCGGCAGCTGCAGGAGGTGCAGGGAACTGACCTTGTGTCGCAGCAGCAGGAGCAGTCGGATAACCTTCGGTTTCCAGCTGAGCTTCGTTCTCATACACCGGGCAAGGACCTTCGGGACCGAAGAACTTCAGGGTGTAATCGCTGAGCACATCGGGATTGGTCAGGATCTCGTTGTAAGCCAGGTTCTCCTGGTGCTCATTAACAGCGAAATCGGCATAACCACGGATTGAATCAGCGGCACGGCTGCCCCAGGCAAGGGCGCTATCAAGAACGCCTTCCAGGTTTAGTGCGTACTGATTCAGAATTGCGGGTGCCTCGACCCCGAACGCGTCGATCACCTGACGGCTTTCGCTGCTCAGATCCAGGTAATCCGCGATCTGCTCCAAGGACGGACCCGAGGAGGTTTGGGAAGAGTTGGGCGAGTAGTCCTGGCTGGGATACGAGGTCGGCGCTGCCGATTGTGGCGTACCCTGGGGGCTGACTTGTCCGAAGTTCGCCGGGGTAAATTGAGTCGTCGGTTGAGACGGTTGACCCTGGAACGGGGATTGAACTGGAGCGCTCAGCAGGTTCACTACCTTGTTGAACGCCGATTCCCAAGGATTGCCCTGCTCCGCCGGGGCCGGTTGGGATTGGGGGGCGTACTGAGTAGGGGCTGATTGGTAGCTGGGGGCCGCCTGCGGAACCGCCTGCGGGAAGCTGGTACCCACCTGATAAGCCACCGGGGCTTGTTGAACCGGTGCTGGAGCCACGTAGCTGCTTGGAGCCACTGCTGCTGCTGGTGCTTGGCTTGTCTGTGGGATCGATTGGACGGTAGCGTCCTGCATAACTCATCTCCTTTTGTAAGGCTTCTAAGGTTCGATACAGATATGGCGTCAAATCCAATCTCGGATCCGCAGCCATCGGTAAATCCGGTGATTGCGGGTGAGGAGTCTGCATCATTCCCCCCACCAAGCGAGCGAATGAAGAGTATGCACCCTGCAATTCGTTCACCATCCTGAACGGGAACCCAGATAACATCTCGGCCCGCTCCTCATCCGTCTTAGACGGGAAGAGGTATTTCAGTGCTTCAATGCTATCAACACCTAATTCCTGCAAGTTTCTAACAACAATTGAGTTGTTAAGAATGTCTTGCGTTGAATCTTCGTATACGGGTCCCAGCCAACGCCATTGAATAGTGATATCACCATCTGGGATTAAGCCTAATACACCGGGAGGTATTTGTTGAGTCCGAAGACAAGCCATCATTAATTGTTTGACTTGATCTTCAAACATGGACATTGCATCGTTATACATACTTACTTCTTCTGGTGATGCACCCTCAGAAGGAGTAATGGGCTTCTCAAGGCCAGCAGCTGCGGCCAGGGTTTCACGGAAAAGCCTTTCTTCTTGAAAAATTATTAGTTCAATACACCTGCAGATGCCATACGTGTAAATTGCATTTGCTTTCTTTTTGGCAGTTGCAGAAACACGACCGAACAAAGATTTGTACTCAGTTGCAGTAACACCTGCGGAAATTGATAATTCATCCACACCACCTAATGCCGTGCGGATTTCTTCGCGGTACTGACGTGCGAACGAATTCTGATCACCAGTGATCGCATCAGGAACGATGTAGCCAACACGATCATTCGGCTCCAGGTTTGCAATAACTCGTGGAACGCGAATCTGACCATCGACTCCACGGCTGACAGGATCAGCCTTAAACATCGACCGACTTAAAGGACCTGCGCCTGCAAAGCCAGAGTTGGCAGCGATGGAAGGACGTTGAACTGTTGCGTCGCCACCAGACTCAATCAGGTCAGTCTTAGGACGAGAAGACAGCAGTGTGGGGTTACCAAAGAAGGTAACGTTCTTCCGCATGGTGCGGACCATCTCATCATGGGTGACGATGTGATTCGCAAGTGCATCGAACTCACCTGTTCCCTCTGTAGAAAAACCCTTCGGGTTATTGAAGATCTCAACACAAGGGATGAAACCTAATGTATTTCGGAATGTCTTGGTTTTACCACCAACAGAATAATTAGGTTGCTCAAAAGAAATCTCACCTTCTGAATGAGTTTCTTCAATTGTTGTACGTTTAATAGATAAACGAATATATCGTTTTGCGCCCTGTTGACCCATGCCATTGACACCAGTCAAATTTGTAGTTTGAATCTCAGATTCAAATCCAGCACCACGACGAACCTTGTAGCTGTAGATGATTACGACTTCATCTAGCTCGCCATCGACGTTGTAATAAGTCCGATACTCGTGACGACGAAAGTAATAAAGACGGTAATTAGTATCAGTTGGGCGGATGTAAAAGAGTCCTTGTCCATCACACAGAAAGTAATCCCAGATTGAATCGAATCGAGTATCAAGTTGATTGTATTTAATTACACGGTCAACGAAATCTTTACGCTGATTGCCAAAGTTATCTTGTGCAGGAAAAAACTCAACCCCCTGGCGCACGCCAAAAAGTTTCATCTGTGCCAGATGAGACGCGACAATGCCGGTGTCAATCATCGACCCACCGTCTTTATCGAGGTAGGAATCAATGATTTCCTTAAGCCTAGATTTAGCGTCCGCCGACATTAACTATTTTCCTTTTTATCTTTATTGATCTTAGCAGCCTTCGCTCGCTTCTTGGAATCAAGCCATTTGCGGAAAAAAGCTAGTTCAGCTGGGCCATAAAGCTCTGGATGTTTAAGAGCATTTTTGACCAACTTTTTAGTTTTCATCTTAAGAAACGTATCCGCCCTGGAAACCTGCAGGAACTTGACCAATCGGGACCTGACCCAATTGAGGACCCAGGTAAAACTGTGCGTTTTGAATACCACCCATATTGCCAATCGCACCAGGGAGACTACCGAAACCCTGGGCTAAAGGAAGCTGTGGACCGGTGCGCCGAAGAAAAATTTCTCGTTCATTTGGATTATCAGTACCCTGACCTTTGTTATAAATTTTTTGCTGGCGTGCATCCTTCTTATGGGCTTCAGGATTAATAGCGCTGCCAGGGCCACCCATGAAATTACCGCCAGCCATCAGGTTGCCTGGTGCGCCAGGTACACCTGCACCTTCGCCTGCGTATCGAATACCTCTATGGAACATTCTTCTAACTTCTAATCTTCTTATTTTAATCCTCTAAAACTTCATATCCAGCTGAATCATTTACCTTTGTCAGAACTACCCCGTTCCCCCTCAGGTCCCAGTCGAGTACATCCCCCTCTTGCCACCCCATCTCATCCACCAATTCATCTGGTAAGGTAATGAATGGATTGCCATTATCGTCTTCTTGCACTTCGACAATGTAATTCATTTCGACAAAAGCTTTTCCATTAGCTTATCAAGCTTGTTATTGATTTGCTTAAAGTTATCGTGCATTTCCTTGATTTCTCTGAGGAAATCTGCTTTTAAAACGTATTCAATTGGCATGCGGTTTACTTGGTCTTCCAAGAGATCAATCCTTCTTTTCTGCGAACCAATGTAATCAAAAGCCTGTTGTACACGCTCTTGTTGACGGTCCAGAATCTTATTGGCTACCCATGTTCCGCCTGTAAATGCAGAAACGATGGCAGTTGCAATGACTGCCAAATATTCCGGACCCACGAACTTAAATAAATTGTTTTTTTAATTCTAAGACTAATAATCAACCTGTAATTTACCTTTGCGCATCAACCCGGTTACCAACCAAACCAACGCATCGACGCAATCATCATGGCTACTTACACCGAAATTTGTGAGTTCCTCGAAGAGATTTGTGAAGTTCCGGTACCGATTGAAAATGATTTTTCTGTCCTCAAACATTCCCATAATTCCACGGAAACGTGCCAACTTGTCTGCACGGAAACCCTTCACAGGATGCCAGATCAAATTGTAGAGACCTTCGTTATTCAGGCAAATCCTCTTGAAGTCTGCTTCGAGGGATGCCTGGTACTGGACGGCCTCTGACCAGATATCACAAGTCGAATAAGTTGGGAAGTAATTTCCACTTTCATCTCGACCAATCACAGACCAATCATTAAGTAGTTCCTTCATTGCATCCAACTTCTCGAGGTTGCCCATCACCCTGAGACGCCTGTAATCAATGATGTGGATGCGATCTCCAATCCTTCCACCTAACACCATTACGGTGTAGTCATTCTTTTCTTTGGTGCCAGCTGAGAGGTCAACGCCAATTCCAAGAGCATCAAACTCTGTTGAAATCTCAGCTTTAACCAATAATTCCGGTGCCAAGGACAGCTCATTCTGACGAATGATCTTGTTCATGTACTGGAAGGAAAAAGCAATTGGGGCCTGTCTTTTCTTTTCCTTTAGATAATCAAGTGACCACATCTCTGGCCAATACGACTTCTCGTCACCGCTAACAGGATCGTTGTAAATGGCAGAGAGAACAATCTGAGACCAGTTGTTCTGCTCATTAAACGTTGTCGCATGAATGTCATCATGCCTAAAACGAGTACCAAGACAGATTGCTCTACCACCCTCGAACATGGTCGGTGCGATAACCGCGTTCCAGTTCTCCTGCATCTGTTTACGGATGTCAGGGTTGGAAATATCAGCAGCAGATTTGATTGCGTCATCGATCATCACAAGGTGAGATCGTTTTGATGTCACTGAACCCTTGAGACCTGCAGCACACAAGGTAAATTGTTCTTCACCAGTTGTATCGATACCTGCAAATTTATGATCAATTGACCAGTACTCGTTACTGGTTACGTTCTTCAAAAGGCGAACGGTAGGGAAAACTTCTTGATACCGTTTGCTCTCAATAATACGTTTGATTGTTGCGGACTTAGAACGTGCAATGTCAACCGTATAAGACAGATAAAGAATCTGTAATGGACGTTTTGCCTGGGTATGAATGCCAATGGCCCATGCCGTTAGCAAACCGAGAACCGTGCTTTTAGCTGAGCCCCGTGGTGCCAGGAGATCGACATTCGGTCCTGCAATACGCAACAGGCAGGAGCTGTCTTCTTCCGTAACAAAATGACGGTTCCAGGCTTTATGGTGTTCTGCCGGAGGTTTATCAGCTACGTAATCACAGAAATAACCAAAGTCTTCCCGTGCCCTCTCGAGTAGCTTCTCGTTTGGATTCTCCTTAACCTTGAAATTCTTGGACGCAGCGCGAGCATTACGTCTGTGGGCCAGGTGAATATAAGAAGGCACGATCAGTATTCAGTTAACAATTGAATACTAACTTACTTTGAAGATTTACGTTTTTGATCCTTATACTTGCGAGCTTTATCTAAAGCGGCTTTACGCTTCTCTTTGTCGCTCATCTCAGAGCCATCCTCCTTCTTGGCTTCTTTTTTCTTGAAGTACTCAAGAAGCTGGGGTGGCATTTTTCCTTTAGCCATCAGATCCTACCGCCAGTGTTACGAAGTTGACCCATCGAACGCATCCGAGCTTTGAGTTGTTCAAACTCAGGTGCACCATGGGAAGCACGGCCAAGCATTCCAGGATCAGACACAAGACCGTAACCAGGTTGTTGCCCCTGACGCTGAACCATGTCAGGCACTCCGAGGGGACGAGCTGTTTCTTCCTGTTTTGCAAACTTACGCTTACTGACTGAATCACCGGGACGAACACCCTTACCGGCAAGTTTTACAGCTTTGCGTGGATTACCCGCACCCATTTGACTATTGATATTTATAGAACAATTCTAAAACGTATTATTCTTCCAATTGCATGCGAGACCACACACTCATTGTTGCTTCTTCCAGTGGGATCTCAATTGGATCATCCTTGAAGATAAACATCAACTCACGAATGGCGCGGTCAGCACCAGCCATCAAAAGACCCTTACGATCTTTCATGCCAGTGAATTCTTCTACCTGTGCAATTGCACCACGGAGTTCTTTTTGCATGGAGGCAATACGAGCAACTCCAGCATCACGCTTCACAACACCGTCTTCGATTGCGTCACGGAGTTTGCGAATGTCTTCTTGCATCTCATCGATCTGATACAAGAGTGTTTTACGGTGATCAGGTTTCTTGTAATTGGAATTAACCCAAAGATCACACGCAGTAATACTCCCTCGATACCCAAGGAATCGAGAGTAAAGATAAACCTCAATGACTGAGTAATTCTGAGAAGCAAATGAATTAAATGATTCCTGGGTAGAAGAATCTAAGTTGTCCACCCAGGTATCAAATAACTCAATATCGATAAGCTCGTTGGGCTTGTTTGTAATCTCGTGCTTCGTCTTTTTCTGTGAACTCCTGCTGCTGAGCTGCTGATGCTCGTTGCTCTCCAGCTCCTTTTCCGATGGTTTCACGTTCTTGCTCACCAGCAGTCTCCATTTTCTTCTTGGAAAATTCGTAAGCCACGCCAGCTGCTTGACGATATTTGTCTAAATCAAACCAATCGTCAACGTCTGTTTGTCCGGCAGGAACACTACTGGTCATGGCTCACCAATCTTACAAGAAAAATTAGAAGTTGCTCATCATTGTGGCCAGGCCCTGAGCGTAAATGTCACGGCGGCCTTCCAGAGACTTCTGGCGCTGTTGACGACCTTTAGAGGACTCAAGGCGATTCAGAAGCTCTTCGAATTTGGTGATATCAAAATAATCACCTTCGGTGCCTACTTGGCCTTCGGGTAAAGAACTAGTCACGGTTTATAAATCAGAAGTTGGACATCATGCTGGCAAGACCTTGCGCGTAGATGTCGCGACGGCCTTCCAAGGATTTTTGGCGCTGCTGGCGGCCTTTGGAGGATTCCAGGCGATTCAGCAGTTCTTCAAATTTGGTGATATCAAAGTAATCACCTTCGGTGCCTACTTGACCTTCGGGTAAAGAGCTTGTCATTTCAGTACTTGAAATTTAAAATAATTATAGCAATGCAAAACTTAAGTTAACTCCAGAAGCCTTGCAGTAAACCACTGTAAAGATTGCCTTCCTGTTGAATCTTCGTAACTTCTTTCAAGCCTTCATTCTTGAGTTTTTGAGTCTCTTTATCAATCTCACCCTGAAGATTCGTCAGACCAGCACTGTATAAATACTGCCTGGTATCGCGCATATTCTGAACCTGTTCTTCCAGCTCTGCAGGAGAACCTTCAAACTGATCACCGAAATCAGGAGTCTGAACCTGAGCACGCTCGCCCAAATCAGTACCTACATAACTAGGGAGATATTTTGAATCAAACTTAAAGGTACGAACGCCTGTTTTCTTGCCAGCTTCGTCAACAGTTTGTTTACCGAACTTCGTGTCGTAGTAATTGTCGAGATAGCTCTGATTATATTTATCTTGATACTCTTCACTCTTATAAAGAGAATCGCGAAGCTCTTGATTAGAAGAGTAATAACCTTGCTGAAAACGCTCCATGGCCTTGGAACGTTCATCTTCTGTCGCCTGACGACCCAGGATTTCTTCGTATGCTGCACCAACGGCAGTCTGACGACGACCAGGGAGAATCTCTTGTTGATAAAGCTGACCCAACTCCGCAACGTCCGTCTCCGGAGGAGTCATGTCGTACTTCAGAGCGTAATCCCGAAGACGAGAAGAGGCATCTTCGTAGCCAATTAGGCCCTGTTGAAGCTGAGATGTAATACCAGACCTGAGTGCGCCGTATCCAGCCTGTCCAGCGGCCTTACGAGCAGCTTCTCTATCTGCTTCTGCCCTACGTTCAGCAGCAACGCGTGCCTCTGCTTTTTCTTGAGAAGCTTGTTGATATTGCAATAACCTCTCAAAGGTGTCGTCCTTTGGAGGTGCTTGATATTGAACTGTAGTACCGCCACCGCCGCCCATAACTTAAACCATGAATGATTCTGTAGGTGCTTGGGCAATTCGACCAAACATGCCCGTCATTTGTGCTCTGCCAGGAGCAATTGCTTCCTTCACTCTACCTAACCTCTGCCTAGAAGCTAATTCACGAGCAGCAGGACTTAAAGCAAAATCAGTTTGCCAGCGAGCTTGTTCACGATCTAAACCAAAACCTTTTGGAATGAACTCGCTGTATTCTTTTCGTTTTGCTGCCAGCTGACGACCAAAGTCAAGATCGGCAGCAGTAGTAGTATTAAACAGATTGCCCCACATACCCATCGCAATCTGGCCTTTAGCCATATCACGAGAGTTACGTACAGCATCGGCCTGAGCGGCCATCTGTGCGTTAGCAACTGCAGCTTGGGTATTCGCTTGTTTCTGTGCACCCATTGCACCAAAGGCACCTTGGGCGAGCATCCCAACGCCTAAGATTGCATCGTCCCATCCAAATGCCATTGGTTTTTTACCTCCTGATTTTGGTTTCTTACCTGTGTCGTAGTTAGATCCCCAAGCGCTGGTATCAAAATCAGCTACACCCCAATCAGAAGATGAATAAATTGGAGATCCAAACATAAGTCTAAACTAACTAAAAGTATCTATTTGGGGAATAGCTACTTGCAGGAACTTGAATTTGAGGGAAAGTACGCATAGTCTCTGAGTAGATTCCAGGAATACGACTCATGCCCTCATAGGCCATGCGAGCACCCTCTGGACCACCGTAAGGACTTACAGCGTTGGCAATCGTCTGAGGAAGATTAGCCAGGGTAGAGAACATTAAACCTGTTTTACCCTTCTGGAAGGCATCCTTACGAGCCATTTCGAGCTGTCGTTCCATGCCCTCAGGAGACATGTTGATAGCCTGCTGTTTAAGAATAGGAATCAAACCACGCCCAATTGCGGCGTTTACTTCTTCTTTTGTTTGTGGACGCTTCAATGCTTCCATGTATTTACCAGCAGTAACCGGTGAGATACCCGTAAAGCCTTGGGTAAAGCCACCGCCACCAGCAGAAGGAAAATTAAACTGAGGAAAAGTCATCAGAACACCGTTGCAGCTGCGTAAGGGTTGGACTGAATCATTGTCCGAACAGTGGCACCAGTTTCAGCTTGACCACCTGTTGCAAGAGCACCACCCGTCTGAAGCAAGCTCAAGCGTGCAAGTTGATTACCGCGAGAGGCCATCAGAGCCTGATTACGCACAAGTTCTTCATTACGGAACTTGCTTACTAATGGATAAGAACGTTCAAGATTTCTAAATTGTTCATCACTTAAATTCCTATTAATTTTATAAAGAAGATTTGCATCAACCTCACCCAGGGCTTCCCGTTTCCGCAGTTCGTTTATAAAACTTTGTTCGTTAGTAATGGGGACGCCACGCACAGCTGATTGTACGTACTCAGTACCTTTAGCAGCAGCTTCAGGAATTAATGCACCAACTCCCAGCAAACCTAAACCTACAGCTTTACCTAAAGGAGAACTCTTCATAAGAAGGTTTGTTCCAAGTGCACTCAATCCTGCCTGAGCACCAGCGCCAACAACTGCACCTGCAGCACCTGCAGGACGACCCGCTGCAAGTTCCTCATATGCTGTCATCACACCCGGCACTGCGCCAAGAACGGCAGTGCCAGCGGTGGCATAACGACCAGCATTAGGATATTTTGTTCTCAGGCCCTTTACTGATTCTTTAGCCTTAGCTGCAGCGCTCTTAACTTTTTCTTTTCCAGACCGAAAAATCCCCGGAACATCTAAATTAGAAATATAATCACCAAGAAAGTCACCTTGAGGGTTGGCCACTGGTCGGCCACCTCCGGCTAAATAAGTACTGCGAGGATCCACAACAATTCGACTCTTATTATTCCTTAAATTCTACCAGCACTTAAATCTTGATATTGCTGTGTTGTAGGTAGCTTAGGTCGATTTGCTGCTGCAATTTGTTGGTTAACAACATTACCCAAACCAACGCCACCTGCAGAACCTGCAAGACCGCCTGCAATGGCCCGTACAGCACGTTGAGCAGGTGTCTTACCAGTACGACCTGCAATCGTCGCTGAAACCGGTCCACCGGCAAATCCAGCAACCGTTGGAAGGGTTACAGGATAACCAAGCATGCGTACTTCGGGAACACCCTGTAAATTCTCCATCGTTCCTTTAACAACACCAAGATCAAGTAAACCTTTATCTTGATAAAGAAACTTCATGTAATTTCCATACCGTTGTGGAGTTAAATCAGGAATATCTTTCTTAGCCGTTTCATATTTCAAAGGACGACCAGTCCTTGAAAGGAAAAACCGTTCAAACAATTCTTGACCCGGTTGTTCAGTTTTACGACGATCGTCTGAACCTAAGCCTGCATAAGACTGAGCAAAACCTTTTGGCCGTCCAAGTTCTCCAAGATTAGTGATGTCATACGCACCGGCAGCCGCAACAGCTGGAGCGGCGATACCAAGAGTCGTTAATGCGCGTGCAGAAGGAGATTGGACAACACTCGGGTCAACCCCTACTTCAACAAGTTTTTGTGCAATTGCAAGGGGATGGTTCCAGCGCCACCAGTGGGTACGCGTGCCGTCATTTGCTAAGTCAATCAGAAGTCGATTTGTATATGCACCAGCGAATTGAGCAGGTGTTTGCCGTGCAGTAACTCCTGCTCCTGCAAGGGATCTTTTAAATTTAGGATCTAATAAACTTTCTCCGTAATATCCACCTTGTTGTGTTGTTTCTGCATAGTCACGACGCTGCAGAACATCCGCTGTTCTAAAGCCTTGTTTAAAATTTCGGCCAATCTGTTGTACTCGTTGAATTAAGTCCATGATCAACCAAAAGGATTTTGCATTGCGGCTAATGCATCTGCATACTCAGGCATCAATTGATTGACGTAACTCTGAGGTTTAACGTAATTACGCAAGAATGTTGATTCTAATCCTTGCATTTGGAATTGAGTTCCAGGAGCAACAGCCTGTGGCACCTGTAGCCTGTTGGCTACAGCACGTTGTTCCATTTGCTCCATCAGCTGTTGTTGCTGCGAAATAACAGTTGGTGTAGGCATTAAAGAACCGCCCGTGACAGCATCAACTGCTAAAGCAGATCCAAGTGTTCCGCCAACATTGGCGGTCATTTCTAAAGCGGACGGTTGATAATGAGGTGTTGTAACTGTTTGGCCTTTTTTATTAATATAAGAAAGTGTTCCAGTTCTGCCGGGAGAAATTTTTCTCGCTCCGGCAATTAAAGGATAATTTAAAAGAAAATCTCCTGCACCATAAGCTACAGCAGCTTTAGGGCCTCCCATCACTAAGCCGCCCAGGGCGCTTAAAGCCGTGCCAGGTAATGCATTGGCAGCTGCACTTCTAGAAGCTTTACTTGACAATAATTTAAGGAGGCCGCGCATTACATATTGCCTTTTTATTTATTTTATCGACCCTTAGCTTACTCTTCTCCTTTGACGATATCTTCTTTGTTTGCGTTGACCTCAGAAGTGGTTTCCCCCTTCTTTTCTTCTGCCTTAACCTGTTGTTCCTTAACTAAACCTTCTCGATCCAGGAGGTCTGCAATAGAAGGTTTATCTTCCACCTCGTTTTCAGCACGGCGTTCAGCCATTGCCATCAGGTAACCGTTCGGATCAGGATTCTTGACACGAGGCATTGGGTTCTTTGCCATCTTGCCAGGGTTCAGGGTGGGGCTGATTTTGTAAGCCTCAACCCACCTTGGATTAAAGTCCGGTTGTTCTTGAGGACGTTGCATTGTTTTTGCACGTCCTTCAAAGAAGTCGTAGTCATCAGGACGGTTAAACCGTCCCAGGCCAAACATGTCGTACTCAGGGGTTACCTCAGCATTGTCGTCAAAGAATGGCGTATTAGGTACGAAATCAAGACGTGGGTTCAGAGTACGCTTTCGCGTCTGCATCTTCCGCAGTAGGTCCTCTTGATTAAATCGTGATGGGTTCCAGGGGTATTGACCAGAATCAGGCTTAGCCCGAAATAGGTCATCAAAATCAAGCCGCCTTTGCTTGATTCCACCTTTATCAAATGGATTTGAGATATAGCGACCTAGATCAAGGCGTTGATCTTTAGACATTAGTCTTCAGCTTTTTTAGTTTTTTTCTTCTTATGTAATCCTACTAAGGTTTCCCGTAGCTGGGCTTGTTTGACTGTTTTATCGTCGTACCTATCGGGATTAGACAAGACGTTTTTTTGAAGTTGAGCGGAGGTAATTCCACGGCGTTTTGCTTTAGCCGTGAAGGCACCTTCCTTCATCTTCATACCTTGAATCCACTTTTTATTTTTCTTTTTCTTCTCTGCCATCTTTACTTAAATTTTAAAGCCCACCTCTGTTGATTATATCCCGACGGATACGTTCAGATTCAATTAAAGATTGAATTTTTTGTTCGGTCGTCGCGCTCTTGGCGCGGCGACGCGCATTGATGTATTCAGCTAAAGCCTCTTGGCCGGTTGGAACTTGCTTAAGTTTGACCTTAGTTTCTCCTCTCTGAAGAGTAGTTGGCTTTAATTCTGGATCTGCAATTGGAATATTGCGAGGTTCAATACCATAAGCACCAATGGAAGAGCCAACCTGGGTGTCGGGGTCGTATTGAGCAACTCGACCGCGAATACCGCCACCAGCTGCAGTTTTCTCGACAACACCCTCAGGAACGCTACGTCGACCAGAACGCAGCTCTAAAGTCTCAGGAATAATTTGACCTTCTGCTGTCTGCTGGTAGAAGGGGCGAACACCTTCTTGACGGGGAGTTAATTCAAACTTCGGTCCCAGGGATTGAGCAGATTCCAATTGGCCGCGAACGAAATCGCGTTCAGCTAATGCATCACCGAGATCTGCATTGTAAGAAGAAGGATCTAATTGTTGTTTTTCTGCCTGAAGTTTATTGTAAATTGTGGTGTAAGACGGATCATCAGCAGCAGCAAAGCGCAGCATGGTTTCACTGCCTTCAATCTCTCGAATTCGATTAGCTGTTTGTTGTTTTGCTAAACCAAGTTCAGAAATTTTATTTGTAAGATCAATATCTTTTTCTAAAAGATCTTCAACAAATTCAGCTTGTGGTTTTGCTTGGAACAATTGACCGGTAGGCACTTCTTCTGAAACTTCACCCTTTAACAAGGAAGGCAATTCAAATTCTGTTTGCTCGCTAAATTTAACTGTGGTCGGAGAGGAAGGTGTTGCAGATAAACGGGCTAAAACATTGGGATCACCAGTCGATGCATAAAGCTCCATTGCTTCTGCAATTGCTGGGTCTTGACCCATCAAACGTTCTCGTCTGTAACGACCTGGAACAGTTTTTCCAAGCTCTTCGAATTTTCCTTGTAAAAATTGTTGAGCTTTATCTCTATGACTAACTGCGGAACTAGGCAGAAGTTTAATTTCAGGAAAAATATCAGTTGATCTTTGAGTTGAAGGTACGGTCGCAGAGCCAGCCCAGGGATCTGACAGAGACCTTTCAGCCTGATCAAGAGGTAAACCATCTGGAAGCTTAGAAGCTGCGACGTTTGCAGCTGCATCAGGCTCATAACCCATCATTTGGGAAGGATCAGCCTCTGCCCGCATGAGTGCTTCGTTTTCATCCGCCATTTGTTTTAAGGCGGCATATTGACTGGTATCGATGTCCTCATTACGGCGAACACCCATCTCAACACGTTGTTCCATCTGGGCTTGACCGGAATCAAGCGCCTCGAATGTTTGATGGCGTTGCAGAGGTGCGGTCGATTGCTGGACTTGGGTTAAATCAACCTGAGTTGCAGCTTCAACATCACTAAGTTTGCTTAAATCAGCCTGACGTACACCAGCGGTGGCAGATTTGGCGGGACCTTTTGGAATTTGTGCCCGGCGATCCAGAAATTTTTTAGCTCCGAACCCTGCACCTAAAGCACCAGCGACCGCAAGCGTGGCAGCTCCAATGGCTTTTAGCGTATCTGGCTTTTCTTCCGGCACTTTAAGTTGATTTCGCCTGAATTCCAGAACATCAGTAGCGATTTGCGCCCGTTCTTCCGGAGTTTGGGGTACAGGTGCTCCAGTGGCGCGGCTATAGGCGTAAAAATCGGCAGGAGCTAAAACCATTTGAGTTTATTTTGTACTTTTAACCGTGTAAGTATTCTATAAGTGGAATATCCAAAGTATCTCGGGGTTATATTTAACAAATACAGGCAAGACGCCAAGAAATGGACGCTGGCACCAGGCAAAAACGGGTCGAAGGACTCGAAGCCATAAAAGATAAGGCTTTAGTCATGGCACGTGAGGGAAAAGATTCCCTGGAAGTGCGTGATTTTCTCAATAATGCAAAAGCTGCCTTGGCATATGAACTTCCGGATGAGGATGCACACCGGAAAGCAGCGAAAGTAACTTTGGACTACAAGCGGAAAAAAGAGAAAAATTAAAAAAATATAAAATTTGATGATTGCCGGGGATAACACCCCGGCTTTTTTGTCCAATTTTTTGGGCCAATTGGGGAATTCTAGTACAAAATGCAATATCTATTCCCTGTTTTATACCAGGGGGCGGCCCATATGCGACCAAAAAGGGAACAAAATTACCTGACGCTTCTCACACTGCCTGTATGAATGTGAACCTGGTAGGAAAAAAAAGAAAGGGCGGGATGGGTGGGTAAGAGGAGCAAAGGAAGGAGCGGGAACGTTACCTGACTACGTTATTGAGAAGACTTCTCAACTGCGTTGTTAGGTTCGTTGGGCTCCGCCCCTGCTTCGTTTACATGTTCTTTACCTTTTTCCACAGGTTTTTCCACAGTTATTGGCGGTTTTTCCCATAATTTCGCGCATTTAGTGTCAGCGTTCTCACACACTGTACCTTCCAGATTAGAACTGTAGATTTTCAGGGCTTCAGATCGGGGGCTGCGCATCCGTAACACGCAGACAATTCCATTGCATTCCAATCATGACCAAACTCGAATCTTACATGGCTCGTTGTGAAGCGGCAGTCATGCCGCTGACTAACGGTAAGAAGATTACTGTTCCAGTTGCTGTACTACAAGACCACAAGGTTGATGCAGCTCAGTGGCGTATTGATCTACACAATGCAATTGCTGTGGACTTTTACGATCCAGCTGATTGTTGCTTGGAAGGTTCTTCCACTCTTTGTTTCAAGGTGAGCGTTCTTGTTCGCCAAGGTCAAGCAATTGCTTCTGCCAAGGAAGTCTTTGACTGATCTACACAAACTGTTGAGTACCAGGCGTGATGCCGAGGGATCGAATCCCTCACTCAACTCTTGCCTTCAGCAGAGATAGGCACTGCACACAATTGCATTTAACAATGCGTTTCATTTCACTTGATGCACAAGGTACTTACATCGCAACCGTTTGTGGTGTTGAGATACCTGTCCTGGTTGATTCCCACATCTGCACTTGGGTTGAAGCCCATGCTGCAGAAATGTGTAAGGATCCCAACGTCAACCTTGGGTTTGACGAATGCAGGATCTGGATCTACCAGAACTGGGTCAACTGATCCGTTAAAGCGGGTCCGGAGGTGCAAACCCTCCGGCAGTTATTGCCTTCAGCAGAGATAGGCACTGCACACATGGAGAACCCCATGGGTATCCGCAAGACCATTGCTTCTGGTTTGATTATTGCTGCCAATGCAGTAACAAAGGATCGGACCAAGGAGAACATTGCAGCCGAAGTGAAAGTACTGAGGCGCAAGCTTGCAAGGTTCATCGAGCCAAAAGGTTGATCCGTCTAAGCGGGTCCCAGGGTGCAAACCCCTGGGCTTCCATTACCCCCAGCGGAGATGGGTACCGCACAACAGGAGTTTCCTGTGGACAAAGTTTACATCGTTATCATTGCCGAACGCTTTCTTTTGGCAAGCGGTGAGTCTTTTGTTAACCACTCAGTTATGTGTGTTTTCTTGAGCCGTGGTGCGGCTGAAGAATATATTGAAGACCTCCAGCCGTGGCGTGGACTTGACCAATACTTTATTAAGGAAGAATCAGTCAGAAGCTGATCCGTTAAAGCGGGTCCAGGGGTGCAAACCCCCTGGCAGTTATTGCCACCCACTGAGGGTGGCTTACATTCCACACCATGATGATCTACCAGCCAGAAGCTGAGCAGAAGTATCGCGTCGTCTGGTACGGCGGTGAGAGCACACAACTTCACTTCGAGAAGCAAGTCTTCTTGAATGAGTGGAAGGACATCGACGTTCGTACACTCATGTGCGGTATGCCATCAGGAGTGAAAGAACTTCTAATGGAGATGGAGGACTACTACAACCACGGTATGGTCCTTGAAGAACAGTACCTACGTGAAGAGCTGATCATCCAAGAGATCAACTACCGCAAGCTCACCTCATTCCAAACTCAAGATGCGTAACGACTTCTCACCCATTGCTCTTGCAATGATGACCGGTGTAGCAATTGGAATGCTTGCCTCTGTCTTTGGACAGAAAGCAATCAACCAACACCACCTCAAGACTTGTGGGGACAAGGTGAACCACACCTTGGTCCACACCACAGGATTCTTGGGTGATACCTACTACTGCGTACACAACAAGTACCTGTGACTTCTGCACTGAGGGGCTACGGCCCCCTCTCTGCAGGACTCAACATCCTGTACTACTCCATACCATTGCATTCAAACCATGAATGATCTTCAGCACATCACTCTGCATGGTCGTGTCATGCACCTTCAGACCCTTCAATACCAGGGGGCTGACTTCATCAAAGTCAAACTTGGACACAAGATCGGTGTCGAATCTGAAGTCCGAGTTGTCTTCTGGAACAAGAATGGTCTGTTGACTGCATACAACAACGGCAACTTCATCGTTGGCCAAGGCTTAACGGTGAGTGGCAGGATCAAAGGCATCCGTTCCTTCTACATGGATGACCAGGACATCCTGAAGCCGCTCAAGTACCCAGAGGTTGAGTTGTTTGTGGATTCCTATCACATGGAACCCAAGCCTCAACCCAAGGCAGAAGACTCAGCCAAGGTGGAACCCACCCTGGAAGAGATTCCTTTCTGATGCACTGACGGTTGCACTAAAGGGCTACGGCCCTTTTCTGCAGCCCTCATGGCTGCACACAAATCCATTCCATTCGGAGGTACATGACTAAAACACGAACGTTTGAATACATATCCGACCCTTCGCATGGTTGGATCAAGGTCACCAAGTCCTACTTGAGTGAGCTGTTTGGTCCATACTGGCGTAAGTTCTTTACTTGCTTCTCGTATGAACGTCTGAGCTACGTCTACCTGGAAGAAGACCAGGACGCAGCAACGTTTGTCAAGAAGCTTAAGGAGCTTGGTATCACTCCCAAGTGGAGAGACAGACACGCCAAGATCCGTAGTCGGATCCGCAACTACACACCACTGCGACCGATCGAGCCTTCACGCTTCGAGAAGACGCAGGAACTCCTCAACGAACTACTCTGATTCATCATGGAACCAGACTTCAGACAATTCAGCATCTGTTTAATGACAGATGAAGGCAGACTCCGTGTCCTGTTCCACAGTGACAGCAGGGAGCAATGCGAACACAAACTTGATGAGTACGAGGAGATGTTCCCCAACGGCATCGTTGACATCTATCCACGTAGCATCATGCTCAACGCAGAACTGGACGATTAATCATGCAATTCCAAATTACTGAACTGAAACTCATGAATCGTTCTAAACTCCAACAGGACTTAATCCAGCAAATCCTGGATGACATGGACATCAAAACTATGATGGCAATTCTTTATGATCAGATGGATGAAAATTATGATAAGTATTCGGACGAAGAGTTGATTACTGAAGTTAAAGAATACTACCCCGAACTGCTGGAGCGTGAATGAATTCCTGACAGATTTTGCTCAACACCTGGAAGCAGGTGACTTTGATGACCTTCTTTGATTCACCATGAAACAATCTAATCCTAAGTCTCGTGAGACACGTCGAGATGACATCATCGTCGGCATCCTCGCAGTCGCTATGGCTTCAATGACGGCAGCTGCATTCCTTGGCTTTGACATCACCGCAAAGAAGCCTGCAGTCACTCCCATTGAAGTCATTCCCTACCAACACCATCACTAGACGACAGCAAAGGTGTAGGCACTATCTATGGTGGTTGCACCTTTCTATTTAGTCGTTATCCTCTAGGTGTTCACGTCCACCTATCCTCCATTGGAACTCTTAAACCAGTTCGACCTCTCCAAGCCTGACCACCTGACCGTCATCACCAAAGATGACAAGCTGACCATCTCGGTTCTCAAGGATGGAGTGAGTCTCACCCTTGGTTATCCATTGAATGCCAAGGAACCATTTGATACCACTTCCCCCGATTCCCCCTCTCTCCCTTCGTCATCGGTACGGACTTTTGTTCGTAAGGAGATCCAGGGGAAGAAGTCATCCCAAGCCAAGCCTCCTCGAGGTGGTGCCTATGGAACAACGCACCTCCGTTACCGAGGACGCATCCCCAAGCTGAACGAAGCTCAAGTCATTGAGATCAAGATGATGCTTGCCGACAAAGAGATCATGAGCAAGTTTCCGTCTGTGACCAAGGCATACAAAGAGATTGGCCATGCTTACGACATCACAGCTTGCGCTGTCTCGAACATTGCTCGTGGCATCAGCTGGAAGCACGTAACAATCTAAGCTTCGTAGTACATATGTACTGGGCATCATCCACGCCAACTGGATGTGTAAGACCCAGTACTTTCATTCATGGGCATCTGTAGTCGCTAGGCAAACAGCCTAGAAAGACACAGTGTAAGTCCCAGCTTTTTCATGCCGTCCATTTGACACCATGACTCAATTCCACTCTGATCCTGATCTTCTTGAATTCATGGCTGACCGTCAACATGACATCAACGAAGCCATGCGAGAAGCATCAGAAGCAGATCTCAAACAACTTCAACAACTACAGGAGAATTTTCATGACCAAACAACAATGGACACGTCAAGAACTTGAAGACGATATCATTCTCGTCATCATTGTTCTCATCTCAATCCTCATCACCACACTAATCTCATGCTTCATTCCGACACCAAAGCAGTCGCCCAATCCTTCGGGTACGTCCCCTTCTCCGAAGAAGACTACGAAGAGCAATTCCAAGCTGACTGCAACTTCGATCCAAAGCTCATTGTCCTCGGTGACCTCAAAACCTACCCGAAGAACGGCTCGGTCTACAGCGACAAAGGCATCCTCAAGTGCTACTGGAAACCTCAAGGAGGTAACTACAGCTCGCTCGAAGCCGAAGAACTCCAAGGTTGGTACGAGGTCCCAAGCAACGAGGACATCGAAGAATGGACATTTGACTCTGTTGCCTACACCCCAGCAGGAGACGATGTCGAACCAGACCATCCCGACAGCTGGCTCTCAATCCTTGGTTTAATCTGATCGGGCAACTCACACTCTGATGTCAACTCAAGTTCTCAACGCAGTACCTCCTCTGTCCAAAAACCAGAGGAATCTCTATCGTTACTACTTGTCACACGTGAAGCGTCATCCCAACACTCCATGCTATGTACCAAGGAATCCGATGACTTCAATGAACAACATGCCTGGTATGACAAAGCTTGATGCTTACATCAAGATCATTGACAGTCTTGAGAAACTTAACTTGATCAGCACTGATCGCAGTGCAGACAACTACACAGGTTGGATCATCTTGCCTCCAAGATGAGCAACTTCACTGGGGGGCATTGACCGATAACTACGGTCCTACCCCCCACACCCCCGAAGGGGAGCACCAGGGAATCTCTCTATTAGATCCATGTACATTCCTTTCAATGCCATGAAAATCACAACACACGAATCTGTTTATCTCCAAAGAATACTGTCTGATCTCAAGGCAGTAATCGAGAGAGAAAACAAGAGGCACCAGATGGATGAACACCTCACTTCCTCAATGCGTTCATTGCTAGAAGATGAGATCATTCCTCAACTGGAAAACGAATTGGACTGGGCACCTTCTGATGCTGACCTTGGTGTCACTTCAGAACCACCCATGACAATGGATGAAATGCACAAGCGTGCCTATGAGGAGAAGCGCATGGCGTGGAGTTAACTCCCAAACATTAAGCAAACCTAAAGGCTCATCTGCCTAGCTTTCTCCCAACAATTGCCAACGAACCCATTTGTTGGCATTCTTTTTTGCGTTGGCAATTAGCTTGGTATTGTTAAACCACGAGCCTGAGCAGTCCAGGACTAGGTCCCCCCAAGCCCCCGTAAGGGAGCACCAGGGGGATCTCTTCTATTAGAGACACTAACCCTCTAATAAGATCTCCTGATTGCCATGGGTATTGCTTTCGGCGCAAATCACCGGTAAGCTCACCTCAATTCCATTTCACACCATGAAAAGAGTTGTTTTCCGTCTAGTCATCCACATCGATGGAACTGACTACACAATTCTCAAACGTGACTACACAACAGCTGTCAAGGAAGCAATTGAAAATGAAGCCTGTGCTGATAACTGGGACGACATCACCGATTATGTCCTTGACAATCTGCGTACCAAACAATGACACAACACAAATCTTCCTTCAACTTTGATAAGACTGTTGCTGGATTCAATATCACTGAACGTGGTATCAAATCCTTCAGTAAAGGAATCAAAGTTGGACCATTCCAAATTACTTTTAATGTTCGTGGGTCAGGTGTCCGTGGATCCGTAGGGATCCCCGGCACCGGACTAAGTAAAAGGAACATCAAACTATTCTGAAACACCTGGGCATCCTTACCGTGTAAGTCCCAGCCTTTCCACACAACACCACTTCATTCCATGGAAGAACTTACTTTCTTTGACAGACTCAACATTGCAAATTGCGCTATGCAACGCGCCAAGCTGCACCCTGTTGATCCAGACCGGTTTATTGGTGAGTACACCACTGCTCGTCAGTGGACAAAATACAAGTGCTACATCACCAAAACAGTTTCATTCGTGGAGCCTGACTAATGGCTGTACTTGCAATCGAATCCACCACAATCAAAGATGATCTGGTCACAGTTGAAGCAATCATTGGAGATGCTGGCCTCATCTCTCGTGGAACTCGCTGGTCACCTCCTGAGTACGCTCCGGCACTGTGTCGAGCTGTGTTCTACCTGGATGAGGGAGAACATGTCCCTACTAACGAAGATGGCTTCTGCAGCTATCTTGATTCACTCGACCTCGACTGGGACCTTATTCCCATTGATGACAGTGACTACGATCTAGATTGACATCAGTTCTAGATGCACTAACATCTGACAGCTGTTCAAGCCAGGGGGTCCTATCCTCGTTAAAGGACCCCTTTTTTTCTATGGCTGACTACACTGAAGAACAGTTACTCGCCATGGCTATGGCCAACATTGGTGAGTACATTGATGACAATTCACCCAAGTACATCTTGATTGAAGACGATCCTCGCAATGAGGAGGATTACGATACCTGGGAGTACGGCACTGAGCCGTTACCTCATGATCACACTTGGCACTCCACATCAATCGATGTAGACGTAAGTCCAAGTCAAGGGGACGTGGCGGAATAGGTAGACGCATCGGACTTAAAATCCGTTGGTCATTTGACCGTGTGGGTTCAAGTCCCACCGTCCCTACCACACACTCAACTTCAAACCATTCAAATGTTTAACGCAATCAAGTCCCTCATCCCTGAGTTCCATCTCTTCATGGATGAGGAGCACCACTACAACATGGGAGCTACCTGGACCGATCCCAACGGTCTACAGGACTACCACAACGTCAGGGTCTGCTACCAACACAACTCTGAGCAACTTGCCCTCCAGGGCGATCCTCAGCCCGATGGCAGCTGGATGTACACCAATGCCGATGGCACTGTCCACACCATCTCTGCAGAGCGTGCATCCAAGTTCATGGAGCAGACCCAGCAGAACGCAACACTCATGATGGACATGCTCAGTAAGTTGCAATCAACAGGACAATTCACTCCTCCTGTCGACACTGAAGCACAACCTGCCTAGTATTAACTGGCAGATCACATGGCCCCTGTTTATCAGGGGCTTTTTCTTATGACTTCTAACAACCGTGTTGTCGATTTAGACCTGGTTGATAAAGTTGCTGAGTTGATTCCAGGCCACACCTGGCCTCGTGTCATCCAGGGACTCTCTGCCTGTCTCGTTGATTACATGTCAAGTGATCTTTTGATTCGGTTGACAGGTAGTCCAACAGACTTTGAAAAGGCAGAAGAAATCCTGATTTGTTTTTATTCTCAGGATGGCTTCCACAAAGAAGTCATTGCTGATGCATTCAAAACAGTTGGTACAGAGCAAACGCTCTACACACTTGACCTTTGGCAACTCGACAAAATTCCAGACGACAATGCAACTGTTGAATCCGAACACGGACAGGACGTACTTCAGACTTCCGAAGTGCCCGAAGTGCAGTGAGTTTGCATTCCGTGTAATTGAAACACGTAACAGCAAACTTGCTATTCGTCGCAGACACAGGTGTGATCGTTGCAAATTTGCAACAACCACTCATGAAGTCTCGGATGAGTTCTTCAATGATGCCAAAAACAATTCTGCCATTCTCAAAAAGATACAGTCAGTATTAAAAATTGAAATTAATTCTCTCGAGCTTCCAATTGATGAAGTAACCTCCAGCTGTTCAAGCTGCTCCCATAACCAGAGCAACTCCTGCTCCTATGGGATACCTGAATTCAACACACCTGACTCCTTCGACTGCAATCTCTACAAATGCCACAGCTAACTCACACAACTTACAAAGCAAAGAACACCACCTATTCCATTGGTGATCGTGTTGCTGAACGACCTAAACCTATTGGTGCTGCAGCTAATACTGCCGCAGGTAGAAAACGGGTAGCTGACATTAACTTTCAGCGCTACGGAACAATCATTGAGATCTTTACCAAGAGCAAAAAGCAAACCAATCCAATTCTTAAAACTCCAATGACAGCAGAGAAGTTGCTCATTGCTCAAACAAACTGGGCAAATGGCACTCCTATTTCTGAGTTGTCAAAAGACTTAGGTGTGTCTACCTTTACCGTTAAACGTTATCTCACACGTTTGAATGAAGGCTGGACCATGCAAAAACTTTTTGCTCCATTCATCATCGCTCAAGATCCTTACGTCAAAGTTCAGTGGGATCACCTCAAGTCTCCAGCTACTCATTCAATGATGCGCATCTGCCATGCTTCTGAACTTGAAGCTCTCCTGAAAAGAGAATACGGACTGGCTGGAGTTTGATCATGAAGGTTGATCTTGTTTGGACCACACCAAACGCAGAAGAGATGATTGTCGAAATGGCAAGGGTCTCTTCTCCAAAGAACAAACGCAACATGGAGACAGCACCAAAGCTTCTCCGTTATCTGATCGAGCACAAACACTGGTCGCCATTTGAAATGGCAGATATGTGTGTTGAAATCAACACAACACGTGCAATCTCACCTCAAATACTCAGGCACAGGAGCTTTTCTTTCCAAGAATTCAGTCAACGTTATGCAAGCGTTGATCTACTTGGTAACTCACCCATACCTCATCTCAGGAGGCAAGACAAAAAGAATCGTCAGAATTCCACTGATGATCTACATGAAACACTTGGTACAACCCAAGTAGCCAGTTACTACCGACGTATCAGCCAGCTCTTTGAAGAGTCTGAACACCTCTATAAAGAGATGGTCAGTGCTGGCGTGGCTAAAGAATGTGCACGTTTTGTGCTTCCTGTAGCCTCGCCAACAACCATGTACATGAAAGGTAGCTTACGATCCTGGATTCACTACCTTGAAGTTCGTTGTGACGAATCCACCCAACTCGAGCACAGAGAAATCGCAGAACGAATCAAACAAATCTTCTGTCATCAATTTCCTGTTATCGGAGAAGCAGCCTTCCCCAAAAAATCAACAGGATGGCTCGGGCGCTAACGACTGGGAATCAGAAGGACGCAGTCGTTTGTTTTTTTAATTCCTTTAATGCACGTTGGGATTCAATATCCTGACGTGCCACTTTCTTTTTCTTATTGACCAAATAAATGATCAGTGCTTTGTTCATTTGATTTGTCCTCCAGTGACGTATGGAAAGTAACGCTTGTTACGGTACACAAGCACATTCCAGGGACGGTGGACCAAGTTCCACCAGGCACGATCCACTTTGGCCTGTTCCTTTTGCTCGTAACGGCAGCCTCTGTAGGTTAAAGTCATTGATTTGGTATCTATTGTTACCGAAATTATATTCCTGTTGTTATATATGAAGTCGTTCATGCTGTAACAGAACAGCGGACCTGGAATGTCCTTAAACTTATCCATTAGTTTTACTTATCATTCAACACCACTTCACACCATGCAAACACTCAAATTCTCTCGGAGCAACGGCAAACTCAAAGGCCGACTGATCTTTTCGCTGCCTGCTGGCTACAGTTGCCCACATGCTGGCGTCTGTAAGACCTTTGCTGACCGCAACACAGGTGCCATCACTGATCTGCCCCAGATGACTGGCGTTACAGCTGAGCATGAGTTCAGATGCTTTGCTGCCATGTCAGAAGTCAGACCCAATGTTCGCAATGCACGCTGGCACAATTGGAACTTACTTAAAGAAGTACTCAATACATCCAGGGCATCCGATCAAGTGGAAAACGTTGCAACCCTCATTGACACCTCATTGACCTTGATGCCACCAAATAACCTTGTGCGTATTCATGAGTCTGGTGATTTCTGGACAGAGAACTACATGAAAGCTTGGATTGAGGTCGCCAGGCAACGTCCTTATCAAAAGTTCTACGCCTACACCAAGTCCCTTGGCATGTGGCTATCGCTTCAAGATGAGATACCTGACAACTTCTTCTTGACTGCGTCCCATGGTGGGACACTTGATTACCTCATTGGTGCACATCCCAATGTCTTTAAGCGTGTGTCTCATGTTGTCTATACCGAACAACAGGCACAGCAACTCGGCCTCGAGATCGACCACGACGACAGCCACTGCCTTGGTGAGAAGCCTTTTGCTCTCCTAGTCCATGGCAGTCAACGTGCTGGATCAGAAGCCAGCCAGGCAATAGCAAAGCGCAAGAAAGAAAACGGATTTGTTGGTTACGGAACATCTTCTAAAAAATCTTGACTAACAGTTGCACAAAATAAGAAGTTGGGTAGTATTTATCCGACTTCTTATTCTTTCATGAGTTACGTTATTGCCTGTTTCCAAAACGGCATCCCACATGCCGTGACGGCAAACAGTACAACAAACAGTTTTGATCTCATTCCTTTAAACTCTGATGTATCTTTAAACAAGATTTTCTCGCATCCTTATCGTGCAGGTGCGCAGCATGTCTTGACTTGGATTAATAAAAATGACACAGAGCTTGCCAGTAAAGAACTCTCAATTCAAGATGAAGCCCGATTCCGCAAGTGAATCTTGGTTGATCTTTGACATTGAAACCAACGGGTTATTTGACGAAGCATCTACTACTTTCTGTGTTGTTATTTATGACGTACAACTCAAACAAACTTTTAGTTATAGGCCTGATTGCATTGACGATGCTCTTGCTCATCTGGCAACCGCTGATGTTCTCATTGGCCACAATGTAATCTTTTATGACTTACCAGTCTTAAAAAAACTGTATGGTTTCGATGGCTCCTTTCGAGTCATCGATACCCTTATATGCACAAGACTCATCTGGCCTAAAGAGGTTCTTTATGAACTTGACTGCGAACAATATCCGCAGGTTCCAGCGAAACTCAGGGGTTCTGCTTCTCTCAAGGCATGGGGATGGCGATTGGCCGACCACAAGATTGACTATGAGAACTTCACGGAGTTCTCAGAAGAGATGCTTAACTACTGCATTCAAGACGTTCATGTCACAACCAGGCTTTTTAATTTTATTCAAACTCAAAACTATCCAATGTCAGCTCTCAGTCTGGAGCACCAATTTGCGTTGGCGATTAACAGACAAGTTAGATCAGGTATTCCTTTTGATGTGGATGCAGCTCTTGATCTCGTGGATGATTTACGAACAAAGAAAACAGAATTAGAGTATAAATTAAAACAAGTATTTCCGCCTATTGAACATAAAGAACTGTTCACTCCTAAGGTAAACAATGCTAAACGAGGATACGTCAAGGGTGTTCCCTTTGAAAAAGTACGCGTCGAGAATTTCAATCCTGGATCTCGTCAACAAATTGTTGATCGACTTAAACACAAGTACGGATGGGAGCCAGAGAAATGCACTGAAAAAGGAAATCCAATCCTTGATGACGAAGTACTAGAAAAGCTACCCTTTCCTGAAGCTCAACCTTTATCTGAATACATGCTGGTCAAGAAACGTCTTGGCCAAATTGCTGACGGAAATAATGCTTGGCTCAAGCTTGTTAACACTGATGAAGCTAAACTCCATGGCGATCTAATTACTAACGGCTGTATAACCGGAAGAGCAAGCCATCGTAATCCAAACATGGCTCAAGTTCCAGCTGGTTATTCACCTTATGGACATGAATGTCGTAGTCTTTTCCATGCTCCTCAAGGCTGGGATCTAATTGGCATTGACGCCAAAGCTCTTGAGTTGCGTTGTCTTGCGGGGTATCTTGCACTCTGGGATAAAGGAGAATACGCATCTCTTGTTGTTAATCCTGAAGTTGATATTCACTCTTACAACCAAGAACAGTTTGGTGTTGAAACGAGAGACATCAGCAAACGTCTTCTTTATGGCATGCTCTACGGTTGCGGTGCAACCAAAGCTGGCACCATCATCGACCCCAATGAAAAAGATGCAAAGCGTCTGTCAATTCTTGGACGCAATGCAATCAATGGGTTTATGGACAATGTCCCAGCACTGAAGAAACTCAAACAAGAAATTGAAAGCACCATCCAATCTCGTAACTACTTGATTGGACTGGACAGGCGTACGCTTCACTGCCGTTCTGCTTTCAAAGGTTTAAACCTCCTGCTTCAGTCAGCTGGTGCAATCCTGATGAAACAAGTTGTGATCAACATTCACAACAACATCACAACAAACCTTGGCTTGATCTATGACCAAGACTGGCAACAAGTTCTCATGGTTCATGATGAAGTTCAAATTGCGTGCAATCCAAAACACACAGAAGCCATTCGTGAACAAGCTATGAATGCTTTCCCTCAGGCCCAAGAATTTTTTGGGTTCCGCTGTAAAATTGAGGGCGATTCACGGGTCGGTAAGACCTGGGCTGAAACTCACTAACCTTTCGTCCTGTAGGGATGACGTTAAAAGACCGAACCTTTCTCTTCCATTCCCATGAATTTTGCAGACATCTGTCTTCAGTTGTCAGAAGAACCTCGAGAGATCTACATCTCGAGCACACAAACAGCACTCCGTGCCAAAGCTTTGATTCCTCCCGTAGGAAACAAAGCACCAACCCCCATCGAAATCAATGTCTATGGTCGGTTATGCGAACGGTTTGCACGATTCAAAGCCAACAGTCTCCTCTTTGTGCACCAAGCGCAGCTGCGTCATGATGCAACAACTCGGGAGTACTCACTCCATTCCAACAAGCGCACTGTCATTCACAAGGTCACAGATGAGTTTCCCATCTTGAACTTTGTTCATCTGGATGGCAGGTGCTTTAGGCCAGTTGATGCCAATGATTCCAGGGCATTCAAAACACTTGACAGTGGTTTGATGATCTGCAACCAAAGCTTTACCGTTTCTACTGGTAAAAACAAAGCAGACATCTTTAACTTCTATGCCATGTATGACAGCACTCAGAAATATCCAGGGCCTAATTACCCTGAGATGATTCTGAACAACACAGGTAAAGGCACCAGCCTTTCCATTGAAGGTCCCATTGTGACCGACAGCTGGAAAGATCAAAAGACTGGTGAAACTAAAACCCAAACCAAGATCCGTGTTGACAACATGCTCTTGGGCTTTAACTCCCAGGTTAAAACAGAAGGTAAAGAGGAAATCAAACCTCAAACCAATGTGGCTAATGAAGCCAATGTTGTATCTCTTTGGGGAGGTAAAACAACTCCTGATACCCAGGCAGAAGAGAACACCCAAGAAGAAGCCGACAAAGCTCCTGATCCTTGGAACTTAAACACTGGTCTGCCTGATCTTCCTGGTCAGTATGGTCAGCCCCCTGAACTGGAAGATGCTCCTTTCTGATGAAAGATACATTTGAAGGCAACCACAACAAGTTCACTTTCAATCTGAAAGATGACTCTGTTGATTACACGATGGAATTCCAGGAGGCTTTTACAGACAAAATTGTTTGTCATTTTGCCAAGTTCCTCCAGGGCTGTGGTCATAGCGAAGGTTCTATCGCTGCAGCCATGAAGGAAGTCTCAAATGAGTACTTAAGGCTGTCTCAAATGAGTACTGAGATTATCAACAAAGCCTTAGGAAAGAATGACTGTTGATCAACTGCAGTTATTAATCCTGCTTTTACTACCAGGAATGCTGATGTCAGTCATTCTTTTATTTACGTTTGCCGCTGGCGGTTGAGCGTAAAATCGTCCTGGGATGACGTTAAAAGCATCCTCTGCCAAACACATCGCATCTTGTCATGCCAACCAAAGCACAATCTCTCGCTAAACAATCCAGCTCTGCCATTGCAACTCGCTCCGCAGATTCTTTCCTGATGTTCAAGCAGCCTGAATACATGGTAGGCATGCATCCATTGGGAACTCTTCAGCCTCTCGTTGGTAATGAGGCTGGATTCTTTGTCAAGCAAGACACACTGGCAACCTGTAACTGGACTGCCACTGAAGATGACTTTGATGAAGGTACTGTTTTATGGAACCACACTCACCGCTTCCGTACTGGTGCTCGTGATCAAGGTCACTTCTTTACCAATCCTAATTTGTGTTTCGTTCTGCAATCTGGAATCTTGATTGTGGAAGAAGGTCCTGATACCAAGCAACGCATCTTGGGTGACTTCAATAATGAAGAACTCAAGCGCCGGTTTGAACTAGACAAACTTGAAGTTGCAGAAGGCCGTAAGAAAAATCGTGAACTTAATACCCGAACCAAATACCTTGTTTTTATTCTTACAAAAGACTACAAACCTGCACACGAAAGGCCCATTGTTCTAACAACAAAAGGTCTCGTTAGTGTTGAGCTGAATAATAATCTCCAAGAATTCAACAAGGAGATGGACAAGTGTCTGAGCATGCAGCTTGGTATGGGTGCAATGAAGTTTGACCCACGTGTTTCTGCAACACGGGTCTTTAGGCCAACACTTGAGATTGGCAATCGTGGTGATAACAATGTCACTGTGGTTTGTATTGATAACTTTGTTCGTCCCAGCTACGCAACAAAAGAAGAAGCCTTTACTTCCCTTGATCTATTAACCATTCCCAATGAGGATTGGCAGAAGATTTGGGATATTCAAGACGATCCGTTCTACCAGGATTACATCAATGTTCACAGCAACCAAGATGCTGCCAAACTCAAAGGTGCTTATGGTTTAGCTGATGGCGTTAGCCTCAAGCCAGCTGGGTTCCAGGATCAAGCTGCACTTCCTAGTGCCAACATCCCTGAGAACAATCCCACTGGCGAAGACGCCTCACTTTGATCCCACATCAGGATTGGCAATGTCTTGTTCATCAACAACTTTATTGTTAAAGATGAACATGTCTTGAACCAATCCTCTTATAACTCCTTGTCTTTGGGTAGCAATCCTCGCCAAGAGGGTTGCTACCTCTTTTACTTCAGATAAGGAAGTACATTCTTGTACGTGTCGTTTGATTTTTTCCTCCCAGAACTTATCATCAAGAGTTGGTTCTACCTGGAATTCAGACAAAGACACGTACTTAATTTCTTCCATTTGTTTATTTAATTGTTAGTCATTATTTTACTTCTGTTAGTAACAGTTTAAACAATTTACTGTTTCTGTTAACAAACAACACCATGAAAAACAACACCAAACAAGCCATCAAGGTCGGCAGCATCTCTGCCTTGACTGCAGGTGCCGTTGCTTTTTGTATCGGTAATCCGGTAGTCTGGGGTGCTGTCGGCTTGTTTGCCTATCGTATGGGCAAGCTCGCTTACAACGAGTCCACTCCACAGGACAGTGAGTCTTCTCACTCCTGAATTCCAAACCAATCCACACCATGTCATGTCCACTCAAACCTACACACCATTAAATGGGGCGCAGTCGCTCATCTACACGCAGACAAATCTCAGGCGTGCTTTCCCTGATTTTGAAGAAGGTGAAGTCGCCTCTATTTATCTGCGAAATGATCACTGCATCGTGGCTCGTATTGATGGTTCACATGAAACTTACGAGAGGCAATTAGTTGTCAATGCCTACCTGGATTTCAGATCCAGGCTGAAGGACTTCTTCTCTTACCTTGGTCCTAACTACAGAGGTCCATCACCATGGCGTAATGAAATGTACGTCATGTTCAAAGGCTGGCACCACGCTCACGCTCTTGGTCACCTTTCACGCAATGCCCAGCTACAAACTCTCCTTGCCGACAAATTCACTCGCATTCAACACGAAGAAGAACTCCTCGCACTCATCCAATCCGACCAAACCGACATTGGACATTTGGTTGCGCCGAACGGGATTCGGCTTCAGGATCGGCCCATTTCTCTGGATGGTGAACTGGATGATCAACCCAAATCCCAACCCATGCGTAGCGAACCTTACTGCTCATGTGGGTCCTTTCAATCTCAGTTCCGTCATCTTTCTCTATTCGAGAAAGAAATACCAGGCTTTAAACCAGATTGCATCCATCTCAGATGGCACAGACGCTGGATCCAGCACCTTGGCCAGCTGACCCAAGTTCGTAACAACGCACGCAATGGTCAGCCCAGCAACGTTGTTGCATGGTGGTACGCACCTCCATCTGATGGAAACTCAGATGGAAACTTTGTACTACTCCACACCAAGTCAGGTGCTCAAGCTCCAGCCACACACTGGAGGCTCTATGGCCGTGGCAAAACCTTTACCCAACATGATGCTTGGACTTTGTTCAACAACATGATGGAAGCCGATTACCTACCTGTTCCTGGTAAGTATCTCGAGCAACTCAAACCATTTGTCAAAAACAACCAACTCGTTTCAACCAATGCTTGACGCCATTCTGCCTCTCGTCACTGATCTGCTCTGGGCTGCAGCAGCTGCAATGCTGACCTACATGATCAACAAAATCCAATCCCAATTCCAAACCTTTTGAACCATGGAACAAGTAACTCAGGTTAAACTCCAGGAACTAAACATCCTTGAGCTGTACGAGCACTATGGTGCCCTGGAACGCTCTCTTCCTCTCCTTACTTCTGAATCCCAGGAAGTGGCAAAAGCTGAACTGGAAGCCTGTATGGGCCTTCGGTCAGAAAAAATCGATGGCATTTACTACCGCATGTCGTCCCATGAAGATGCCTTGGAGCGCATTAAGAAAGAGTCGGATCTTATTCAGAAGGCAAAACGTCATCACGAATCCCAACTGCGGCAACTCAAGGGGCTGATCAACTGGCTAAGGAGATCTGCGCCAATTGATGACAACAAGATTGTGGGTCGTAACTACCAGTTCACACTATCTAAAAAGAAAGATTTAACAGTTGAAATATCAACTGATGTTGACTGTTGGAGCGCTGACGAACGCAATCAATTCTGCGTTGAACAAAAAGTCACGTCTTATAAGAAGACCGTGGTATGTTCAATGCAAGGTGAAATCCTAAGCGAAAAGGACGAACCTAAAACATCCACTCAAATTCTTCCTAATCTTGATGCAATCCGCACAGCTTTCCAGGCCGGTCAAGAGTTACCACCAGGTGTCAAAGTCCAACAAGAATACTCCATTCGAACAAAACGAATCTTTGGAAGACAACAAGTTCAACCCGACGTGGGACTCGAAGTGGAGCTGGAAGCATCCGAACATTGCGGCACACTTCTTCGGGAAGATTGAACCTCCCTTAGATGTAGAAGATGCATTCGTTCGGCGTGCCACACACCAGCATGCCGCTGATGATTGCACCCTTCAACTTGAGCGCAACCGTATCGAACATGATCTGTGTCTCGATAACAAAGGTTGTACTGATGATGAAGGTGCAAGGAAAATTGCTTTTCTAAATCATCAGGCAATTAGCCTATACAAAGCTAAGCGTTTTCACCAGAATGCTTCTCATGCTTATTGGTACTTTATGATTAAAGAAGACAAACTGTCTTCCAAATAAAACTACTGGGGGTTCCATGGCTGATCCAGCGCTTAATAAAATGATTGCTGGCTTTACCAGTGATGGAACTCCCTTATCTGCTTTAATTGGAAACAAAATGGAGTGGGGTGTTGTTACCCTCGCTGCTGGCATGCTGGCCAATGAACATCTGGCCAGTCAAATGTCTGCAGAAGAACTTGTTGATTCCTGCATTAACTACTACAACGTCATTCAAGAACGTCTTGGTTACTACCAAACACATCAAGCTGCTTCTTTAGAGCGTTTGCTGTAAAGTAAGAAGGCATTTATTTATAGGAATGAAAGCTCCTTCCGTGCCAATCCTGTCATTAAGCTTCTCGGTTGATATTGAACTAGAGTACGACTCTTTTAATGGCAAAACGCCAGAACAAGTTGCGGATGCCATCCAGGATGATATCCATGAATTACTGTGGGATATCGGTCCAGGCGTTGATAGTATCTCTTCTACCGTACTCAATGTCGATCTAAAAGACTAATGACAACCCAGGCACAAGACGACCTTGCTGTACGTCTGAATACAACAGGAGCTTTTGATACTCCTTGGCTCAAAGAACAACTCCTTAACTGGAATGTCAAAGAAGAAGAGAAGAAAGCTCTCTTCATGGAACATCTCTACCATTGTTCTGGTCGCACCAACGGTGTCTACACCGGCCTTTGGCAGGAGTTTTGCATAAAGGAAGCAGGTCCTATCATGCGAAATAAATTCTTTGACATGCTGGACGCTGTCATCCGCCTGCAAAACGGTGAGCTTCGAGAGTTGCAACTACAACAAACACACGAGTTCACCTCTTGATTTCTCTTTAAATTTGTTTAGTATTAAAGCGTTCATCCCAATGGACGCTTTTTTAATGTCCAATCTTGACGATCAAAACATTTACATCGATACAACACGAGAACCTATCGAAACAATTAAGGCTTGGCAAGAATGGTACAAACGCAATCATCCTGAACGTTACACACAAGAACCCATGAACAAAACAAAAGAAGTTAATAATGTTGACTATGACAAAATTGAAAAAGAAAAACGTGTATTAACGTCTGAATTTTCTAGCCTAATTGCTGAGTTTGTTGTGGAAGGGCAGCTGGATGCAAACCAATTCTTTTGCTGTTTAAAAGAAGCAGTTAAGCAACGTGAACTAACAGAAAATGATCGTCATCAAAAAGTACTTGATATTGCTCATCTTATTCATTACAAAGATTGGTACAACATTCCCAAGATCTAAAATGGAGTTATCCATTTAGTGCAAACAAATGCCAACGGCAATAGATCAAGGTCAAGTATTTACTGTTAATAAAGTACAAACCATGAGTGGTTATCCACTCGAGGTAACAACAGTAAGCGGTCAGTCTACTTATATTCAGCCTGGAACAACGGCAGGTGATTCTTTTGGTCGCTTAAGAGTATCAGAACCCTTCACATTATTCGATTCTTCTCATCGTTATACGGATAACGGTAAGTGGGCTACCTCTGGTTCTACTGCAACCTTCAATGCAAATGAAGGCTTGGTTGATCTAACTATTGATACAACTTCTGGTTCACAAGTTTACCGTGAAACAACAAGGGTTTTCTCTTATCAGCCAGGGAAATCTTTGCAAGTCATGAACAGCTTTGTCATGAGTAGTGGCAAAGAAAACCTGCGTCAACGTGTTGGGTACTTTGGTACTGATAACGGTTACTACGTTGAAGTAAGCGGTACGGCAACTCCTTTTCTGGTGCAGCGCTCCAGTAATACCGGCAGTGTTGTGAACACCCGTGTTGCTCAGGCTGATTGGAATATTGACAAGCTTGATGGCACCGGGCCATCTGCCTATACGCTCGATATGACAAAATCACAACTCTTGTGGTTTGACTTCGAATGGCTTGGTGTCGGTACTGTACGTGCTGGATTTTTAATTGATGGTGAACTTGTTCATTGTCATTCTTTCCACCATGCGAACAGCATTACTTCTACTTACATGACAACGGCAACATTGCCTTGTCGTTATGAGATTGAAAATTTAGATACCACTACAACAAACAGCACTCTTAAACAGATTTGTTCTACTGTTTTATCAGAAGGTGGTTACCAATTAGTTGGTAAAGGACGTGCTGCAGGTCAAGAAATTACTGAACCATACGATTTACCAGCTACTGGAACTCTTTATCCAACAGCTGCCATTCGTCTTAAAGCTTCCGCACCAGATGCTGTTGCTGTTCTAAACGGTATCTCTGTTTTGGGTATTACCAATAATGCAAACTACCGTTGGGAACTAGTCAACGGTGCAACAACCATTTCTGGTGGTACGTGGGTAAGTGCTGGTGCTGATTCACCAGTTGAAATCAACACAACGGCAACCGGTATTAGTGGTGGCCAAAGCCTTGTTCATGGGTTTTCTATTGGTTCAAACCAAGGCTCGACCGTAACTGACCTTTCCACTAATGATTTGTTTAAGTATCAGTTACAAAGAAATTCTTTTGACGGTACCTCTAATATTCTTGCCCTTGTTGTTTCAACTCAAAGTGCAGGAGCTGATGTCTTAACTGCATTAAACTGGGAAGAGGTTAATTATTAAGTATGTATACTCCTGGTCCTCAAATGCCCCAGGAAATGCCTGCTGCTGTCCAGCAAGCTGCTCCTGAACCTCAAGCAAAACCCAAAGGACCTACCAAGTCCAAAGGTGGAGACGTTGGTGCTTTCATCCAGCAGCTCATTCAACTGTCTGCTTATGTTCATCAGCTCCAGGTGCAATCCCACCTGATGCACTTCAACTACGAAGCACCTAACTTCACTGGAATCCATGCTTTCCTGAAAGACCAATACGAAGCTCACATTAATCAGTTTGACAAACTGGGTGAGTTCATTCGCAGCATGGACTACTTAATGCCCATGTGTCATGACGGGTTGATGGATGCCAGTCCTGATTTCAAGCACGTCAAGAGCTATAAACCTACTGAGATGCTCACGGTTTATTACAAGAACCTTGAGGAGCTTGGTATGAAGACCAAGAAGCTTGAGCCTGTTGCTGCCAAAGTCAAGGCCATCGACATCCAAAACTACATGGCTGAGTTATGCGGGGAAGCCTTCAAGGCTGCCTGGTTTATTAAAGCAACCCTGCGGAACAGTTAATGAATCCTATTCTGTTAGCGGGTAAATTTTTAAATAACCCAATGATCAAAACAGCTTTTGATCAGAGTGCAAAAGCAGGTATTGCTTATGGGGCCAATCAGATTGCTAATGATCCTGTTAATAAATTTGCCGGTTTTATGTTTGGTTTACCTTACGCAACAATTCCTGCAACTGCAGCTATGACACTCAATGCAGGTGCTACCGCTCCGGGTACCTTAGACGAAGCTCAACGTTTAGGTTTGTATAACAAACCAAATTAATCAACCTGACCACGGAACCACTTCTGCTTTGTGGTAAACCACTCGGCTAACGTCACTGGATCCTGTGGTCCAACCAAGTGATCACTGGGGTCTGGTTCTCCAAGATCTAAAGCATTACAGAAGGCATCCAGATCCGTCTGGGTGTCTTCTTCTTGCATGGCAGTACGCCTTGCTTGCCGTAACCACGTATCAACTGTGGGGTTGCGGGCAGCTAACTTCTGCAGCCACGCCATATCCTTTAATTCAACCGGTGCTCCTTGACTAATGCGTTCACAGATAAATTCAACACGCAACCGAGTATCTGTTGAAAGCATTGCACTATTTATTTTGTATTAGTCTAAACCAAATTTAGTTCCTAATTTTAATTTTAATCTTTCCAGTGCTCAATCCTGTGACAACAAGAGCAAAGCACTTCGCATTTATCTATTTCTTTTTTGATTAGTTCCCAGGAGTAACCTTCTCCCACCATGCGAGATACTGATTTACTTTTATCATCATTATGATGATGAAACTCTAATGCACGGTGATCATCATATCCACAACGCTGGCACTCTAATTCTTTCTTGTAATTTACAAGCTGCTTGCGTCTTTCTCGAATACGTTCTCGATTACGAGCCAACTTATCTGATATCTGTATAAAAATTATACAGATATTAAGAGCCTTATGTCAGATTTGAACTGACGACCGCTCGCTTACAAGGCGAGTGCTCTGGCCACTGAGCTAATAAGGCGTCTTCTGATTATAAATCACTCATGGGATCAAAAGGATCCTTAGCTGAATCAGAAGGAGACTTAACAATTGCGCAAGCTCTCTTATAAAAAAAGGAGTCCGTTTTACCAGACTCCTCTAGAACGGTTTTAATTTTCTTCCAGTTCTCGTAGGTGTGCTTGTCCATTGGTTTCGTTTGGGGTTTTCCAGAAATAATCATCAGTCTGACCCAAACGACCCCATTTAGGAGCGTGTTCTACATCAAAATATCTTGTTGATACTTTAAAGTCGGGAGTCTTTAACTGATCATTGGTTAAAGATGGGTCAACCATTCGACAACGATTATTGGGATAAGCCCCAATTTGACCATTGTCTAAAGCAACAATGTTGTGTGACTTGTGTTCATCGGGAACCTCAGAAAAGTAATAGTCGGGTTCGTTTCGATGTGGATGGTAATTGTCAATGGTGAATAAATATTCACCCTTCATATTGCCAGAAGCACGAGTCATGACCTCGAACTCCATATTATAAATCAGGTTCTTTTCGACAACTACCAGGCCAGTATCGAAGCCATTCCAGAATTGGAGATCAGTTAACGGCAAATCTGGCTCAGGAGGGGTAGGTACATCAGGATGATCAGAGTTCCAAGAAAGGAAGGCGCTAATAGGGAGTTTGTCATACAGTGCTCCGTATTCTGTTAGGTACGTTTCGAAGTAAAGTGCACGTCCTGTAATACTTTTACACGATACCCAGTAACCTGGTGTGTATTCTCCATGACCATCTCGCAAATCTCTTAGGTACTCTCGACGTACCCACACCTTTACTGGAGGTACATTTGCAACGAGAGTAGACATAAAAAATCCCGGGGTACTAAGCCGGGACCAATCTAACTAACCGCTCAAACGTTCGCCGCAAAGCGTGAACTTTAAAAGTATACATTATTTTTTCTTTAGATTCTTATATCGTCTGGCAGCACGTCCTGCTTTTTTTGCGCGTTCAGTATTAGGAATAAACTGTTTACCCTTTCGACTGCCAGCCCGTTTCTTTTGATCTGTTTCCTCCCTCTCTTCTTTTGATAAAGAAGCCCATGCTTTTTCTGGGAGGTAACGCTTGGTGTATCCCTTTTGAATTGCCTTGTCAGCCATAATTTACCTGCCAAAATATGGAAGTTTGCCTTTTAGTAATCGGCTATATACGTAACGAGCTTCGTTTGTAAGCGCTCTTCCCGCTCTTGCGCCCAAGTCTGTTTTAGGGTTTGGCTTGACAGATGGAAGCCAAGGCACTGGATTGGCCGCAGCTTTGCGAGTAACCACATCAGTTAACGAACCTGGTTTTCCTTGCATATACAGTGCGCTTCCGGCCGCAACGGGAGCTGCAATCTGTGCTGCAGGTGTCACCACTCTACTAAACATTGGCACATATTTACCTGCCACATTTGCAACAGCCTCTGTACCCGCTCCTAAAAGAACATCTTGTGCCGTTGTAAGCGCTGCTTTTTTGTAGTTATTTTGCTCAACTGCTTTTGCAACTTCGGGGTTTAAAGCCGAAAATGCTGCACCAATTGTTGCACCTGGAATATTTTCTTTTACAAGATTAACACCGCCTTGAATAGCACTTCCAACTGGGTCAATTCCATAAAGCTGTCGTAACTTAATGAAATCAATATCACCTGTCATTCTACGTTGGTCAAAAGGGAAACGTTCTTTAGCTTCCACAAGATATTTAGACCCCGGTCGAGCCAAAACTTCTGGTTCTCCCGCTCCAGGGGTGATTAAATAATTAAAGTCTCCTGGAGAATCTGCTTGTACTTGGAACAAAGTCTTTTGTTTATTTTTTTCTAAAGCTATTTGTTTTTTGAACTCTTCATTGCTTAATGAAAAATCTAAAGGAGGTCCTTCATTAATAAAGGGACCGGCAATGTTTATGTCTGGACTGAAAGATTTAAAACGAGAAAGAGTTATCTCTTCGCCAACGTTTGGTGATACATCAAGCGTTGTTCCTCTATACAAAGGACCTTCTTTTAAATTATAAGAGTAAATCTTGTTTGGTTTAGTTTGGGCTAAATTTGTTAACTCATTGATACTAGCTAAAGAGGTTGGGGTTTTCCAATTGTGCTCAAACTCAATATAGTTGTTTAAAAAATCAAAAGACTGTGGATTAGCACCTTGATTAATTAGGGCGTTTTCATAATCAAAATTATCAGCCGTTGAAAGACGATTCACTAACTTGCGAACTTGCTCTCCCCGATATCTAGGGTCCACATCTCTCTCTGAAAGATTGAAAAACCTCAAAACCTCTGGAGAACCTAAATTATACTTTTGTTCTGACATTATGCGTTCACCTCAATGCATTCATCAAACGTGCGTGACTTCAAGATGTCGTGGATCTCTTGCCTTCGGCCAAGGTTTTCTGTCGTCTCAAAATAAGGATCAGAGTACAGGCGTAGTACCAAGGCTTGGTACTGCGCACATGACAACATCCAGTCATCAACTGGTTGCACAGTGAGTAATAAAGATAAAATTAAAATCATTTGCTGTCTTTATACTTTTGTGCTGCCGACTTAGCCTTCTTTCGCTTTTCATATTCATCCTTCGTCATCCACTTCTCCTTACCCCACTTCTTTAATGCCTTTTGCTTCTTGCCTTCACCACCTTTGTACCCGCCACCAGCTTTCTTATACTCGGAAGCAACGAGCTGAGCCTTACGCGCAGACCACTGACCAGGCTTGCCTCCTTTAGAGCCAGCCATTACACGATCTTTAATACGTTCCCTTAACTCAGGTTTCGTATATTTACTATCATCCTGTGCCATCAGGATTATTGTTTCGTTCTTTTATTATTTTATCCCACTTACATGGACGAGCTTTCTTTTCCCATCCTTTTGGAGGATGGGGAATCATATACATCAATTTTCCAAAGAACTCTTCTAGGCGTTCTTCTTCTGTATAACGTTCAGCCATAACTGATTCGTTACCATTCGAGTGACTCGTTGTTTTGATTTTGAGGGCTAAACTTTTGCATTACTTTTTCCATTGCTTCAAGGCTGTCTAACTTGGCAATTAAATCAGACAACGTATTGATAACAATGGGGTGTTCAGACCTTGCAGCAAATGCAAGTGCCTCCCTCAAATGAGATTGTGCTTCATCAACAGAAGCTTTAACTTGGGTCGAAAGAGACATTTCAGATTCGCGAGGTGTTCTGATTAAAGTAATTTGCATTTCTCTTTTGCTTTCTTTTATTATCTTTTGAAAACTAAAAGAGAACAATACGGTTTACTCAACTAAGTGAGGGAGAAACCGAACAGAGTAGCCGTCTGCCCCAAGGGGGAAAGTAGCCTTAAATTCTTTAATTGTCTTCTCAATATATTCAAGGTTATCCTTGCTAATTGCTGGAGATGTGCCCATAAAGAACACATGCTTTAGGACATCATAAGCATTTGGATAAGCTTTAGGATCACCCAGGCTCCGATAAGCTGGGTGCAATAACAAATTGCCAGCAAAATAATTGCGCGTTTGAATTCCGTTTCTTTCAAGGTGTTGCTGAAGCGCTTGCTTCACATCAGGATTATCACAAATAATAGGAACCCCAAACCAAGAAGTTTCAGCACATTCTTTTTCCCCAACAACACGGATCCCATCAGATAAATCTCCAATCAGATTCGCAATAAATTTATAGTTCTCACGACGAATCGTGTGAATCTCTTCAAATTTCTTTAACTGAACAAGTCCTACAGATCCTTGCAGGTCCAGGGGTTTGAGGTTATAGCCGATCTGACTAAAAACGTATTTGTGGTCAACCACAACGTCATAGTCATCTAGCCATTTGTCAAAGCGCCGGTTACACATACCGTTAGCCAGCATGTTGCATTCCCCAACGCAATAACAATCACGTCCCCACCAGGCAAACTGCCGAGCTAAACGGATAATCTCTTCATTGTTGGAAGACACCATCCCACCCTCAAAGGTGGTGATGTGGTGTGCTGGATAAAAGGAACAGGATGCTGCTACAGCATGCTTAGTTAAATACTCTCCTTTCCACTTGGAGCCGAGCGTGTCGCAATTATCTGCGATGTACTTTATCCCATTTTTGTTACAGATATCGAGTAAACGATCCAAGTCATAACTATTACCCAGAACAGGGCTACTGAAAACAGCAACGGTTTTGTCAGTAATGGCCGCTTCGACATGATCAAGATTCCAATTCAAATCATTCCAGGTGATATCAACAAACTTCGGAACCAAATTGTTTTGCAGGATCGGGTTAAGAGTCGTTGGAAAGCCAACAACGCTGACGATAATCTCTGCATCGTCTTTCCAGCCGTAGTACTTTTTCAGTGCAGCAATCATCACCAGATTGGCTGAGCTGCCACTGTTCACCATCAGTGAATGATCAAAGCCAAACTGCTTTGAGAAGGCTTTTTCAAATCGATCAACCTGTTTACCAGCTGGGTACCAGGCTCCTTCAGTCAGTGTCTTTACTGCTTCAGTAATTTCTTCCCCATCAAAATAGGGTCCGGCGTAGAGAACTTTCGACTTAGACATAGATCCTTAATCCCCTCCTCTATTGGAATGAGATGTTTAAAACCAAGTGCTTGTAGTTTAGTGCAATCAAGAGAGAATCGAACGGCTTGATCGTAATTTGTAGGGGTATCTACCCTGCTTACACATGCATCTGTTCCTAAAATTCGATTGGCTTGATCTAAAGCAGATCCCAAGTTTGTAGCAATACCAGTGCCAATGTTGTACGTCTCGTTCAATTCACCAGCTGTGCACACAAAATCAATGGCTCTGCAGGCATCCATCATGTGAATAAAATCACGAGACAGATTCAGGTGCACCAGTACGTCTTCATTGTTCTTTAGCTTGTTGACCAGGAAATGAAGGGCATTGCGCTTGATGTTGCCGTTATCTGGGCCTCCATAAACATTGCCCAGGCGCAAGATTCTATAGGCAATACCGTGTTCTTTGCAATACTCCTTTACTAATCGCTCAGCTGTGTACTTCGTAATCGAATAAAAACCGTTTGGATTGCAGAATGAATCCTCATTAGGATGCTCATGCTCTGGTCCATACACAAACCAGCTGCTAATAAAATTAAATTCTTTGACACCAAACTCACGGCAAGCTTCAAGTCGTTTAAGAAGCACAACCAGGTTGGTTTCCACATCAATGTGTGGATTCTCTTTAAATGTTTTGTTGTCAGTTGTACTGATCAGATATAGAACACGTTTACTAAACGGATACAACCTTTCCCTTGGAACAACATAAGAGGCGTAAGCTCCGTAAAAATAACTGCCGATTAATCCTGTTCCGCCATACAGACTTAAATCCATCTCTGCCTTTGAGATCGAGCAGGGTCGTATAACCAATAATCAAGCGGTAATTCCATATCAAATGGAGTTGTATACCGTTCGTTTGTAGGTGTTCCGCCCCATTTCTCTACATAATACATTCCGTTTCGACGGAATGTTTCTTGATTCTTACGTTGAAATTCAACACTTCTTTTTAAAGTACTGCTAACTTTATGTTCATATTCCAAGGGGAAGTACTCCCATTCTTTGCCCACCAGCTTCATTCGATAACGGTGGTCGTTGTCTTCGTAGTAGGCAGGAAAGAAATTCTCGTCTAAAAAACCAACCTCATACAGTAAATCAACGCCAAAGATCATGGCAGAGTAACCATTCTGCGTTTCATCGCACAGAATTGCTTCAAATGGTTGAGTCAGGCGCTCACCCAAACGTGCAAGCTCACCTGGCTTGAAGTGCCAATCAACAGAAAAAATACACCAGTATTCTCGATCTGTATTCTGTTTAACAATCTGGTTGACGCTACCAGAAAAACCAACGTTTAGTGCATTGGTTACCAGCTGAACTTCTCCTACAAATTCATTTGGCGTTGATAAAACGTGGTCAATTGCCTCTCGAACACTGGGATCTTTGCCCATTGAGTTGTCGAGAATAAAGTACCGTTTGACTGGATAATCAATACAGCTGTACTGCTTAACCAGATCTTCTCCTCCGTTGAGGATCATGGTACCAATCATCTCGATTGGTTTTTGTGTTTCAACTTGGGCAACAATCTTGCGCGTCATAGGTCAATCCGTAAATACTCTTCGCCTTCTGCTTTCAGTTTTTCTTCGAAAGCATCAGCTTCCTTGGTTTCAATATCCTCAAAGGCAATACCGTGCCTTAACCGCATATCTCGAATCAGAAACGTTTTAACACTAATGTCTTCTTCACAATAATAAAATCTAGTGAGATTACAAGACACCTAAGAACTCCAATACACTCATTTTATTCAACAACTCTAGCTGGATCAATACAACGATCCCTACCATTGCAGCCCTTCCGTTCCAACGTTCAACATAAGCAACGTAATCATCTGGATGCCAGGGAATATCATTGAATTTCAGGTCCACCATATTTTCTTTGAGTGTTTTCCACAGTTCTCTGGGAATCC
>Ga0208428_1000018_pt1 | contig 80917 bp, 86 predicted proteins | sample DEB08_DNA_11_FD_184535 | JGI IMG/M metagenome (GOLD analysis project Ga0208428, IMG submission 184535) | Aqueous microbial communities from the Delaware River and Bay under freshwater to marine salinity gradient to study organic matter... | ecosystem: Environmental > Aquatic > Marine > Coastal ... | reverse complement strand
TGGATTGAGTATTTGGACCGAGCCGCCGAGAGTTCAGATTCTGAAGTAGTGTTAGTGGATGATTGCCGTTTTATCAATGAAGCCGAATGGTTCAAACGCCACGATTGGATTTTGATACGACTCAGTATTGACGAAGAACTGCAAAAGTCTCGTTTAATGGACACTTATCCGGAAGATTGGGAGGTTCATTGGAACAATCGGGCTGATGCGTCAGAAACGGAAGTGCCTCAGATTCCAACCGAACTGGTGGACTTTGAGATTCAAGCCGAAAACTCGGACCGACTCATTGATAATCTGTTAGATGCTATCCGAGTCTATCACTCGTAATCACGAATAGTAACGCCAGTTGGGAACCGAGGCACACCGTCTCGGCTTTTTTCTTGGAACCGAACCGTCAAGTCTTTGCCGACGATTTTATCACGGTCTCGCCACATTTGTTCACGGGCCGCCATTGTTCCCATTGGACGAGCCTTGAAAGTTTTACCGCCTTTGGTGGTGCAAATCCAAACTGGAGTGTTGCTGTCTTTACCGGTGGCTTCTTCATAACCGACGATTTCAAACTCTTCATCAAAGAATCTCTTGAGTTTATACAAGGATTCACCGCTGCGACCCGCCATATACGGCAAAGTGATGTTGCGAAGCATGATGCCTTCATAGCCGGCATCCACGGCATAATCCAAAGCCGCAACCATTTGGTCGGAGATACCGCTGCCCCGAGGAATGGCTAACTTGGAAGCCGGAATCGGAGTGACTACCCGATACCGACGCTGGATAGCGGGACTACTGCGACGATGATACTTGAGAACGAGAGCCATGCGCTCGGCATAACTAAGATGAGGTTTATCGGGGAAGTAAGCATCAAAAATCAGATAATAGAGTTCGCCAGAGCGAGGGTCTCCCGCACCACGACGCACAATACCCGAGAGTTCGTTGAAATCTTCAATAGGGGCTTTACTTCCGACATCGGCATAAACCTCACCGTCCAAAATCATGCTGTCGGGAAACTTAGAACCCGAATCGGTGAATCGTTGGTCTCGGATGTCGTTAAGTGAGGCACCGTCAAAGGTTTTATCGTTGCGACTGACCAACACGGGTTGTCCACGGTTGTTAAGACCGGAAAGCGCACGGACACCATCATACTTGAGTTGAATCACGAAATCCTCGGGACGACGCCAAATAACCGGTGGCTTTTGTTTGTCTAAATCAATTTTCTTCGCAAGGTCTGGTTCCGGAAATGGAAAGTTAGCGATGTTGTCCATAGTCTGTGTAACTCGTTAGACTACTTAAAGTTTCACTCTGAAACCAAAGTAAAACTCAACGGTTCGGGGTCTATGCCGGCATCCCGAGCATATTCCAATGAGTCTTGGTTAGAGTATTCTTCATAAAACCAAGGCCATGTTGCTAAAGAAGGGTTGGGATGGAACTCAAAACTACCATTTTTCTTTTCAATAAGGTAATTGGGCAACACTTTTTGGAGAGCCTCACTTGCTTGATACAGATTGCCGTTGAAGGTTTCCATAATCCAGTTTTCTATTAAGTTTTGTTCCACGACTAAAGCGTTGAATAAACCTTCATTGGCTCCGTCTTTAAGTTCCTCTATTTGTTCGGGAGCGTATTGCAGATTCCAGACGAAAGTTTTCATCGGCATGACGATTTCGGAAGGTCGCAATTTCCAATTTTCAAGATATTCCCAGATAACTGACTCTGGGTCGCCGTATTTGAAAGCCGAAGGATAATACCATTCGCTGAAGTAATCTATTTCTTCCCAGAAGTTCACAAAGTTTCGCCAAATGTTGTTCAGAAAGGTTTTGGTGGCTTTTATCTGAGCGTCAGTAAGAGGCGACCACCAGTTAATACTGCGAGTAAAAGCGGGATGGCGAACTAAAGAAGGGACATAACGGTGCCACAGATTCAGTAAGTATTCTATATCGCCGTCGTTTTCTTCAAACAGCCAAGTGTCGCCGTCTTCGTTGAAGTCTTCTTGAAAAACCCATTCATCAAACAAGGCTCGCCATTGTTGGTTGGTGCTGTCTTCAACCGGAATCCGAGAGTCTGATTCATCAGTTTCGCTTTGCATAACGGCTTGTCCATGATACCAGTTGAAATAATCTCCGGATTCAATAGCACGGGCCACAGTTTCTAAACCGTCTCGTCCGAAACTGGCGACAAAAGCAGCATACCGATTAGGATTTTCGGTGCGGTCTGATTCAGAAACGGGCCACGGAGCCACTACGGGGTCATAGAAAACTTGAGTGCCGTCGGTTCGGAAACCATAGTTGTCGGGATTGCGAATGTCTCGGACTACGAAACCAATACTCAACAAGTATTGCAGTAGTTCTTGATAGTCTCGGTTGTCCATTGGAGTTGGAAGTTCAGAAAAGCGGTCGCAAAAATCGTTGGCATCGGTGCAAGGAATGGCTTCCATTTCCCAGACCGCATATTGACGACCGGTGCGAAAGTCTCGGAGAACTTCGTCTCGCAGTTCGTCCCAACCGAAATCATCGGCACTTTCAATGAGTTGGCGACGAAGCATCGGCGTGACTTTACCTTCGGAATAATTGTAGATAACCGGAAACACTCGGGGAGTGTTGCCTCGGAATAAAACTTGGATGAGTTCAGATTGTTGTTGATTAACGGCTAACAAAGCGTCATTAGCCGACAAAGGCTCGTCGGGTTTCGGCAATTGCACTAACTTGAGGTAATGCTCCGGATTGTCCATGTTTTGAAAAACATAACCGGCTTGACCGGCTCCAATCATTTTTCCGAATCTCATGGTTAATACTTCCAGAAGTCGTTGCGGTCATCCACTACTTCGACTTCTGAACCAAAGGATTCTTGGCGGCGAGAGTTGAGCCAGACCAGAGAAACCAAACCGGCAGTTACCAGACCAGCCGAAACAAGATTCTTAGCCCACAGTCGCTCGCTGCGAAACTCTACGGAACCCGCAGCCGGACCTTCAAGGTCCACAATACCCATGTAGCCCATATCACCGAGAGCATCTTGGAAAGCGAACCAGTCCACACCGGATTGATTTTGCAGGCTACCGTCGGAAGCATTGGTGTTTTGACCCGACTCTCGGGTAATTGCCATAGCGTCCACACCGGGATTACTGCGTTGCATAGCGTCCAGAATCACGGCACGGTTGGGGAACACCAGAGTTCGCACTCGGTTGTGCATCACGGCTTGACCAGTATTGCTGTCTATTTGTTGATGAGGATACACAAGGAATTGCACGACTCGCTCATCGTTGTCTCGGCTGCGAATAAACTCTCCACAAATGTCGGTGGAAGAAAAGTATTGGCGACCAGTATAGATGCGACCGTCTTTGAGTGGGTGTCCGTGGATAGTCCATTTACGGTCATGGAGTCCGTTTTTAGCAGCGTCTTGGGCGGCTTTAGCCGTCGGAGATACTTCAATGCGAGATTCACCACCGAAACTGGGTTCTCCAAGATGATACTGACCGTCTTTGAGATAGACATAACACATCCATTCTCGTTCTTCATTGGTGTTATCAGAATAGGTTTTCATGTCCTCAAGCGCACCTTGAGAAAAACGGTTAAACTCGTCTTGCCAACCTTCCATGTTTGGAATGAAGCGTTTCTGATACTTAAAGACTTGGAAAACAACTCTGAGCGAACCTTTAAGTAGTCTAACGGGGTCAGGGTAGATATGGCGGAAGTTCTGTGGCTCAATATCGTAAATGGGAGTCAAAAATGGAGTGATGAAAATACCTACCGTGTCGGAGATGGCAAAGGATGGGTTCCGATGTATCGGGTTTCTATGATAGGCGGAGAAATCATTAACTCTTCGTTGTCTGATGCGGTGCTATGGATGCAGAACTATACCGAAATTGTGAAACCGGCTTTGAGCCAAGGTAGCGGAGGTCCGATTGGTTTTACTGGATTTTTGGCGAGAATGGAAGACATCGCTGTGGTTTCAGAGAGTCTCAGTCGGATTGCTTATTTGGCTCCAACTCGTTTTCCGCAAATTGATTTGAAATATGTCGGTAACATTGAAGAATGGCCGCCCCGAAATATGTGGATTGCTCGTCAAGACGAAGACAACGAAACCTTAGATGAAGATTTAACTGGTGGTGGTGGCGGTAATGACCCCCGCCCACGCCGAGGCCCACCAAGTCCGTTTCCTCCGAAGCCAAGTCCTTTTGACCCACCAGTAGGTCCTCCGGTTCCGGGTCCGGGTCCTGACCCTACACCTCCGCCTCCATTCCCCGGTCCCGAACCTTTTACGGGTCCAGATGCTCCCGATGGTCCGGCGGGACCACCGATGCCCGGTGGCGGCGAACCCGGCGACGATATTTCTGATTCCACACCGATTTCTGATATGATGGACACGATGTCGGATGCTGATTCTAAAGCCATGCAAAAAGGTAAAGAGGATGCGATGAAACACAAAGCGGAACAGAAGTCCAAAATGGAACAAGGCGCACGCCGAGCCGCCCAAGGCAAAGCCGATGCTGAGTCGGCCGCTGGCGGTGAACCCAGTCCGGACGGAACAGGTCCTGATTCAGACCAAGCCAGCCCAGATGGAACCGGAGGCCCAAGTGGTGAATCCGGTGGTTCTATGCCCGGAGGAACCGGAGGTGAACCTTCGGGAACTGGAGACGGCGGAGCCGATGGAGACGGAAATGGTGATGGTGGCGAAAGTGGCGATGCCGGAGATTCTGGAACGGGTGATAGCGACGGAGACGACGGAAGCGGAGGAGAAAGTTCCTCGGATAAAAACCCTGATGACGGCGAATGTTTCGGTGAGTGTGCTGATGCAGCGATGGAAGCGGTCAATGGTGCCCGTGAAGCCTGTGAGTATGCTGACCCGAGTTCGGAACAAGATGTGGCGACGGCGGAGCAAGCCAAACAGGATGCCATAGATGCGTTGGAAGCCGCTAAAGAAGCGGCGGATAAAGACCAAGAAAACGGACACATGACGCCAACAGAAGCCGAGACTCAGAAAACCAAAGCCGAGGCTCTGCAAGAAGCCGTGGAATCAATGGAACCCGGACAACCGACCAGTCCAACTGGAATGGCGGCTCAAGAAGCCGAAGCCCATGCTGATGCAGCGAATGAGGCTTCCGAATCGGGTGAGCCTTATGAGGCCGCAGCCGAAGCGGTGGCTTCTAAAGAAGCGGCTGACCGATGCAACGACAAAACTAATCCTCGCAACAACGAAGACATTCAGAACTCTCGGGCCGCAGATAACGCAGCGGAATCCGCTTTGGATGCAGCGTTGGATGGTCCCGAGTCAGACCAATTGAGTGATGATGTCCGAGAAGCCTTGGAAGAAATGCGTCAAGAAGTTTCGGAACGGGCTGAACAACGAGACCAATGTATTGAAACTGCTAATGATAGCAAGCAAACCAGCCAAGAAGTTTTGGACAAAGCGTATGAGGAAGACAGCGATAAAGCAGCGGAACAAGCGGTGGAAGCCGCTGATAAAGCCGAGCAAGCCTTCCGTGAACAAAATCCGGCTGATGATTTGCACCGTGAAGCCGTGAACGAAGCGGTGGAACAAGCAATTGAGGCTCTTAATGATATTCCCACACAAAACGACGACACAGAAGATGCTTTGGACCGAATGGAACGACTTCGCCAAGAGCAAATGAAAAATGACCAAGCAGCCGAGGAAAAGTGGGGTGTGTGGAACATAGAATCTGGAAGTTGGGTGAACGGTATGAACGGTGCGCCGTTGGTGTTTGAAGACGACCGAGAAGCCCGTGATTGGTTGAATGCCCGTGGAGGTGTTGTGTGATGGCCCGTGCTGAAATCCGAGTTTATGAAGACCCGAAAGACGATAGTTTCAACAAAAGTGGACTACCTGATGCTCAGAAAGATGCGTATGATGAAGGTTGGGACGAAGGCATGAGCCAAGAAGACCAACTCAGCAGTATGACGAAAGAAGATTTTGAACGCAAACTGGGTGAAGCCACCAAGATTGTGAACTTTAATGGACAAATGACGCTGTTTGAAAACAAAGCCTTCAACGGTAAAATGACGGAGTATGTGATTAGTCAAATTATGTATGGCTATGCACCACCCAGTCTCGGAATCGGTTATGAGGTCAATATCGTGGATTGGGTGCAAAATCCGAATCCCGAAGAATATGTCGTGGTCAGTTCATCAGAGACTTTGCCTCCAGAATTGGCGGCTCCAACTATTCAAATGGCACAGGGACATTGGACGCTGTTTCTTCGCAAAGAGAATCTGGAAATGTTCCAACCACCCGAAGTTTCGGCAGCGATGTTAGGATTGGCCGAGGATTATGAGATGATGGGCGAGATTAGTGAAGTGAACCTTGATGTGGTGGACTTTGAATCGCTCCGAAAGTATATCAGTCGGGATGTGTTAATCAAAGGACGAGGCGAACTGTATGTGCGACCCGCCGACGGTGAACTCCTGAAAATGGAAAGTCCGGAACGAGGTTGGCGAAAAGTGGAACGCATCAAAGTGATGGGAGATAAGTTCGATAGCATCCTGCCCGAAGTGGCTCGCTGGGCTATGGAGAAAAAAGGCTTTAGCGTGGCGTCAGCCACAGCAACTGAAGTAACTATTACGGCCGAAAGTTCGGCTCAAGCCGAAAAACTGGCGAAAGCCCTGAACAAAACTGGTTTGCTGACGGCACAAGTCTCGGGTGAATCGGTGCAGGTGAATTATTGATGTCGGAACCGAAACCGTTGGAGATTCTCAATTGGTTGGTGCCGGACACACCGTCGCAAGTTCTGATGGTGAGACTTCAACGCTCTTACCTCAATAAACGAGGAAAAATAAACGATTTTGAACCGATGATTACCAAACCCTATGCTTTAGAAACCGAGGGTTGGACGGTGATTAACACGACGCTGGCTAACATCGTTAAGAGAGACTATTCAGAGGCTTATGAAGGTAAGTATGAGGTCAATCTAACTTTGTTTAATCTGGCTCCCGAAGGTTGGTCGTCCGGAACGAAGGAGAACACACCGAGCCGAAAGAATGTGATTCAGAGTATCGTGAATCAACCCACAGAAAAAGAAATCTCGGAATGGGTCTCCAACAATCGTTATACTCGGAAAAGTAAGCAAGGAATGTTGCCCCTCTGGATTTACATTGATGTCAATGATGCCCAAAAAAAGGTCTATGTAAGAATCATTCCTCGTTTGAAAAACCGACAGTATGAAATCGGCAGCGTAGTTTCGGTCAGTTCGGAGATTCCCGAAGACTTGTGGATGATGGTTCCTCTCCGAGACAACAAACCGAATTATCTGTTAGAAATTAACCCGCAAAAGGTCGGTTAGACCGATAAATGTCCGAAAAATCGGGCTACTGCGTGCAACTTTATATGAGTGATACACCTATGCTGTAATATCCCCGACAAGGAATGGAGCAAACAGAGGTGAGTCAAAATCCGAAACATGAAGGAACCAAGTGAACCTTTATATCGGTGATGACCCATAGTAAGAATGCCCACAACAAACATTGGGGACAAAAAAACAAGAAAACAAAAGGTGAAAAATATGAGTGATGTAGAAGCATTTTTGAACGAACTGGAAAACATTGACAACGACCGAAAAGCCGAGCGTGCCGCTTCCCGTGGCCCTCGCACCGTCTATGATGTCATCAAGCCCGAAATGGGTAAGGTGTATCAAGGCTACACGCTGGTTTCATTTAACGAAACCACCTCTCCGCTTGGTTCGGAGAGCATCTGTGTGCGTCTGGTTGCTCCCGGCAACGATGGTGAATCTGAGGCTGGACGCCGTGTCAAGTTCTATGTGAACGGCTACGAGAAGCAAGACTTTGAACGCTTCATCAAGCAGAACAACATCGTGACTGCTAACGATGACGGCGGCAACGATTACAACCTCCCTGTGAAGTTGGACTTCCTCCGCAAGATGAACGACAGCCAGAAGAACGCTGGTCGCACTTTCAAGAGTTTCCACGGTATCATCCGTGATGCTGACTCGGCGGCTCTCCGTGAATCCCTTCCGGAAGTTCCTGAAGACCAAACCACAACCGAGCCATACACCGCCCCAGTTCAGGACGAGTGAGACTAAGCATCAGCCCTTCGGGGCTAATCGCTTTCGCTTGTTCCACTACGGCGTGAGCAATCGCAGGTATCGGTAGCCGAAAGGCTCAGAATCGGTGATTGAGAGGGTTTAACAACGAACCTCCTGTCTGGAGTCATGGTTTGCTTCGGTGAACGGTGGCTTTGCCCTCGGCTCTAACTGGTGAAAACTGGGTGTCTGGTTCGCTCTGGACGCTTGGGTAATGGTGTGTCGTCAGGCTTGTGCATCTCTGATGCTGAGTCGGCGGTAAATCGGCGGAACTTTCTCCTTGACTCCAATGTTCCTCTTGAGGAACAAGGGTTGAGGTAAGGTTTATGAAAGTGATTGGTTTATATGGGGTTATGATGTGGAGCGAAAGCATGGAGGGTGGCTCAAGTGTTGCCTATTCCTGACTCTATCATGGAGTTTGTGTCCCGAGTCTCAAAGGACTATCGGAATGTCTCAGCCGACATCGGTAAGATTTACGCAGCCAAAATTGCGAATCCGGTGTTGCTGAGTGGTTCGGGTGTTTGTCTCAAAATGGAAGAGGGTCCGTTGAACCCAAAGAAGCCGGTGGCTGATGAATCAGTAATCCGGTTCACGCTAAGTGATGGAACTTACTCGGTAGAGTGTTTGGCTCATAACGGTCCCGAAAAAGGTCGGTTGCCGTATTATCGCACCGGCTGGAGTGGTTCGGCAAGTGATTGGCTCGGAAACACGCTGATGTTGCTGACGGAAAGCGTCCGTGATGGAAAACAAATTGAAGTCTCGGGTTATTACGAGATGTTTGGACGAGACAAAGTGTTCGTGGTAAAATCTGTGCGACCGGCAGAAGCCCGCACCGAAAGTCAAATGACGGACGAGCAGTTCCAAGAGTTCATCAGTTTGTGTGCGGCTGAAGGCGAGGCTTACCGCCCGTTAGAGTTAATGTGCCGTGATGATACCCTGTGGTCTAAGTTATACGCCGACCCCGCTATCAAGTATGCCGTGATGTTGTTTTGTCTCAGTCCTCAGACGAAGACCGACATGATGCACATAGGCATTGTGAGTAGCATGGGTGAAGGTAAAGACCACCTCATTGAAACGGTGATTGAACCATTGGTTCCGTGTGGCGTAGCCAGCACCGGAAAACTTTGCACGATTCCGGGTTTGTTTGGAGCCATGAACGGTGAAGACTTGAACTCAATTGAATTAGGTCTCATTCCTAAAATGGACAACGAGCGTATTGCGGTGTCGGAGTTTCAGACTTGGCAACAAGAAGTGTTCGGGGAACTAATGAATGTGATGGCTAACGGCAGTTTCACTATGCAAAAAGGACAAGTGGACACCAAGCGTTCTGCTCGCACCAACTTTCTGTTTCTGGGCAACCCGCCGAGAGATTGGAAACCCAAAAAGAATCCTGACGGCACGGTGAATGCCGATGTCAAAGACGATGCTCAGATGGGTATGTTGGCGGCTTTCGGTGAATACACTTATCAGATTATGAGCCGTTTGACGCTAATTTTTGCTCGGATGCAATTAACTGACGGCGACAACACCTATCAGATTGAAGACAAAATTATGGACTCCATGAACGGAGTGTATAAGAAGAAAGAGTTCAACAGCAACTTAGAGATGTGGCGAACCTTTTTCCGAGAATACTTGCGATATGTTTCGGCCTTGGACCCGAACTATGATGCCCTGCGTGGAGAAATCCGAAAAAGCATGGATAAAATCAAACAGGATGAAGCATTCAAAATGGCGTTTCTGCAAGGTGGGCGAGCCACCCGTGATTTCCGAAAGTTTCAAGAGTTTGTGAATCTGTGCAAAGGCTATGCCAGACTCAACGGTGAAACCGAAGTTTCTATCACCAGCATTTACTCAGCAGAGCAGTTGTTCTTAGAGTCTATGTCCACGCTAAAAGGCGACCCCAGTTGGAAGTATTTGGTGGCGGGTCTGGACAACACAATGGCGACCTTGCACGGACAGTTGAAAGACGCCAGCGATTACGGCATTTTCCAAGACATTAAGGAGTTGAGAAACGCAGTTGCGATTTCAAATAATCAATTGGAAGAAATGATTAACAAACAGTTGATTCGCCCACAACCCGAAACCGAGATTTGGACGGCTAAAAACATCAGCAAATGCAGTTGGATTGAGATTCACGATGTTGATTCGGATGTGAGTTCAGAACCCGATGAGGAAGCACAGTCTTAAGTAGTTGATAGGAGGTAAGAAAATTATGGACATCGCCACAACGCAACGAGCATTGATGGCTCTCCAATTGTTGCTAACTCGGGATGTGTCTATGACGGCAGCGACTAAACTGGCTCGCACGACTCCGAAAACACTCAAAACTTATCTGGCTCTGCAAGGCATTAAATGGAGCATCCGTAATGGACGATTCCGAATTGATAAAACAGCCGAGCAAAAGCGATTTGAGTTTTTGAATCTCATGTTAGACGGAGTTTCCGCCACGAAAGCAGCCCGAGAGTTGGAAACTACTGTGAAAACAATGAGTCAGCAAACGCTCAACGATGCGTCAGGAACTGCACAACCCATTATTGAGAAATCGGGCGGCAGTTGGAAACCGAGTTTCGTTAAAGTAGAAGATTATTCTATTGTGTATTACGGTAGTATTGAAGGGTTGGACGGCAACAAGTTAGGACGAGGCGTGCAAGAAGGACCCACGGCAAAGACCGAAGAAGGTGAAGAGGATTACATGGACATTTGGTGGCAAGTGGATTTTGAAAGTTGGAAAAGCACGCTGTCGGCTTCTGCCGTAGCCGAGTTCTGGAAACCTCAAGTTATGCAAGTGCTTCGCACCAAATTAGAAAGTCTCGTTGTGTCGGACCCAGACCTTGCGACCAATTTCTTGACGAACACCAAAGTATCGGCACACGCTACGGCAGTAGGACGATTATCTCGCACCGGTATGCCGGTGAGCCGTTTGGAACAGATTCTGCAAAGGTATGAAGCCAAAATGACGAGTAGTGTGTCGTCAGGTGTGGACGACAACATGATTTTCCGACCACCAAGTTATGTTTTCAAAAGCGATTTATCCACGGAGACTTCGCAAGGTGCTTTCCAAGTAATGTTTTTGAACAAAGACGAGGTTCTCAGTTATCCGGTGCGACCTGAAATGGTGTCGGTGGAACACAACCTCAACGATGAAAGCGTTTAGAGCAATTGACTCGGACTATTGAGAAGCCAGTTAAGAATCGGTGGAACAAAAACCGAGACCGCAAAATCTCCTCGGGTAAAGTAAGGCAAAGATTCAACAATCTGGGATTCGCTCAGAATATACGCTTCTTGACCTTGAACCATCAAAAAGAACTCTCCGTTGCTAAATATGTAAGTCGGAGAATTAGACTTGGCGTCTAAAGTCAAAGACAGCGTGCCCTTGCCTCGGATGTAATCTAACCAATCATCAGCCGAAACAATTTCAGAATTGACTCTTAATTCAGCCATGCGAGTTTGAAAAGCCGGATTCAAAATTGAAACTAACCAATTGATGTCCGAAACTTTCCAGTAATCCGGAGTCATCTGTTCCATCAATTCCTTCTTTCGGATTCGGGGGTCTATAATAAGTCCATCTCTGGCGTCCTCCAACCATTCATAGAGATTTTTAGCGGCAGGGTCCGAGTGCCAGAAAGCGTAGTTATAATCACCGTCCCAGTCAAAATTGCGTTTATGGAGTGCAACTGCACCCGGATATTCTCGGTCAAGTTGTTGCCACACTTTGACTCGGGAAAACGGATACTGAGGAGCCAGACCCGGAGTATCGGTATAGAAGACTCTTCGGATGAAATCATCGAAACGGTCCCAATCCATACGGAGTATGCTATGCCTCTGATACTTAAAAGGTCGGTAGCCTCAAGTTTATATGGGTGCTAAGAGTTAGGTCAATTACCGAATTGGTGAGATTATGGAACTGAATGATACTGAAATGATGATTGGACTTGGCGGATTGGCCGTAACTGCTATTGGAGCATGGTGGCTTAAGAACCGAAATAAGGTGGTTGCCAAGATTGAAGACATCGTGGATGATGTGGAAGAAGCCATTGAGGATGCAACCGGTCTGGATGTGGACCTCAGCGAAGTCGTGGATGAAGCGATGGAAACTGTGGAAGATGTCGCTGAATCCGTAGGCGAGTCAATCGCTGACGGTGATTCGGTGGAAGACATTGTGGAAACCGCTAAGGAAACTGCCGCTGAGTCGGCGGAAGACCTTGTGGAAGAAGCCACAGAAGTTGTGGAATCAGTAGCCGAAGAACTGATTGATGACCTGAACGAGAATCTGGAGGAGACTCTGGGTGATATGACGGTCAATGCCCTGCGTGAAATGCTCAAGGAGCGTGGATTGCCGGTATCAGGACGCAAAGCCGAGTTGATTCAACGACTCATCAACGGATAAGGAAGTGAAAATAATGGATTGGAGTAAAGAAATTGATGAGATTAAAAAGATGGCTGTTTGGGTCGTCTTAGGACTGTTCCTTGTTGTTAATGCGGGATATGTTGCTATTGAATGGATTGAAGGCGGGTTAGGAGAAATGTTTTTGGTCAATTTAAGCCTCATAGGTTGGTCTTTTATCGGATGGGGCATTCTTAATTTCGTGCTAAATACAATAAATCTGGCATTTGTTGAAAAGGAATCAAGTGATGTTGAAAAGGAGGTGAATGAATGAATTGGAAAAAGATTGGATTGGGTGCAAGCCTCGCTTCTATTTTGGGAAGCATCGCTATTTACTTTGCTCACGATGAGAACCTCGGTATCTTTGTCGGCCTTTGGGCTTCGGCTTTGCTGCTTCTCAGCGACCGTGCTGACGAAATGCTCAACGAGTGAACGCAGAAGGATTCAAACGGCAGAAGTTTCTGCCGTGGTGGAGAGACTTCTCTCACACCCTCCGGATTGGGTGAATGAAGCCAAAGGCTTCAGAGGGATAGGTTTTCCCTGCGTAGCCGTAGGCTACGGTTGTTCGGTAGAAGAACAACAGAGACTTTAAGTAGTTGAACCACGAACAAAGTTTTATGACTCGGTATGTTCAGATTACACAATCGGACATGGATGCTTTTATGGAAGCCATCGGTTTAGAAGAATTGTCGGTGAATGAACGAGGTAGTTTCGGTCGCAGACCCGTCAAGGAACGAGTGTATGAATCCTCAGTTGTAGGTCCGATGGGTGGCCGCATTCGGGTGTATTCCTCGGTGGTCGGAAGCGAAGCCCGTGACAAAGGGAAAGACGCTATCCGAATCCAGTATTGGATTGGAGACCGCAAAGTGTATGGAGCCAAGCGAGTGAACCGCACGGAGAACTGGCGAGCCAATGTGTTAGAACGCATCAACGATGTTTATGAGATGGCTGAGTCAGGGGTTTTGAGCCGAGTTCCCAAGGATAGCCGAGGCGATTACATGGTGGCTCGTCGGAGCCGAGGACGCCATTTTTGGGGTAGTGCAAACTATCCGGAGATTCGGGAAACCCGACGATTTGCAGCCGCAAGCGTGGCTCCTTTTGAACCGAAAAATTATACAGACCGAGCGATGATGACGAAGTATCTCATGGATGATTCTGAAAAACAAGAAGTCATTATGAAGATTCAGTATGGTCTTAAAAACGGAATCCTGACGCCAGATGAAGTTCTGGAATTGTTGGGAGCCGAGAGTTCCGAAACTCCCCGACTGACGACCAAAGAGCGAAAGCAAGCGATTCTATCGGTTTTGAGCAATCGTCGCTGGGTGGGTCGGTATGATGCTCCTTATGAAATGACTTCTATTGGAATTGCAGAGGCTCTGGGCAAAACTCGAACTGGAGTGGAAAATACAGCGAGAGATTTGATAGCCGAAGGTTTGGTGGTGCGAGAAAAGCGTCATGTCCGAGAGTTCTCAGGAAGAAAGGTTTGGGCTTATCAGATTACACCAGAAGGACAGCAAGCGTTGAACGAAGGAAAGTTTGCAGCCGAAGCCCTTGTGAGACACGATGGAAAATGGAAAGGTATCGGTTGGACTCCAGAAGAAGAAGCCAGTTTGAGTTTTGAACAAAAAGCGGTTATTGCGGAACAAATGTATGAGGATTGGCAGGCTGGATTGATTGAAGCAACTGATGTTGATGAGTATTATGCACGATTTGAGGCCGAAAGTTTCAAACCACCGGCTTCAGCAATCTCTAATGCCAAGCGTGGACTTGAACTCCGAAAAAAGTGGGGTCGTGGTGGGCTATCACCCAGCGAGGCGGCCGCCCAAGGAATTGATTCTGGAGTAACTCGGGCCAGAAAGATTGCTTCAGGAAAAGTTTCAACTCATGATGTCCGAAGAATGTCGGCTTTCAACCGACATCGCAAAAACTATCGTCCGGAAAAGAAAGAATCGGATGGTGGACCGACCGCTGGAACAATTGCATGGTTGTTGTGGGGCGGAACTTCAGGAGTCAATTGGGCTAAGAAAAAGTCGGCAAACATGAATGCCGAAGAAAAACTTAGCAAAACTTCGTGTTGCTGTGGGGCTACTGAAGCCAACCCTTGTGCTTGCATGAAATCGGCTCAACCAATGAAGTGTTCGGCAATTGAACCGAAGTGTCCTTGTTATGCAGCAAAATCAGCCGAAACCTTTGAAGCCTATGATGTGGCTTCGTGGAATCCGGCTGACGAGCCAACGGAAGAAGAAGCCGTGTGGGAACAATTTTATGAAAACTTGATGCAAGATGAGCCATTGGTCGCTCAACTTTATGACTTAGAAGGCCGACCTCAAAGCACGCATTATTCAAATGAAAACGAATGGTGGGAATATCTAACCTCTGGCCGAACTGCGGCAGCAGAAGAATGGGAAAATGTGTTTGAACGACATTATGAAATTATCAAAGAGGCCGCCTTTGACTGGTGGGATAAAATGTATGGGGCGGAAGAAACCATCAAGGTTAGTCCGTTTCGCAAGGCGAAAGTTTTAGACATCATTATTGACTGGCATCAGCGTAATCAAATGCAAAGCGAGACTATCGCTTACAACTTAGACCGCATTTATTGGTTATTAGAAAATCCAGACCAAGATTGGGAAGACTATGACTCTTTAACGGCAGATGATTTTTCAGCAGAAGCAGATGTTGTAGAAAACGGGTGTCCAGTTTGTGAAACCGAACTGGTGGAAGTCTCGGAAGATGTTCTGCGATGCGACCGATGCGAGATTGCTTGGGATTTGATAGTGGACGAAGAAGGTTTTGAGTATCTGGATTCAGAATCCGATGATTCGGAAGATTACGGCGTAGAGCCACGGTGGATGTGAAAAAATGGCCCGCAAGAAACTGCCTCCGGCGATTATCAATTTAGATTCTGACGAGATGTGTTTAGTGTGTGGAATCCGACCCCGTGGAAGTGTGATGAAACATAACCGACCCAATACTTTGTATTGTGGGTATGATTGTTCCAAAGCCGCCACTCGAAACTTTAAGCGAAGAACTACGGGCGATACCGTCGGTAAGTTGATGCTAACTCTCAAAAGTCTCGGTGAGGAATATGGTGAAAAACCAATTACCACTAAGGAATGGATAGAAAATCTCAATCGAAAGTATAAAACTTCAGTTCATTTTAACCGACCTTTGATGCTAACCAATATGGTGCGAGGAATCATCAATCCCGAAACCCTTGAAGTGCAAAAAAATGCTCAAGGAGGTAATTGGAAGTTCCGATACTTGGGAGGAGAAACCATTTCAGAATGGTTGGCTCCTAATTCTCGGGCTAAGTTTGACGACCTTAGAAATGAAATTGGTGGGACAGCCGCCGTGGTTTCGGAATCTTATGAGGCTGAAAGTTCAGAAGCCACAGGCCAGCCGAGCCGAGACAATGACCGAGTAGCGGTCGGAGACCGAGTTCGCAGTTATGATTTCGTGCTGCCGGATGGAACACTTATTACTGAGGATGCTTATATTGAAGGAACCGTTAGTAAAATTGGAGAATCGGAGTATTGTCCGTGTGGAACAGACCATGTATTTATTTTGGTTGAACGAGTGGTGCGAAACGGAAATGAAGTTTCCGCAACGGGAATGGATATGGCGTTTCCGGTGATTACCGAGAGTTTCATCACGGTATTAGAAACCAAGGATTCTGAAAATTGGAAAACTTGTGCGCTGTGCGGAGAGCCAGCGATTTTTACAGTAGAGGATACTCCCGTTGGACCTCGAAACTTTTGTTGTGAGCGTTGCTATGCTCAGTATATGGGATTACCGGTGGAAGAACCGGGTTATTATGGCTTAGAAGCCGAAATGAGATTTGCTCCCGAGTATTATGTTCACAGTCCAGATGAGTTTTACGGACCGTATTATTCGTTAGAAGAAGCCGAAGAAGCCGTGGAACGATTGATGCGCCGAGGTATTGAAATCCGAGGTATTACTGAAGGTCAAGACAACTGGATGGCCGAAGAAGAAGAATCGGAATTGTGGGAAGAAGTAGGCAAACTTTACGCTACTAAGAACCAATTGTTTGAAGTTATTGGGACTGATGAATGTTCTATATGTAATGAAAAATTGGACTATTCTATGTATGGTCTTGCATACAAAAAATACAAACCAAATCTAACTGAGGAATCACCCGTTATTTGCGGTGAATGTTTTGATTCATTAACGCCCGATGATTGGCAACCAATTAACCGATTTGGTCACAAAGGTATGCAAAATATGAAAAAGAATCCTGAAATAAAGGTTTTCCGATATGTTGAGGATGTGGGTTGTCGTTGTCCTCGTTGTCAATGGAACATTAAGTTTGCTCAATTGTTTCGGGATGGAAAATTGATTGATGGAGAATTACCTCCTAATTGGGAGGCTAAAATTGGTAAATCACTTCCTAAAGTATGGATTGAGGATTATGAAAAGGATTATCCCGATTTCACTTATCGGGACACCAAGAAGGGAGATTTCACGGATTATGATTGGAAATGGATGAAGTTTTATCGTTGTGCCTCATGCAACGAAAAACACTATATAGAAGGTGATGAAAAAATCCCGTTCACGGCAAGACATTACGCACCACAGACAGGAAGAAAGTATGTCTATTATGATGAACCATCGGGAGACTGTGAGTTTTGTTGGAATGGAATCTCTTACTGGATGGCCGAAGACTGGAACTGGGGTGGTGACCCTGATGGCCCTTTAGCCCAAGCCCTGCGAAGGGTCAAGAACAATCCTAAGAAAATCAAACCGCTGGAGTTGGTTCGTTTGCCTAAATCTGAAACCGAAGAAAAAGAATCCGAAACTTGGGCAGGTCCGTTTGGAATCGAAACCCGAACACCGACCGGTGGTTTTAAGAAATGGGAACAAGCCAAAACCTATGATGAGTTGGTTGAAAAACTGACTGAGATGTTTGAAAATGAAGGCTTTAGTCCTTATGCGTTAGATGTGTATGCCGAGCGTATGCCTCGGGTGGAAATGACGGCAACCGGACCGGTGGTAGTCAATGACCGGAAAGTGTTGTTGGCGACTTATAAATACGGTAAATGGGAATCGGGTCCGTGGGCGGCATATTTGCCGAAACCCTAACCTTTGGTTAGAGAGGACTTTAAGTCGGTGATTGCTCCTATGGATATTTGGGGCTGCGACGAGCATGGATTATGAAGCGTATATCGCCAGATTAGAAGCCGAGTGTGCGGAGGCTTATGCCGTAGTGGAGCAAGCCCGTAGCAAAGGATTAGACCCCCGACTTTCAGTAGAGATTCCGCTGGCGAGTGACCTTGCTGACCGAACTCAAAAACTCTTAGATTTCTTACATCCAAGGCAGACAGCGGCTCAGATTCGGGAACTAACGAAAGTCCACGATGGAAACCGTGAAATGGTGGCTATTGATGTAGCCCGAGTAGTCGCAGCCGAGAGTCTCAAGTATGGCGTCAGCCAACCGTGTTCAGTCTGCAAGGGTTCGGGCAAAAGCGTGCAAGTCTCATGGAAGGATGTGCCGTGCGATAGTTGCGAAGGCAGCGGTAAAATGATGGGATTTGATGAAGAAGGCATCGGTAAGGCTGATTGGCGAGAAACGCTGGAATGGTTTGAAACCGCCGGTAAAGAAGGTTCAGCGGTGTTGGGGGCCGGTCGCATGGCGACTTGTATGTATCACGGGATTTGTGCAGGTTTGGCGGTGCTAACAGAAGGTATTCTGGTGGCTCCGTTGGACGGTGTGGTTTCTTCTCGGATTGTGTCTAACCAAGACGGCAGCGAATCGCTGGCGGTCAATTATGCCGGACCAATTCGGAGTGCGGGTGGAACCGGACAAGCGTTGAGTGTGTTGATTGCTGATGTGCTACGCCGTGATTTTGGATTAGTGCCTCCTCAAGTAACTTTTAACGAAGTGGAACGGTATAAAGAAGAAGTTTCTAAATATGCTCGGGGTCTGCAATACCGACCCAGCAATCCACAATTAGAGGTAATTGCTAACAACTGTCCGGTGTATATTGACGGCGAAGGTGTGGGAGCCGAAGTAACGGGTCAGCGAGACCTTGAACGAGTGCCGACGAACAAAGTGCGAGAAGGTATGTTGTTGGTGATGTGCGAAGGACTGGTGCTAAAGGCACCGAAGATTTTGAAGTATGTGGAACAGTTAGAGATGGATGGTTGGGAATGGCTCCGAGACTTCGTGAAAACCGGCGGTAAAACCTCTGGGATTGGTCCAAGTGAGAAATACATGGCTGATGTTCTCGCAGGTCGTCCGATTTTTGGGCTACCGATGAAAGCCGGCGGTCTCCGACTCCGATACGGTCGCAGCCGATTAGCAGGTTTGGCGACCACAGCGATGCACCCTGTTTCTATGATGGCAATGGCCGGTTTTGTGATTTGTGGAACACAAATGAAGTATGAACGACCGGGTAAAGCCACCGTTGCGACTCCATGCGACACCATTCAAGGTCCGTATTTGGAACTTAAGGATGGTTCGGCTAAGAGATTCTTAGATGAAGGAGAATTGAAAGAATTAGCAGGGCTAAGTGCCGAAGATGATTGGTCGGTTTTGCCGACTGAACCAGATTGGCCGATTGCGAAAGTTTGGGACTTAGGGGAACTGTTGGTTCCAGTCGGTGAGTTCTTAGAGAACAATCATCCGTTGGCTCCCAGTCCTTATGTTTCGGAGTGGCACGAACAAGTGGTAGCCGAAGCAGGCTTGAAGCCTGCGGAGAGTTTCAACGAAGCATGGCAGATGAGCGAAACTTATGGGATTCCGCTGGACCCAAGGTTTGTGCCGGTCGGCATTGATGATGTCAGTTCTGAAGAACTGGCGGCGATGGCCTCATCAGTAAAATTGGACTTGTGTGGTGAAGGTGTCGCTACGGTTCCCGAGGAACACCGAGAAACCGTGTATCGTCTGCAAGTGGACATTGATGCCGAGGGTCGCTTGCAGGGCTTAGAGGCGGGTTTATTGCTACGAGTAGTGGGTCAGATGGGTCTGGGCCATTTGAAGGCTCCAGAAGGCTCAGAGACGGCTTTAACGAGCCGAGAATGGTTGAATCAGACTCTGGGTGGGGGCCAAGAGATTATTCGGGCCAGAACCACGCTTAGAATCGGAGCCAGAATGGGGAAACCCGAAGGCAGTAAGCACCGAGAAATGACGCCCAGTATGCACGGGTTGTGGCCGGTGGGTGCCGAAGTCGGCACCAAGCGATTGATTGCTGATGCGGTGCGAAAGGATGTGAAAGCGTATTCAGGTGTGCGAGTGTGTCCGGTTTGTGATGTGCAAACATGGCGAGGCGTATGTGTGGATGCTTCGCATCCACCGACGGAAACTAACTTTGTGGGAATGGTGAAACAAGACCTTGAGGTAGAAGCCTTGTGGAAACAAGCGATGGACACAACTCATCAAGCCGTGGAACCACCGGTGAAAGGCAACAAAAGCCTCGGGTCAGGAGAAAAGATTCCGGAACATTTGTTGAAAGCCGTGCTGCGACAACGGAATGGCACAAGTGCGTTCCGAGACGGCACGATTCGGTTTGATATGGTGGACATTACTATGACGCATTTCCGTCCCGATGAAATCGGATTAACGGCGGCGCAAGCCGTAGCCCTTGGATACGATGTGGATTGGCAGGGACAGCCGGTTGTCTCTGACGACCAAATCATTGAATTGATGCCGCAAGATGTCGTGGTAGCCGAGAATTGCGTAGCACCGTTGTTAGCAGCCATGCGATTTACTGATGATTGTCTGAAGACTATGTATGGGCTATCGCCGTTTTATGACCTGCAAGAAGATGCTGGAGCCGAAGCCCTTGTGGGTCAGTTAATCATGGGACTGGCACCGCACACATCGGGAGCCGTGTTAGCCCGAATTATTGGAACGGCTCCGGTCAAAGGACACTACGGACATCCGTTTTATCACGCCGCCAAGCGGAGGAACTGCGACGGAGACATTGACTGTATTATGTTGCTGACCGAGGGTTTGCTCAACTTTAGCCGAATGTTTTTGCCCAAAAATCGGGGTGGCCGTATGGATGCTCCGCTAACGCTGACGACTCGGATTGTCGCCACGGAAATTGATAAAGAAGCCTTAAATACCGATATTTTGACGCAGTATCCAATTAGTTTTTATGAACATACGACCAGCGAAGCGTCTTTAGCCGAGCCGCCAGCGGCGAAGACAGCACTTTCCTACGGCATTCGCATTGTGGAGAATCTCACAGAAGAAGGTGTGCTTCCTATCGGTAAAATCGGATTTACTCACGATACAACTGATTGTGGAGCCGGTCCTCGCAACAATCCGTATAACACGCTGGATTCCATGCGCCGAAAAACAATGGAACAATTTGCGCTGGGAGAAATCCTTGAATCGGTGGATAACATCGAACAAGCCAGTAAATTGATTGACCGACATCTGATTCGGGATATGAGAGGTAATCTCAGAGCCTATGGACAACAAAAGGTTCGTTGCACCAAATGTGGCGAGAGTTATCGGAGAGTTCCCGTCTCAGGCAAATGCAATACGGTGCTGGATACTCGGCAAGACCGGTTTTCGGGTGAAACGGTGGATATTTACTGTCCGGGCAATCTCATTTTGACGGTGACGGAGGGTGCGGTGTCCAAGTATGACGATTTGATGGCTACGCTGATTGAACGCTACGGCTGTAATGAATACATTTCGGGGCTGTATAGCCAAGTTTCAAAATGGGTCAGCGAAACTTTTGAATCGCAAGAGTTAGGCCGACAACAAACGCTGTTTTGATGCTACGCATCAACCAAACATTCCTTTGAAACCAGAGTCCTTGGGTTTATCCGAAGCGGTTTTTTTCTTGAGTCCTAAGAGTTCTTTTTGGATTTCAACCAGCGTGGTGAGGTCGGAACGAAGTTGTTGAATCTCGTTGTGCATAATGTCTAAAACTTCGGACATTTCATCCACTTTATGACCCAGTTTGGTAACGGTCATGCGGTTAGACGGCTTGGCCGGTTGAGAATCTTCGGTCAAGACGATGCACCTAATCCTCGCATTTGGTCCAGCGTGTCTTCAGACAGCGTATCATCTAAATAGTCTGGTGCTTCAGCATTCCAGCCTCGGCTTTGAGCAATTTCAGCCAGCGATGCAAACATCGCCAGAGTAGCAAAGGCTAATGACCAATAACTCCATTTCATAGTTCTTCTGGAGAGTTCTTGATACTTAAAGACTCACCTGCGATGAGTAGTTTGTCGGCCAACGCCGTAATGCTTCGAAAAGTTTCTACTCCAGAAACCGAAGCCTGATTAAGAAGTTGCAGAATTAGATTGATTTCAGAGAGAGACAAGGCTACATCAATTGGGGTATCCATGTTTGAAACATGGTTCTATCACCAATATAAACATCATGGTGGAGAGAATGTGTAGGCTGGAACATAAACTATTTGGCCGCCGAGGTCAAACTCAACCCAACCGAAAACATCCATCGGGAACACCGGGTCAATGGAACCGGGTAAGGCTCCGGGAGGTGCGCCGATTTGTGGGATGACGACTCCTTCGGCTTGATAGGATACATCTTGGAGGTTGGAGGCTGCCGAAATAACTCCGCTGCCGTTGGCGACCAACACAGCAGAACTAACAGATTGAGTGACTGTTCCCGAAGTATCAATGTTGCCAGTAGAAGCATCTACGGCGAAAGTTTCGGTAGTAGTTCCCGGTGAAAGAATCTGTAATTTGGTGCTGGTAGCCGTAGCCGAACTGGTGCGGAACAATCGGATGGTTTGGGCACCGGTGCCGTTGGAATCGGAATCTAAATCAAGCAAAGTGCTTTCGGTTCCTTCATCGTTATTGACTCGCAAAGCACCGTAGTTATCGGCGTAGCCAAATAGCGAGGTATAACCGTTTTGCCCTTGTTCTTGAAGGCGTAATTCGGGATTAGAAGAATCAACAATGTGGAGTTTTGAATTAGGAGATTCGGTTCCAATTCCCACCTCTCCATCATCGTCAATCGTCATACGAACCGATGGACCACCCGTTGCACTTCCGCCGCTATTGGTCATAAAATCCATAGCCATAGCACCTGTTGTGTCGGAAGAATAGGTTTGTGTAGCCCGTCCGATAATTCCTGCAAGCCACTTAGGATTATCGGTAGTGAGATGCTCGTCGGTGGAACCAAACTTGAGAGCCGGAGTGTATTTGGAAGTGGTGTTCATGCCGCTGGCGGAGAGCCACCAACCGGCGTTATCGTTGGTAATAGCCGTTTCACCAACAGAAGAAGAAAACAAACCGCCACTAACGGTGGAGGCTGATTTTTGAGCCGAAATTGAATAGTCGGAAATCGTTAAACTTGAGGAACCGACTCGGAGGCTATCATCAACCAATAAATCTGTTCCCGATTGAACGGTGACGAGGGCATCAACATCACTAACTCGCATTCTTTCTGTGGGTGAAGATTCCGCACCTGTTAAGAAAGTGATGAGGTTATCCCCTGCCGCCGAACCACCCGAATTGTGAACGGAACGCAAAGCCAATACCTTCTTGTTGCTTTCGGCGGAATGAGAAGTGACAAAGGCTCCGCCGGCGTCTTCGTTTTGCATGGAAAGATATTGGGTGGAAACACCGCTTCGCTCAATACGCAATTCGGGATTGTCGTCGTCAATACCGACCAAATGCAATAAAGAATCGGGTGAAGAGGTTCCGATTCCGATTCTTCCATTAGAAGCATTGTGAGCAAGACCATATCCGCCGGGGCCTCCATCACCGGTTCCAAGATTTAAGGTTCGGAAATTGATGTTTTTAGCGTTATAATTGGTGACGACTTGCCCCGTTCCGCCGGTGGTATAACCTTCTAAGTAAATCATGGTTCTAAGGGTTCCTTCCACATCGGATTGAATAAACATAGCCCCTGATTCCGCACCGTCCGTAGGGTCGTCCAAAATCATACCGATGCGTCCGTATGCTTCGGCATTTGCGCCATCGTCGTTTCCATACCACCAGAGACTTCCGAGATAATCGTTGGTGGTTTGTTTGGCACTTTTAATGATGATGTCGGGAGCCGAGTTAGAACCCGGAGTCGGGTCGGTGGATTCAATACGGAGGATTTCGTCTAAAGAGTTTTCGGAAATATGGAGGGCAACCTGCGGAGAGGCGGTTCCGATACCTAAACGATTATTGGTATCGTCATAGAATAAATTAGCATTGTCTTGGGCTAATATGCCTGCGGCACCTGCAAAGAGAACCGAACCCTCGGTAGCCCCCGTAATGGTGTCGCCAATAGAGATTCCTCCGCCTCCACCTGCGGCGACCAATGGGTTGCCGGGAGTTCCATCTCCCGTAATGGTGATTCCATCAACGGAAACAATCTGTAATGCCGTATCAGCCAAAAGTCCTTGAGCCGCTGTCGCAAAGTCTCCAGTATCGGCGGAAGCCGCTGTGCCGAGAATCAATCCGGAGAGTTGGTTAAGGTCGGCAGCCGTCGTCGTAACAGTCGTGTTGTCAATATACAATTTGCCATTACCGATTCGGAGTTCATCTGAAGCCGTAGCATCGTTAAAACGAAATGGGACTTCAGCCATGTGCAAAGTATGGTGGCACGACTACTTAAAACTGCTCTTGGGTTAGTCTCAAGCCAGCGTGGTTCGCATGAATTGAACGCTGATAGCGTTAGCACCGTCCAGATTGGTGACTTCTACATCGGGGTCAGTTCCAGTTACATTGACTGTGAACAACGGTCCAGCACCAGTAAAAACATCTGCGAAAGGCACGAAGTTTGTGGTGGTTCCATCAGCCGAAATGAGTAATTCTTGAGTGTGAACTTCTCCAGAACTGGCGTTTTCAGCGGTAATGAGATACTTAGCAGCGACATAATCGGCTTGAAGGAAAGTATCAATGCTGGTGGTGGCTCCGCCAGCGACGGATTGAGTATTGCTGGCGAGACCGGCGTAAATGCTACCGGCGTTTCCGAGTTCGAGAATATCGTTAGTGGTGTCCCAGTTAAGTGACGCATCACCAGCGAATCCACCAGCACCGTCGTTGAATTGAATGTTGCCGGAAGCACCACCGGGTCCAGCAGAACCGCCGTCGTCTTGGAAAGTCAAGTTGCCCGAACCATCAATTTTAAGGATTTGGTTAAGAGTTCCACGGGCAGTTGGGAATGTGTAAGTTGTGCCGCCAGAACCAATGGTCAGAACGCCACTCATGCCGAGAGTTGTCACGCCAGTTACGGCACCAGCCGTGGTGCTAAAGGCTCCATCAGTAACTGTGCTACCGGTGACGATGCCGCCAGTTAGAGTGGCTCCCGCACCGTCGTCAAGAAGAGTGGAAGTTAGAGAGGCAAAACCAGAACCTGCGCCACCAGTAATAGTAGCGACTCCATCGGTTAGACTACCACCTTCAATGGCTCCGGTGGCAGTAATAGCGACGGCTCCAGTAATGTTTCCAGAACCATCAATAGTAAGTGTTCCATCGGTCAAAGAACCAGCCGTAACGAGACCTGAAGCGTTGAGCGTAGTGACTCCAGTTACGGCACCCGCAGTAGTGCTAAATGCACCGTCGGTGAGTGTAGCACCTTCCACACTTCCGGAAGTCGCCAAATTGCCGTTAGTGGCTGTAATGGTCAATTGACCCGAACTACCGAGAGTAATATCTCCGGTAGCAGTAATGGCTGCGGTGCGAAATGGTGCTTGCGCCATGACTTACTTAAGTCTGTTCTGATACTTAAAGATTTTGATATTCTGGCTCTCGCTATGCCACAGAATTATCAACGAGAATGAGAACAAAGGTGGAGGAAACGCCCATGTCATTTGTTGAAACAGACCTAACTTGCATCCGAATATCACTTTTTTCGGGAATAATTTCGGGCAAGGTATAAACGAAGTCAAAAGAAGATGACCCATCCGTAGTCAATCCATCCAATTGTTTGCTTCTAAATACGCCTCCAAACTCTCTAATCCGTATATCAATCACGGCATTTTGAGCCGAAGAATTGGTTTTGGTGATGTCGGAAGATTGTTGCATAAAATAAGCCGTTTTACCGGCGGGAACGGTGTATAAAGCCATGTAAGTTTGTTGGTCTGCGGCTCGGATTTCGGCTTTGACACTTGTAGTCGGTGATGGAACACCAAGCGTGACTGAAACTACGGTATCATCATAAATTAAAACATTACCTGCAAATGCTATTGGCCCCGAAGTGAAAGCACGGAATACCCGAACAAATAATTCACCGGTGCCTATTTGGGTTTGGGTTTGACCGTTTAACAAGACTGTGACTGATTGTTCTTCATAATTTTCATCAAGACCTTGAACGGTAATTTCCATGCCGATGTCTAAAGCATTATCACTTGAAATGTATTGAATAGAAGGCGTATCGTTGTAAGTGTATAATCCACCATAAGTCCAAACATCTTCGGGGTCTGTTCCCGTATCTATTTCATCATTCCTTCCAAACTTATGAACCACAGAATATCCCGAAACTTTTCCTTGCGATATTTCCAAGAAAAGGTTTCCAGAACCACCGGTTCCGCTGCTGCAACAATTGGCTTCATCAGAACCTGTAAAACGCATGATTAGACCTCCAGTAGTGTCCGAGAGACTTTAATGTTCATAGCGTTAGCGTTGGTGGGAGTAAAAATGAGACGAGCGTTGCCGGCAGAGATGTTAGATGTGAAAGTTCCGAGAGGGTTGGAACCGGTAAATAGAATGCCGAACTCGTTGAAAGTAGTGGTTGCACCGTCTTGCAGCACACTCATGTCCGAGACTTGATATTCTGAAGTAATCGTATCGGTAATTTGAACTGAGTATCGGCTGCTGCGATATTGACTGATGCTCCATGAATCCACGACAGTAGCCGCACCCGGAACGGCGGTGCTTTCAGTTCCTAAAGCCGAATCACCGAGTTCTAACCGATTGTTCGTGGTATCAAAATTGAAGTCGGTGTCATTGACGAATCCTCCGGCTCCGTCCGAGAGTTGCACGGCTCCGGCTGGTCCCGAAGAAGGGCTGCCTCCACCACCGCCACCAGTCTGTAAAGAAATTACGCCGTTGCCATCGTCAGTTAGCGTTCCATTGGTAACCCGAATCTCAGTAACCGGTTTGACATTAGGAGTGCCGTCTTGGTCTCGGACTCGCAAACCCTCGGCTCCTTCATTTGAACCGGTGTATTTAGTAGCCACAAATCTTTTCCTCCTTAACCAATAATAAGATAATAAATCGTGCAGACTGGTCCCGGAAGGGCAATCGTGGCTTCTACTACGACATCGAAACTATCGCTACCGGGAAGACCTCCTGATACAATGTTAGTGATGTAATGCCCATTGATAGTGTCACCGGGAGCAAGGCCACTTTCAAGAGTAACTTGAAATACTTCTGAACCCGTTAAAGTAAGACCTGAAACCGTAAAAGTATTGGTTCCGGTGGTTAAAGGAAATCCACCACCACCGTTGTTGTCACGGGCTGCTGTGATTCCCAAACTGGTTCGGGCGGTGGCTCCAGATTCGTAAGCAAAAGCACCAGCACCAGTAGCGACAATGAACTCGCCGTCAGCAGTAGCGGGACCGAGAGTATTAAGGTCTTCAAGCACTCCATCAGTTCCCAAAGTCAGCGTATCAGTCGCAGAAACGACGGCAGTAATACCAGAGCCATCAGAAACAGTCAGAGTATCGCCATTAGCGATGGTTTGAGGCGTGGTGCCATCCGTAATAGTCCATGAACCTGTGGCGGGAGTAGCCCAAGCGTTATCGCCACGAAGGAAAGTAGTAGCATCAGCAGTTCCGGTGGCTGATAAGTCAGCCGTAATGCTACCTGTGGTGGTAATCGGGTCCGGCGTAGCCGTTAAATCCACGAAAGTTCCATCGGAAACGGTAATAGAAGTAACTGTTCCAGAACCGCCTCCACCTCCGCCAGTCTGCAAAGTGACTTCACCGTTGCCATCATCCGTGAGCGTGGTGTTAGAAACTTTGATTTTGGTAACTCCTCGGACATCAGGACTACCATCAAGTTCCACCATTTCTAAACCGGATTTTCCGGCGTCAGAACCTGAATAAATTGTTGCCATTTGGACCACCTCATCAAGACTTGAGTTGGTCGTAGCCTACATCGTTGTAGTAATCACGGTTTTCAACCCAGCCCGAGAAAATGGCTTCGGCTACACCAGTCAAGTTGCCACCGGTGCTGTTAATGACCCGATAGACAATTTGCTTTTCCACGACCAAAGGATTTTCAAAGAACCATTGGTCTCGTTGTGGAATAGTAGGCGACCATTGGAAATCAGGCCATTCCATAAACAATTTGCCGTCAATCCAAATCTGATAGGTAATGCCGGCAGCAGCGGCTCCAGATTCAGCGTGTCCAAAAGAAGCCACTCGGTAAATAAATTGGTTGGAACCCGAGGTGATGTTGGCTACTGAAGGTGCAAAAGTTGTGCCTCCAGCAGCACGACTGGAATACGGATTAGTCGTGGCTGACCGACGGTTGGCTTGCGTGGGACTGTTGGGCGCACCGGGAGTAGAAGTAATGGTTCCCGTTTGAGCCGGAAGTCTCGGAGTCGGGGCGGTGCCGGTAAAAGCAGTTGCGGCGGGTGCGCCGCCGACCCATGAATCGGTGCCTTCTACATTGTTTGAAACATTGATAACGACCGCATCAATGTATTCGCCGTCGGCTACTGTCGTGGTTGAAAGGTCCACTTTCTGACGCTGAATAAGGTTGGCGGATTCTGGTTTTGAAACTGTATGCCACGGAAAGAAAGCCGAAGCAATCGGCATCCCTCCTTCAATGGCTTCTACCGCAGGGCGAACCGGTCGTTCAAAGGTGTGTGGGTCCACACCGGGACGAATGGCTTCGGTTTGTTGGGTAGTGGCCGTGGAGTAAGTATGCACCGGCAAAGGAGTGCTATTGACCGCCGCACCTTTTTGGGAATAACCCGTTTGAAGGGCTTGCTTGCGGTAAGGTCGCTTGACTCCCCGAATGTTTTCCCCGTAAGAACCAGAGTAACTCATGGTTATCATAAACTTGCACGACTACTTAAAGATTCCCCCTGACCTGCGGTTAGGCTTTTCGGGTGCGTGAGCCATATTTTTCGTTGTGAGCATCTCTTTTACGGTATTCTTGCATGGCGGCGAGATAATACTCCCAAGTCTGGGTGTCCAAGCCTCGGCTTTGGAGCAGTAATCGTTTATACCATTCTACATTGTCCACGGTGATAGGAATACCGAGTTCTAACAGTTGATGACAGATAAGAGCATCGGGTCCGTCAAACAGATAATACTGCACGAAACATTGAGACAACACCGTGGATTCGGGAATCTCGGTGATACCGGCAGCAGAGGCATAACCTCGCAAGTCATTGAGCATCGTGATTCGGAAGTCCCATGTTTGTTCGGGAAGCACATAAATAGGCGGTTTGAGTTCGTAAGAAGGTGGAACATCGGTAACTGTCCACGGATATGGAGCCGCATCGCCAGAGATACCTCCAGAAAAAGTATTTTGCGGGTCTTGATAATAACCCGTGGTGTTCAAAACAATTTGCACGAAAGTATTGGGTGTCCAATCGGTAAGAGTGGTTCCAGAAACTGAAGGTTTGGCTAACACACCGCTGCGACTACCGAACTGATGAATAACAACAAACTCGGTTTCTTTGACGAAAGGTGGAATCTCAATGCGATTTCCATACGGTCCGACGAAAATAGAATGGGCTTGACCCGCAGCGGGATAATCTGCGGCAACATAGGCTCCTTTGCCTTTCAGAGTCCATTCATAGTTTTGAATCCGGATTCCCATTAGGACAACCTCCGTTCCATTTGAGCCAAAGTTTCGTTGAGAGATTCTTCAGAACCGATGTCGGCCATGAGGCTGTGGCGAATCAACTGGCGTTTGAACCATTGAATAGTCTCAGCGGAAACCGGAATGTTTTGTTCCAGCAAACGCATGGCGATGAGCATATCAGGACCATCAATGAGAAGGTATCGGACATAAGCCCGAGCAATTTCGGTATCAGCGGTCGGGGCTGGACTTCCGCTGTTAAGAGTCTGAGTGGTAGCGAACTCAATGCCCCATGTTTGACCCGGCAACACATAAACTGGAGGAATCAAAAGGTCATAGTGTCCTAAAAATTGAGTCGGAGTATCAGCGGGATTGAACGGCATGGCGGCGGCCGGCATTCCAAGGTCCGGAACTCCCGAAGGGTCTTGAAAGTATCGGGTGGTGCCGATGCGAATGTTGAGAAAGGCGGATTCTACCGGCCATGCGGCTAAGTAATCAATAACAACGAATTGATGTGCCCGAAGTGTAGCCGGTTCTTCAAGGTTGTTTCCGATGCCACCTACCATGATGTCCACCGGCACATTAGCCGAGATTTCTTGCACCGTGCCTTCAACGGCACCCGCAGCGTCATAAGTCAAAATAGGGTGTCCGGTGTTAGACACGGTTTGTCCCGTCGGAACAATGTTTCGCCACTCATAGGCTTGACGACGGAGACCCATGTGCGACATATCGTCGCACGACTACTTAAGGCTTCTGTTGTGTCTGAAAGACAAATCAACGACGGCGCATTTGAGGAGCCATATCATTGACGGGGTAGCCCACGACTCCAGAGTGAGCCGCAATCTTTTGGATAGCGAGTTCACCAACGAGCGTGACCTTGATGATGCTACCGTTAGCACCGACGGCTTGGTTGGTCGTGACCGTGATGGAAAGGGGTTGTTGGAACAAAACCAGAACGGGAGTGCTGAAAGCCAGCATTTTGTCGTTCTTAGAGTTGATGAAACCTGCCGAGAAAGCGTTAGAAGGAACATTGTTGGGTCCAACTTGAATAGCGACATCATAATCAAGGTCAGCGGTCAGGGCTGCACCAGTAGTGGCGTCCAACATTTCAATGCCGATAGCATACAGACGAACTTCTTCGTTGTTAGCCTGATTGGTGAAAATGCTGACTTGGTTTGAAGTTCCGGAAGCCGCTGCACCAGCAAAACTGTGCGAGGTGGTATAAATCTCTGGTTGTGGGTCTTGATTAGCCATTTTGAATCAACTCCGTTAGACTTGATATGTTGCTTCTGATACTTAAAGGTTCTCTCGGTAATCGTTCAACATCGCCATCTCTTGCCAGACTTGTTCGGAAGTTGGCTCCGGCGGAGGTAAATCTATCATGGGAGGAGGAATCTCGGTCGGCAATAACACCGGAGTTTTGGGCGGGTCAGAGGCTCGGCGGCGACGGCGAACCCAACGAATAATCAGATACAGCACGATGAAGTCTAACAGAAACGCTGCGGGACCGAGAGTTTCAAGGTCAGTCGTCATTTGCTCCAGAATAAAAATCGGGTCCAGACCGCCGGTGCGATGCACCAAATAAGTGAGATAAGTAGCACCGCTAAACAACAAAAGGAGAATAAAACTCCAAACGGTGTGCCAACGCATAAGAAATCATCCGGTTTGCTGATACTTAAAGGTTCAGAATTATTGCGTCTGGAACAGTTCGTCTTCGGAGTCATATTCGGCAACAGGGGCTACTTGAATATCGGGCGGTTGAACGACGGGAGTAGTATGAGTGCGAATATAACTCAAAGCAAGGTCGTAGTAATTGGGAATCAATTCATCAATTTGTTCGGTGAGATTTTCGCCTCGGGCATGAGCCGTGTCCTGTAAAACTCGCATAATTTGAGTGAGCGTTTCAATTCCTTTCATAAAATCTACCGAAAAGGCTTTACTTTGAGAGGCTCCGATTTTGTTAGCCGCATCTTGAGCAATAATAGCCAAAACCACGGCTCCAATGTTAGTCGCCATGACCATGCCGAAAAATTGCAGCATCCACCATTCACCGGAGAATCGGGTAAGTCCTAATTCACCACCAATCCAAATAAACGGAATCTGAATAAAACATTCCAGAATTATCATAATGACAATCATTTGACGAGCCGTCACGAACTTCATTTCGGCTAACTTGTCCCACTTACTCGGTTTTTCGGACGAATCTAAGATATGAACCACCTCCTCTCCAGATAACATCTACTCGCTCATAACCATGACGAGCCAACAGTTTTTCCACTTTGGGTTGCCATCGGCGTTCACGGTCCAAAATGAAATCAGTTTCTCGGAAAATACCTTGATTGGCTAACAGCACAAAATCCTCGTAGTTATACAGCGGCAAAGTATCGCCCGAATCTAATTCAAAAGTTTGTTGTGAAACTACCGTAATGTCGGGAGCGAAAAACTCGGCTCCGAGGAGTTCTTGAACCGCAGGTGAAACATCAGCACCGGTAGAAAGTCGTTCTGAAACCACAGCCCATTCTCGCTCGGCAACTTCCAACCAGAAGTTTCGGTCGCTCCGGAACTCTTGACCTAACAGGATTTCTTGTTCCTTGTGGAATTGTTCTTTACGAGCCGCCAAATAACCGGCCCAGAACATTTGGCGTGCAGCCTCATCCATGCGACATTTATGTTGTGCAACTACTTAAGAGTTCTCAGCCGACTCAGGTTCTGGTTTGGTAATTTCTAACTCGGGTTGTTTGCGAAGTCGGTCCACCAACAATTCTGAGATAAACTCTCCGAGAACACCGGCTAAAACTCCGGTGAGCGCACCAATACCGAGCAGAGTCATGTCTTTGCGAGTTAGCACGGATTCGGAGGCTTTTTCGGTCCAACCGGTTGCGTGAATGGCTCGTCCTTGACGGTCAGCCTTGGCTTTGGCTCCGGCTCCACAGTAAATCTTACCAGAATTGCCCCATTGATAACAGCCGGGACGACCCGCAACAGGATGAGTCGGCATCTTATCACGCTCCTAATGGTTCGGGGCGAGAGTCTTTAATGTCTTTGAGTTCGGCTTCTTCGGCTTGATAGAAAATCGTCATGCCCAAAATAACGACAGGTAAAACCATGAGAACTTTATCAGCAGGGCTAAAGGCACCTTCGGGCCAGCCGTATTGTCGGTAAGTGCGAATAACATTGACGAGTGTGCTGGCGGCGAAAACAGAAGCACCGACCATTGGAATGAGTAATCCTCGCCATGCTTGACGAGCCTCTAAGATTTTGATACCGGCTTCGGCAGCGAACTTTTGTTCAATGGGTTGCCGATGAGTGGCTTTGATAGAATCGGTCCGAGACTTTTTCATAAGCATTCCTCATATAGTTCTCTGTGGTCGTGTTTATAGATTATTGGCCCAACAAGTTTTTCCACCAGCCAACGATTTTTTCGCTTACGCTACGGTCAGCATAATCAACTGAAGGTTGAGAAGCGGCGGCGGTGGGAGCAGCGAGTAAATCGGAATCAAGCGGGGCTTGTCGGCAACCAAAGGTGGGCCAGAGTGGGTTGCAGACCCGCTGCTGGTAAGTTTTACGGGCTTGACTACCCGGTGCCGACTCAGTTATGTATTTCCAGTCTTGCAGGTCGGCTCCCGAAGAAGGCATGATAGCACCGATTCCAGCGATTCCACCACCGAGAGTCCAAGGAACTCCGCCAGAACCGTAAGGAGAATAAGCCGTGCCGTCTTGATTAAGAGTTGTCACATTGATTTGCCATGCGGTGCCGGCGGCGGTAGTAGCACCTTTAGACAACGGATTTCCAGCAGCGTCATAACCGATGATTTCTTCTTTGGCACCGGTATTAGGGTTAATGACATAGCACTTGCGAGAATAAAGGTCGCCGGGGTCGCATTGGATGTTGTAGCCACTCATAGTCTCACCTACTTTCGGTTGAAATAATAAGCCAAACCGACAGCGAGCGTAGCAGTAGCCACGGCTACGGTGGTCTTAGAGAATCCAGAACCAAGGAAACCAGATGGCTCGGCCGACTCCTCGTTCATTTGATACTCGCTGACGGCAGCAATAACTTCATCCATGTAGCGGTTAGCAACGCTCATTTCAAAGTCACCGTCGTCCAAAGCCTTGACGCCATATACTTTGTCGGGCATAATCGCAACAAGGTGATTCTTGAGTTCAGGATAAACGATGAAAGTTTCGGCATCAAAGCGGCTTTGGTCTTGTTCATCGTCGTCAGGATTCCAACCGGCGGGGCAATAATCGGGGTGGTTTTCATAGAGCCAGAAAATTGTTTCTTCGTGGGCTTCTTGTTCAGTTTCAATGATGGAACCATCTTCCATCTCTTGTCCGACTTCATAGACTGGCGGTTCATAACCGCACTTGGGACAGGAACTATAATTGCCGTCATCATCCATTTCAGCATGGAACGGAGTGTAATTGTGAGAGATACTTTGCGAACCAATGGTTCGTCCGGAGCCTTCGGGCATAAGGCTGTCCTCGGGGACAAGGGCTACGCCAGATTCCGGCTCGTCCGGAGTGGGCGCAAGGGCTTCCAGTCCTACGCCGACAGTCATGCCTTCGGCTTGATAGCCGGAGGTCTCAGCACCATAGGCTTCATAGATTTCTCGCTTGCAGAGTTTGTTGGTCTTATGACCGGAAGGACACACGCTGCGAAGACTATAACGAATGCTACCGCCTTTGCCGTTTTGTTCGGTGGCTTCCAGCACTTCTAAATCGTGATGCTTTTTGCATCCTACACAGTAAAACTTTTCCATCATCTAAATCACCATCCAAAGGTTGAGGCTTCATAACTGGGAGACCGGAACATAGTGGGAGATTCTTGTCCAAAGATTCCGTCAGAATAAACTCCGACATCGGTTCCAAGCGTGCTGGTCGGCATCGCAATCCCGAGAGCCGCCAGATTCTGAGCCTGATATTGGGCTTCCGCAGCGTAGTTATAAGCAGCGTCTTGGTCGTCTTGTTCTTCGTCGTCTTCGGTGAGTCGGGTTACTTCTGATTCAGCCGCTTCTACCAGATTTTCATAACGAGTGAATTGCTTTTGAGCCGTGAGACCTCGGACCAATTCACCGAGACCAAAGCCCAAAGGCAAGAAACCAAAAACTGAAAGAACAATCGGACGATAGTTGTAACCACCTTCTTCCGATTTCAACATTTCTAACTTGAGTGTATCAGCGATGACTAAAGCCACGCTCATAGCACCAAAAAGAATGGGAAAACCAGTAGCGGGGCGGAGAAACTCTTCCACGACTGGAGACTCTTTCATGTCTTCAGGGAGTTCGTCCTCTCCGTTGAGAATCCGATTCCGCAATTCTGCAAAATCAACCATGTAGTTTTGTTCTATGCACGACTACTTAAAGACTTCGGTGCATCTAATACTTGGAATTATCAATGACTCCGGCTTCCATAAGGTAGCCTCCGGCAATAAGTCCGGACAGAAAAATCGTGGCGGGTCCAAGAGTAGCACCGATAGCCGAGGACTCTCCTCGGTAAATGTAAGGCAACGAATGAATGGTTTCATAGGCTCCAACACCCATCAAGGCTAAAGCCAGCGTGTAGCCAACTTTGTGAATAAGTTTGGTTTCAGTAGCGTAAAACTCAGCGGGATAGTTTTTCATGGCTAACCCTCGGATTATTCTTGTCCCACGGCACGACCGGGATAGTTCTGACCCCAGATTGGGTCGGTGCTACGCATAGTGGCGGCGTAAGCCGACAAATCAAAGGCTTGTCCGAGTCCGTTTTGAGAATCAACCATTTGAGGGGTGATGCCCATGCCGGAGTAGTTAAGAGTTTGACCGACGGCTTGTCCAGCCATGATGTTGCGCTCGGTGGAAACCAAGTTCACAGTTCCAAAGTTTCGGGCAACACGGGCGTCGGCCGCTGGGTCCACATGAGCCTCAAAGACTCCACTAAGGTTGTCTCGGAAGTAATACGCAGCCACGGCCAGAAGTCCGGCTCCAATTAGCAAGTTTTTATTCATTTTATTCATCTCCGTTTCTAAGTCCAGTCAAAATCATTCCAAGTGCGCCGAGTCCGAGGGTTCCAACTACACCGGCAGAAATGACTCCAAGAGTCAATTTGAATCCAGTTTGGAAGGGTTCTTTGACTGAAAGTTCTTCAGCAGAGTATTTACCGTATTGTTGTTGGTAGTGCTTGTCGCAAAGGATAACTTCTCCATCCTTGTAAAAGTGAACTGCGGTGTCTCCACAAACTGTGCAAATATCGCCAGAGCCTTCGGCTCCGAATGGACGATAGCCTTTCTTGGTTTTCTGACCCATTTTCTTGCCGAAAGCGTATTCTGCCGAGGCTTTGGTGCTGTAAGGTCCACCGATGTATTGAATGCGAGGATTATAACCGATGCGACCATAAGCGTTGAAAGCGTGATACTGTCCACCATCGTCTTGAGCCACAAAGAAAATGTGGAACTTGTTGCTGGCTCCACCTTGATAAATCAAGTATTCCATGCTGCCGCTGTCCAGCGTATAACGAGGATACTCTCGGCGGAAAGCACGCTCTAAGTTGTTGGTGTCTTCACCGGGGTCATACCACGACATAGATTCAAAAGTTTCGGCATCATATTCTTTACGGTGTATGATGGCGATTCCTTTATGCTCGTTCCCGTCATCATCTAAAACGATGAAATCTTCCAAAATATCGTAAGCATCATCCCATTCGTCATACTCACCATATTCGTTCAGAAATGCCCAATCATATTCATCACCGTAATTGTTTTCAACCCAACGGTCTAATCTTTCATCACCATGAATCTTTTCGGCACCAAAGGTTTCAGCCCCATACTTAACAGGATTTAACATTTTCCACACTTCATCGGGGAGTTTATTTTTACAGGAAACACAAGCAGGGACTTTTTCCCACGCATACCTGCCATCAACCATGTAAAATGGTTCACCGCATATTTTTTTACAAAAAGTGCAATTGCTTAGGTCCACATCTGCATTGAATGTTTCAGCAGACTTTACGGGCGCACAGTCACGGCAGATTGGGTCCTCATCATCTGTGCGAGTCATGTTTTCGGGTTGGTCAGAACACCAATCACAGTAAGGGACTCCACATTCTACACAAGACACGGTATCATACTCGTCAATATAATTTTCACAGGCTTCGCAACGGTTCATATTTTCAGCACAACTATTACAGATTTCATGGGCCGCCATTCCTTTGGGATGTTGGCGGCTGGAACATTTAAAGCAATAATCATAACAACCACGACAAACATTACCTTCGTTGGTGTCGGTCATTTGCCAATCCTTATCGCCACAAACACTACATTTGCAGAGACAACAATCGTCGCAACGGTCGCAATCGCTACAAGAACAGGCTCCGCAACCGTCTTCAGCACAGTCAGAACATTGAATTGAACTGTAATCTTCTAAGTCTTCACCACAAGAAGGACAATCACTCATGTAGAAAACTTGGTTGTTCTGATACTTAAAGATTACCCACAATCATTCTAACAGACTTCGGTAATAAAACTCATAATCGGCGGCTGGAACGGGTTCGTTAGCCGAGGTTTTGCTGTCTTCGGCTCGCTGGCGTTTGCGAAGCGAGGGTGTGCCGTCGTGAGGTGTCCAGTTCACCGGTTCTCCGAAATCCATTGGTCGTTGAATCGGGGCAGAACCTTCTTCAGAGGCCAGATACTCCGAGGGTCGGTCATTGATAACATCATCCCATGTGGCGTAATTTTCTTCATACAACTTAGAATAAGAACTGATGTCGTCCCAGTCTAATTTTCTTGAGGATTTATCAACCAACCATTGTCCAGCATACTGTCCGTGGGTGGAGGTTTCAGGGTTGCCTCGGTAAGAGTATTCACCAACTCGGAAGTATCCATCTTCTAATCGTTCAATAGATAACAGATTTTCCAGTCCTTCTTCACCAGCATTAGCGGGATAAATGTAAGTAGCATAGTATTGGAAACCGTTTTCTCCTAATTGTTCCAATTCACTTTCTCCATCATGGACTTCGGCAGCCATGCGAGTCTTTTGGACTTCCGACAATGGAACTGGAGTCCAATGTAAATCTCGCTCCACCAGCGGTAGCCCGCCACGGTAAGCCGATTCTAATTCGCTGAGTGAAAAGTAGCCGAGTTCGGGATAACCAAGGTCAGCCAAACCATACATCATGTCTTCGCCGTCCCATTCAATGACGAACCAATCACCACGACCATAAGGCGTGAAATAATGAGCCACTACGGTTGGGTCCGAGACTTCTTCTTGAGAATAGAGTTTAGGAATCTTGGAAGAGAGTTCTTTGGTCATCATCTGATGTTTCCTATTTCCACGACTGGCTTCAAAAGTCTCGGCTCCACGAACCCAGCGTTGGCTTTTACCGGCGGGTTTGACTTCCCACATTTTACCGTCGTTGCCTCGCATCCGAGTTCCGATTTTACGCTTGGTTGCGGAGATGTCGGGACTTTTGCGACCAGCCTTAGCCTTTGGCTTGGCTTTAGCCTTGCGAGTTGTGGCCTTTGGCTTGGCTTTCTTAGCAGGGGCTTTACCGAGAATTATATTGGTTAAAGATTTGAGTTCACGGGTTGGGATTTTATCAGATTTGCACGCCTTCCAAAAATCACCTTCTTCAAGGAATTGCCAATTCCAATTGTTCATGTTATTCAGAGCCTTGATAACGGGTCCACAATATCGGCACTTGACTCTTGATGCCTCGTTTCGATGAAACTTTTGAGTGGAATACTTGTCCGTAATTTTATCCCAAGTATCAGAGTATTCTTCGCTGCTAATTTTGTCGGAATCCCAACGCTTTTCTAAGGCATTGAGTTTTCTTTTATCGGCGGTGCTATAATCTTCCCAATCGGGTTCTCCATCTAAAATGCAAGCGTGTGTTTCATTGTCATAAATGTTCAACAAATCAAAGCCGTTATCATAATCATACTTTTCTTGCATTTCTTCTGGAAGTCTGCCAGCGATTTCGTCAATGAAGGCGTAATAAGAATCGGGAAGTTGTTCACGAAGGGCAGTATCTCCGGATGGCGAGGAAGTTCCATAGACACCAGATTGAACCATTTTAACATGGTTGTTCCACCAGCCCCAATCTTCCTCATAATACCCTAAGTCATCCTCAGTTTTATCGCTTTTCTTGAACCAATCATCTAATGATTTTGTATGTGCTTTAAGAGACTTTAACCAATAAGGCTTGAGAATCGTAATGAACTTTTTCTGGGCTTGAGATTTGGACATGGTTTTTGGGGCTTCAAAAGTTTCGGCATCCATGCCGTCGGTTTCGTCAGCGTAGCGGTCTTCCAAGTAATCAGCCAGACCGTCGATTTTGTCGGCCACTACGGAGAGTTGGCTTTTCCACCACTCAGAATAGGTTTCGTCAGGAGGAGTCATCATGGTCAGCCTTGCAGCGGAATCCATAATGCGAGCCACATCGGATTGCACCATGTAATCACCGGCGTAATCGTCGGCAGCGAACTCGTCTTCAAATTGCATCCGAGACCGGACCGCTTCTTGAATGTTTTCTGGAAAATCGCCCAGAACCTCGTCAGGGTCAGCATTGTCCATACGCATGAGATTAACGAGACTTGCCACGATGAGTTCTTGTTCGTCTCGGACTTCACTTTCCATCAAGGCTTCCATCATTTCAAACTCTAAAATCTTGCGAACTGCTTGAGTGTCGCCATCGGGATGTTGAGCCAACAGTTTGTCCACTAACTCCACAGCGGATTCAAAATCCATGTTAGAGTCCATTTGTTGCACCAAAGTCGCAAGGTCTTTTTTGGTGACTTGACGACCATACATAACCAGAACTGGGTGGTTCTGATATTTAAAGTTTGCTCTGCGTTCAACCATATAGGTCATAAGAACTGGCGGTGCCGGAATCAGCGTAAGCCAGATTCTTTTCTCGTCCAACCACTTCTCGTTGAGTCTTGATGTGGCTAAGAGCCATGTCCAAATGACTTTGATTGATAACAGGTTCTTCGCAATAATCACATTCTTCGTGAGCCAGCATAAAGGCTGATTGAATGATTTCTTGCAGGTATGCACCGGTGAACTTATCGGTGTCCTTGGCAATCCGACTGAGATTGACTTTGCCGGTTTTGAACGGTGTGAGATACTTAGAAAGAATGTTTTCTCGGTGCTTTTCATCAGGATAACCGAAATCTAATCGAACATCAAACCGACCCGGACGGTCAGTCAAAGCCCAATCCAATTTTTCTGGATGGTTGGTAGTAGCCAGAGTAACTACTCCGTGGTTGTCTTCGACACCGGCGAGACAATTCAAGAACTCACCCAACACGGGATGGTCAGCGTCTTCACGGCTAAGGCCACCGAGAGTATCAATGTCTTCCAGAATAACGACGCTGGGAGCCAGTTTGCGAGCCATTTTATACAGAGCCGTAATTTGTCCAACATCGGTGATAGAATCACGGGCAACATAGATAACCGTAGCCGAAGTCAATTGGTTAATGAGGACTTTACAGGTGAGTGTTTTACCGGTTCCGGGCGGCCCAGTCAGCAAGACTCCACGGCTGCTTCGCAGACCTTTGCTTTGAAACAAACCGACGGAATCAATGAACCGAGTTAGGTTGCGGTCCAACACATGACGGTCTTCAGGCTTGATAATAATTGCATCCCAATCCATTTCGGGAGCGTCCAGCATTTGATAAGAAGCGTCAAAATGCGCTCCTTTGAGTGAGCCTTGTTGATAAAAATAGTTTTCATGGTCTTCGTGGAACCGAGAGTAATCGAAAACATCGCTGCGGAATTGAGTCATCACATCCACTTCATATTCGTCATACGGCGTAAAAGTGGTGACGAAACGAGTGTTGGAATGAGTTTTGTGTTCCACGAACATAATGAGTTTGTGAGGCACTTTGATAACACGGTCTCCGACTCGTTCATCAAACCAAACTGGAGCCGTGCGGTTTTCACCGTGATTATAGTTTTCCACTTTGACGATGTTCCATGATTTTTCAATAACTCCCATGAAGGCTTCCATCCAGAACACATAAGACCGGTCAAAGTAAAACTTACGCTTGGATTCAATAGAGAACTCGGTGCTGTCGTCGCCATTACCGAGGAACTCTTCAATGGATTGGTCCACTTTATCGGTTTTACGCACTTTGTTGGCTAAAAACGACAGACTTTCGGACAGCGTTTCCAAAGGGGCTGTAATGGGTCCAATCGGGGTTTCAATTCTGATTTCGGTTAGTGGGTTGGAGGTCATGGTAGTCACCGGCAAACTACCATATCCAGTATCACCAACTTAAACTTGAGCCGTGATATTAAAGACAGAAGTATCGTTAAGTTTTTGATTGGCTAATCGCCAAAGCAAGTCCCAATGTTCCGGAGTAATCCATTCGGGACGGTCTTCAAAAGTAAAAGCGTAATCGGCAGCGAGACTGTGTTCAGATTGCTGGCGTTCAAACTCGGCTTTGACTTCAAAGAAGTTTCGGTCATCGGCCGCCGAGGATTGATGACCCATTGTGGTTGTTTGCCACGGACCGCAGCCATGATAACCCGAGACAGCATCAATTTGATGACCCACAAACAAGTTCTCGTCTCCATAAGGAATCACTACGGGATTGCCCGCCATGCGAAGCAGTAAATCGGTATCCTCTCCGATTTGCAGAGTTTCGTTGTAGCCACCGATGGTTTCGAATCGGTCTCGCAGCATAACTGAATTGCTGGGGAGAATCGGGTTGCCGTGAACAAAGAAGAAAGTGTCTTGCGGAGTAATACGGTTCCATTGGTCGTGCCATCCGATAACTCCGGAGTGCGTATAAACTTCGTCAGATTTGAGACTTTGCAGCGTAATGTCGGCATCAGCACCGGCCCACCAGAATGCTACTTGAGGCTCCACCTCACAAGTTTCGGCAATAGATTCCGCCATCCATTCTAAGTGTTCAGGATACCACACATCGTCGCCGTCCAGCGTAGCAATATACGGGGCTACGCCCGCAGCGATGGCTTGATTGCGGGCTTGGCTAACGCCTCGTCCTGTTTGTTTCAAGAGATGGAATCGGTCGTCAGCGAGATACGGCGCAAAGGTAGCCATGATAGCGTCATAATTTTCGTAGTCTTCGGGAGTTCCGTCGCAAATCCAAACGGAATAATCGGTGTAAGTCTGAGACTTGATGCTGTCTAAACAACGAGTCAGAAAATCAGGGCTGACTTTATAGGTAACGACCACGACATCAAACATAGTGAATCTAAGGTGGATGACTTACTTAAAGGTTCTTGGAAACTAAGTCTCGCATTTCTTGTTTGACTTGTCCGTAACAAGTGGTGCAAAAACCATGCGTCATAGATGACCATGCCGGAATGCTGCCTTGTTTCCAAGACATTTTGTCGATACTCCGAGCCACAGAAGGGTCAAACTTTTCTGAAGTCTCGTTCCAACATTTGTCTCGGATTTCTTCATGTTCTTCAACCGAAGACTTGCTTAAATACGGACCATCAGGGTAAGAGTCCATGCAATCGGTCATAGCCTTGGTAAAGGCTTGTCGGTCTTCCGAGGAAACTCCGCAACGATAACAAGGTTCGTCTCGACTGGACCAATCCGAAGGATTGAAGTTGTTAGGACCTAACAGGGCTTCCATAAGTCTAATTCTGAGGTCTTTGCGTTGGTTTTCAAGGTATTGGGGAATCCATTTGTGGCTGCGGTTAGGGTGTCGGCGCATTTCACGGTCTTCTGGCGTCATTTTGGCTCGCCAATAACTTTCATTATCAAGATTTCTTAAATCGTCAGCATTGTCTTGAATAAAAAATCGGATGTCTCCAAGGTCCGGATGCCAGTTGATAATGCTATTATCATACCGAGCCTTGTTGATAATCTCAAATTGTGAAATATCACTCAAACTCAGTCCTCCTTACCGAAGGGCAAACGACCCATGTATAAAAGACCTTTGCCGGTGCGACGAACCATTGTGATGAATTGTTCGGTGTTCCAGTTAAGAATCGTGGAGGGTTGGCTATAAGCCGCTAAAAATGCTTGTAATTTAATGAATCCAGTTGCTACGGTGGGTGTTGCGAAATGTTCCCAATCATTGAAATAAAGACAACCCATAAATGCTACCGCATCAATTTCTGGGTTGTGTGGCCCCCCAATCCATGAATTACTTGGTCCAGCAGGGTTTCGGGGCGAATCAGCCAAAGCCTTTAGCAAACGCTTTCGCTCTTTTTCAGAAAGGTTCATAAATCCTTGATAGGAAGCCGTGGGGTCATAAGGGTTAATGCCCCAATCCTTGACGATAAACTCGTTGTCCGGCAGTAATTCTAACGGCAGCGAGATACGGGCAGTAGCGGGAGCCATCGGTGGTCCAGTAGGTTTAGCAACTCGGGAGGGTCGGTCATCAATGATACGGTCTGTGCTGGTTTCAAACAATCGTTCCACAAGGTCTTGTTTTTTTCCAGCCGTCGGCAATCCGGAGGCTTTCAGTAATTCTCTGAGTTCCGCAATAGTCATAGACCGATAAGAGTCTCGGATTTCCTCGTTGTGATAATCAATTATTCGCTCTACCATTTGTTCTTTCTTACCCGAGGTCGGCAAATCGACGGATTTCAGCAATTCTTTGATTTCCGCAACAGTCAGATTCATCCATTCAGAAAACTTCTCAGCCATGATGCTCACGCACCAGAAGAAGGTTTCTTGTTTATAAGGTTATCGTGGATTCCGCTGGCGGTCAAATTAGAACCGATTTGAAACAAACCAATGCCTATCATAGCCCAAACTAAATGCGGTAAAGCACGGCGTTTGGGGTCAAACAGAATGCTGGCGTGATAAGTCGTCAGCAAAAATCCGGTCGTGAACATAACTGTTCCTAAACGGAACGAGCCGAGGGTCATTAAATCACCTCACTTCGGAAGACTTGAAGTCGTTCCGACAATCCGTCAGTCATCAAGTTGGTTCCAACCGTGATTAAGGCTACGCCTAAGACGCTAACCAGAATCGTTTGCTTCAAAGTCGGATGGTCCTTTCCGAGAGTAGTCGCATGGTGAATGTGATGCGTGGACAACCATGTTCCAACAAGAAACAAGGCTGAACCAACAATGATAGCATCCGTTAGAAACGAACTTACCTTCATCAGCAGCACCACCGCTTATTAGCGGAATAGAACCGGAAAACACACCCCTGACTTCATTCCACAGAGCGAGCCTTACGGCTGTCTGGGTCCATCAGGGGCGGTTTGACCCGACCCGTGGCGTTAAACGCTGGTCCTTACTGGGAAGCAAGGAGGCTTCGCTTATACCAGTCCACATTTCCGGGGTTGATGGAAATACCCATCTCCAACAACTTGTTAGCGATGAGGGCATCAGGTCCGTCATAGAGGGTGTATTTAACGAAGCAGCGGAGTGCGCCGGCTGCGAGGTTGGTTCCGGAAAGAGCGACACCAGATTCGTTGTAGAAAGTCACCAGAACATCCCAAACTTGACCGGGGAGGACATAGACATCGGGGTAAAGGTTGAACGAAGGCTGGAAGTCAATGCTTCGGGGGTAAGGACTTGCAGTTCCGGGGATACCGTCGTTAGGAACATTGTCTGGGTCCAAGAAGTAATCCGTGGTGTTGATACGGACTTGGACATAGGCACGGGGGCCGGCTTGACCAACGCCGGAGTCGTAGGTGAGACCACGAAGGGTGGCGGGCAAGGCACCCACACCATTGATACCGACAGGGAGGGTTGGGGTTACAGCGATGTCTTCAATAACGACGAACTCTGTTGCTGAAGTTTCAGCGGGCTTGGTAATGTTGTTACCGAATCCACCGATAAAGATGGAGGTTCGTTGTCCTGCGTTGGCTTGTGGGAGGGGCGAGGAACCTCGGCCGGCGTCCCAATCATATACTTGGCTTCTCATACTCATAATTTTCACTTCCTTATTATTCTCCTACCTGAGATGAATCTCAGGCTTGACCTCCAGCAGCAGCAGCGGCAGCCATAGCAGCGGAGCGTTGTTGTTGTTCAATGAGGCTGCGCTTATACCAGTCCACATTGTTTGGGTTGATGGTTACACCAAGTTCCAAAAGTTTGTTGGCGATAAGAGCGTCAGGTCCGTCATAGAGGGTGTATTTGACGAAAGCAGCGACGACTTCAGTTGAAGTTGCGAGAACACCGGTTGAGGTGCTGGTTGCAGGGGTGTAAAGAATCTGGAAGGTTTGACCGGGCAAGACATAAACATCAGGGTAAAGGTCAAAGGACTTCAAAAGTTGGTCCGTTCCGAGAGGGGTGGCGGAGGAAAGGTTCACAGTTGAAGGCGCACCACGGGGGTAAGGGCTTGCCAGACCGGGGATACCTACTTGGTCGGTAACATCGGGGTTCTGGAAGTAATCCGTGGTGTTGATACGGATTTGCACAGCACCGCCAAGTTGCGGGCTGCAAGCGATGTCTTCAATAACGATAAACTGCGTAGCAGTTGTCTCGGCTGGCTTCGTAATGTTGTTTCCGGTTCCACCAATGAACAAATCGTATTCACGGTTGGCGGTCAGGGCCTTCGGAACATCCGAAGTGCTTCGGCGGAGAGCAGACGACACACCAGCAGGTGCGAGGTTTGCCCATTCATAAACTTGGCTTCTCATACTCATATTTTTCACTTTCCTTTGTTTTAACAGCGACAAGTTATTGACGCCTACTTTATATTGGACTTTTCAACTACTTAAAGACTTCGGTGATGAAGTCCGATTTGAGGGTAAAACCAATCAATAGCCTGTCGGCTATTTGTGTTCAAAAACTCAGTAATGGTTCAAGTTTCAAGCAGAGAGTTGCTTGGCACGCTTGTAAAGAGGAGTTCCCTTCTTGATAGCAGCGAAACCGGTGATTCCCAGTTCCTTGCGGGCAGCAGCGACCGCATCCTTCCAAGCCATTTTGCCGCCTTCAGGTTCTTCGGCTTCAAAACTTTCGGAGTCAGACTTGACTTCAGTAGGGTTGAGGTGGTCCACAGTTTCAGCAGCCATGCTGGAACAGTTGCATTCAGCAGCCTTACAGTCGGCACAGAACTCAGCACCCTTGACTTCAGAAGCCACAGGCTTTGAGACTTCACTCACGATGTCATCAGCGATGTTGGCTACCTTGTCCACAATAGGGATTCGCTCAGTTACGGGGCGAACCGTGCGAAGAAGGAAAGCGGTTCCAAGGCTGAGAGGAACCAGAGCCGCTACACGACCCACAGTCATATCCATTCCACCGATAAAAGGAATCATAGAGGGAATTGAAAAGAGTTTGTAGCCAAGGGCTTCCGTAAAGCGTGTGCTGAAAAATCCAGCACCAATCAAAAGCAAACTTCCACCAACGGTGTATTCATTAACAAGCATTCGTCTAATCTTCATATTCTTCACTTCCTTAGTAGGCCATAGGTAGGCAGCAAGCACCGAGTAGGCACAGGCCAGATACAGTCACAACTGCGCCAACAAGTTGTTGTGCGCCGACTTCACGACCCATTACATCCATTGAGAAAGCCGGCAAAACACCGAGAACTTTCTGAGGTGGAGTAGCGAGCAAGTGAAGACCGCCGACAGTTGCAGCAACAGCGACAATCATTTGTCCTTTGCCAGTCTTAGTCCAATTACATAGTTTGTTCATCATTTCTTTTCACTTCCTTATTGTCCAATCACCGAGCCGAAACCTTCGGCAGAGGTCATGGAATGGGTTACAGTTCCAGCCATTTTACCGTTTTCAGCACCGAAGTATTGGATAGGTTGGCCGGGATTGATAGTGCGGATTGAATCCATTACTGAGGACTCAGCCGTAGTAGTGGGCTTGACATACGCATCGAAAAGGTCAGGTAGGCTGCCCATCATAGGGGTTGGGTTGGGATATTCCACATTGAGCATGGGTTCTTCAGCACCGTAGGAAACTGGAGGGTCGCCACCGGGATACTTGCTGTCCACAAAGGCGTTTGCCTTACCCATTGGGTTCATAGCACGAAGTCCCATTGTGTCCACGCTGTTGATAAAGGCACCAACTTCAAGTTCTTGTGCAATAGGTGAAGTCGTGGGTTCAGCGGAAGCACCGCCGAGGTTTTGGTCTAATCCGCCAGAAGGTGAGACTTCCATGCCGTCAGCACCGAACCATTGAGTAACACCGTGTCCCATTGGAGCCTGTTCATAAACAGAGTCCACAGGGTTGCCGGGAGGAACTCGGTTCACCATTTCTTGAGTTCCTTCTTCAAAAGTTTCGGCAGAGTAAATATCAGAGAAACTCTGAGTAGCGGTTTCTTGACCGATAACGGAGCCAGAGCCTCGTTGTGCAATCAATTGAGAATCATCAGATTCAGCACCAGCAGTTAGCATGGTTCCCAATCCGTTGAATCCGGGAATGGAAAGTCCAGTCATAGCAGTTACATATCCGAGAACTTGGCTAACACCGGCGAAACCAAGAATAGTTCCGGCTCCGAGGTATAGACGAGCCATGTCTCCGGACATATCACGGGAACGGTTCACCAACCAAGCACCAGAACCAAGAGTAGTAATAGTTCGGACGGCGTTTCCAAGACGACCTAATCGTTGGAAAGGTAGGAGAGTCAAAGCGGAACCAAGCACACCACCTACGGCGACACCGGCGACACCAGAATAAAACTCAGGAGACATCAAGCCTGCCTTTGAAGATTCAACAACTTCTGTTACTGCATTCATATTGTTCACTTTCCTGTTCAACTACTTAAAGACTTCGGTTTGTTCGGTGAGAACCCATGTGTCGGGTCGGCGGTGCGACATGGAGTCCTACGGGGTCGCCCAAAGGAGTTCTAACCATGCCGATTTGCGCTGAAGAAAGAGGTTGTGGAATCACGGTATCGCCCATGAAAGTATGGTTTCGTTGCTTGGCGACACCAGCGTATTCGGAAGCAAGACCCAATTCAAATTGACGAGTGGAACCGCTGGCTTCCATAATGCGAGCCGAACCAGAACTGGTCACGACATCATCCATAGGTTGTGTATCAACGGTGTATCCAGTTTGAAGAGTTTCGGTGGAAACACGACCAGAGTGTTCCAAGACATAGGCAGCGATTCGGTTTTTAGTAGTAGCGGAAATATCCGACATAGATTCAACTTCATTTAGGAATCGGTGTCCAGAGTTGTCTCCGTATTTGGTAGCCAAAACAGAGGACTTGCCGGAACGACCCAAAAGTTTGTCCCAGAATCCGGGAACTCCGGTGGAACTGAGCGTCCAGTTTTTAGAAGCCGCTGAATAAGTGAGGGTGTATCCATCAATCATAGTTGTCATATCTGAAGTTGGTTCAGCGTGCTTGACGACACGGCGTTCTGCATGAGCCGGACGACTGAGTGCATTGGGCGTCATGTGAGCCACAGGTTTGCCGAGAATATCTTCAGCAGCCTTGCTGGACTCCGTATAAGCAGTTAGTTGATAAGTGCCTCCGAAATCGGACATAACACCGTGCATAGCCGACTCCATAGGGTTGCGTCGGAGTGTGTTCTGAATAGCGAGGTCCAGATTCATAGCGTTCCCTTCTCCTTTCTGATACTTAAAGACTTCGCTTACTTTCTCCAAAAGAATGGAACCAAAAGAGCAGCGAGGGCTGTGGCACCAACAGCAGCGTAAGGTAAGTAATTGGTAGGCTCTGGCTCAGTTTCAATTGGATTAAACAATTCTGCCGCCATTGTGAATGGAATGGCTTCGGTGGTGGCAGTTAGCATAGAAACAATTTGAGATGCGGGAGCATTTTCTACTTTAAGCATAACCGAGTCTCGGTCAGATTCTACCAGATTTTGACGAGACCAAAGAGCCGAGGCTACTTGGAGATAACGAGAATAAAGTTGGTCGTCAATACTGAGAGAATTAGCATCATATCCGGCGGCTTTGAGGTTCGCCAAAATACGGGCCAAAGAGATTTGACCGGAAGCCCAATCAGCGTGAGATTCATCGGAAGGGAACATCCAGTCTTCAAACTGGCGTTGGGTCATGCTGGCGACGGCTACTTCTTGTTCTTGAGCAGCCAAACGCTCGGCCAACATAGAAACATCAGCCGGTGCAGGCAGAGATGGTTCAGGTTCATTAGGTGGTCCCGAAACTTCGGAGGGTTCCGGAAGTTCTTCCATTGGGCCATCAGGAAGTGGTTCATCAACTGAGGGTTCCGAAACTTCAGAACCTTCGTTGGCTTCAGCATCGGCGTATTCGTTTCTCATATTTTCAAACGAAGGCATAGCGGCTTCTTCGGCTTCTTGAGTTTTCTTTTTTCGGATGATTCCGTCTTGAAGGTTCTTAGGCAAAGAGTTTCGCTGACCTTCAGTCAGATATTTCTTGCGGTCTTCTTCCGTGATTTCCACGGCTTCCACAACTGAGTTTTTGGGGTTTTCTTCCGCAAAGGCTACTTTGTTGTTAGGATTGCCGGCAGCATCCACTTGAACCTCGGCTTCCAACTCCGCCAAAAACGGGGAAACTTCTTCGTCCATATCAGATTATGAGTTGTTCTGATACTTAAAGGCTTTGTCTTACTCCGAAGCGTGAACTGAACCAGCCCAAGGGTGTTCTTTTTGGAAAGAAGTTGTAGCGTCAAAAAGAGTTTCATAAGCCAAAGGACGCAACATTTCCCAAGAAGTAGCACCAACAGGACCCGACAATCGGATGTGAAGTTCAGTTTCGGGTTGGTCTTGATAAGAATGTAAAACACGAATAATTTCAGAAACCGTGTGTTCTGGGTTGCGAGGGTCGGGTTGTCCGACAATAAACTGGTATTTGTCTATGTTAAGAGTTCCCACAGAACCAGTCCATGCCCAAGCCGACACTTCGTTGAGAGAAGTAAGTTCACAATCCTCCGTGGGGAAACCAAAACTGCCCCAATAGTATTCCGACATAATTTCTGATTATCCGACCACAGTTATAAACCCTTGGACGAAAGCAGGGCGATGGATAGTCGGTGAAACACACACTCCGGATTGGGTGAATGAAGCCAAAGGCTTCAGAGGGATAGGTTTTCCCTGAGAGCCGAAGGCTCTGACTACGGTTGAGTAGTCTGAACCAGAGGTGTTAGCCTTCAAGACCGGCGACGAGCAATCAAGAATCCAGTTAGGGCTGAAACAGCGGCCACCAGAACCGGCTTTTTGAGAGAAACAGGAGCCGCTTCTTCCAAAGTTTCGGTAATGCTTTGAGCCTCATACTCAGCAGAACCATACCATTGTGGAACTCCGTAGCCAGAATCCAAAGCGGTGTTGCCGCCTTCAGAGTTGGGAACTACGGGGAACTCTTGGTTTCCGAGTTCTGCGTATGCGGTTTCAGACCCAAAGTTTTCGGCACTATTGAGTTGCAGAGGTGACATTCCATCAAAAGTATTATTCTTGATTCCAATACTGTTATGACATTCACGACTTTCGCAAACAAACATTGGGTCTGAACGGGAACCAAAAATCATGCGAGATTTATCCCCACACCACATACAGGGCATAAGTTTTCCTCGATACATTACTGCTCCAGTAACATCAGTTCTTTCAAAATCATTTGTTTTGTGATTTAAGTAGGCAGGGTCTTCTGTGAAAGAAGGCATAGCACCAAAACTTGCGTTTTCGGCAGCCAGTCCCATGTCTTGCACGGTGTCCCATGCAACGCCCTTAGCAATCTTGCGGGCTTGTTGGAAGTTGGGTCCTTTCGACCATTCTCCCGAGTTAGGGTTCTGAACACCGGGTTCAATGAAATAGCGAGCCTTGGCTGCGGGGTTGCGACGAGCGATGTTTTGTCCGACCGGAGGATTGTCTCCGACAATACCGGTGCGGTAATAACCACTCATTTGTTGAGACATGACTTCACCAAACACAGCGTCCTTAGCCTTGCGGCGGTTCATAAACTTGCCTCGGATGTCTCGGAGGCGAGAATCTCCTTCAGCGTCAAAGTCCAAAAAATCTTCATAAAGCACTTCGGTATCGTCATCTGAAATTGTTTCAGATTTTACTTTAGATGGCATCAAAGTGGCCTCATAGAAAATGCTTACCTCTTGACCATTATTACCAGTATATTCTATTTCGCCGTTAAGGTATTCCTCTCGGGTAATATCAACGAGACCTTCCTTTTCAACTTGTTCTCCAATGTCCTTTTCAATCATATTCCTGAAAGTAAGACGATGTTCGTTAGTTAATTCAGAATACTGTTCATTTCCTGATATTACCTCATAGGAAACTTTGTAATCTTGGTTAATTTTTTGGTCTCCAGTAATGCGACGAGTAAATGAAGTTTTATAACTAAGTGTCCCAGCAGTTTCAAATGCGAGACCTTCGGCTTCATAACTTTGTTCGAAGATGAAATCTTCATCACAAGGTTCACACAATTTATGCGTCAGTTCTTCATCAACCCATCCCACGCTGGAATCAACTGCTCCGCACCTGTCGCAATCCATCGTTTTCTCCGATGTCTCGGCGGAACCATACCAGACGGGAACACCAAAACCTTCGCCAGCGGAGTTTTCTCCATAGGAGTCAGGAATCACGGGAAGACCGGGATAACCGCCGATTTCAGGAGTGTATTCCATCGCTGAGAACTCGTCCATAGTAACGAGGTCAGATTCGGAATATCCTTCAGTAGCAGGGTTGGCTACGGTGGGGTCAGCAGGCTCGTAAGCACTACCGGAAGGAACTTCAGCAGGTGCCGCAAAAGTTTCAGCAGACTTGTCTTCAGTAACCATGTTCACAGCCGCTGCAATATCTGAGGCTTCAGTCAAAAACTCGGAAACATTGAAACTTCCTTCAGAAGTGCTACCTGATTCTACGGCAGTTTTGATGGCTTCCACAGAAGTAGCACCAGCAGGGGCTTCTTGCAGAGCATAAGAACCGACCGAGTATTGAGCCGGACTACCGATGTTATACCGGCGAGTTCGTCGCTTGGTGCCTTGCATACCGGAAACCTTGGCTTCATCGCCGTCTTGGGCAATCTTGAGCGTCAAGAAGTTGTGGTTATCAGTTACACCTTGCACATAGAACAGGGCACAAGGATTCAAACTGCTTTGGTCGTCGGAATCCAGAGTCTTATACATAGCCTCGGGAACTACCCATGTAAAACGGTAAAAGTTCACCGTATCGTCGAATTGGCTGGCGTCATAACCCCAGTAATCATTAGATTTTACAAATAGCATTTTACTCATATTCTCACCTATACTCTCCGTAGTTGTGTTTCAAATCCTCCGCTAAAGGGAATGGCTGAAACCATTGTATCGCTGATACGGAGAATTGTGTGGGTGGTGCGCCATTGGCTGAGAGGCATGGTGCGACCCGAGGAAACATCCAGATAGGAGGAATCCACATCAGGACTGAGGGCGACCTCGCCCATGCGTCCATTTACATTGTCTTCGGTGCTATTACGGGAAATGCTACCGATTCGGTTTCCGCCGACTTCGCCTTCGGGCGGAGTCAAAAACGGAGTGTTAATCATCGAGACCAGATAAGGAAAGTCTCGGTTCACTTCGGGAGCGAGTCTTGCCACGGGCAATCGGCTACCGTCATAAGTAATACCGACACCGGCACCGGTGCTGGGGTCAAGAGAAACGGGACCGGAACCATCGTGAGTGGTTTGCGTGTAAGGCATTCCGGGTCCAGTAATGAACTCGTTGTTCGTGGTGTCCATGTAAGAAGAAGTTTGACCGACTTCATCAATGTATTCGCTGCTAAAGCCTTGAGCCGCCGGTTCAAAGGAATATCCCATGTCGTGAGGGTTCACATAAACAGGTTGTGCATCAACCAGACCGTCCATATACGGTGAATCGTTAGCAATAGAGTTTGTGCCTTGTAGTTTCAGTTGTTGATAACCAAGGAAGGCTTCGGCTAAAGAAGTGGGAACTTGGTCAATAGTGACTCCTGAAGATTCAATGTGCATTTCTTCAAGGTTGGCCGGAGTGATACCGTCGGCTCCGAATACTGAGGAAACTTTGCCTCGGAAAGTTTCGTTGCCGAAGTAAGCAGCGATACCAACCAGAACGGCTCCAAGTCCAATCTGTGACCAGCGCATAGGAATACTCTCTCCGTTCTGATACTTAAAGACTTCGTTTCATTCAAAGGGCATCCGAACACCAGTCAAGGCTGCCAAAGCATTTTGTTTGCGAATATGAAGCATGAGTTCATCGTGCTGACCGTATAAATCACCTGTGCTTCGCACCGGACTGGTTCGCATCATTAAAAAGTCCGGCATAGAAACTTGAGAAGTCCAAACTGGGCTGGGTCCTTCGGTTTTAGATTCCACAAATCTTTCAGGGTCTGAATAAGGTGATTGAGCAAAGTCTCCGGCGAGTGAGCGTGGGCTGGGTCCATCGGTCGGTGTGCCAATACCGTAAGGATAAAGACTGGTGGTTAGGATATTGCTTCCAGTAGTGGCTTCGCCTTCAGAACCAAAAGCCGAAGAAAGATTACGAGGTTTGCTACGCCATTGAGCCAACCACTCAGGGTCTTCCCGAATAAAAATTAAGTCTGATTTGTCTTCCAAACTATACCAGCCTCGGGGAAAGTTTTCAACCGGATGGTCGGCGTCGTTAGGCCAGACTACTTGAACTTGGGTTGGATAGATTCTGACGACATGAGCCGTGGCTAATCCACCACCGTCTTGAGATGACCGACTGATGTTCACAAGGTCGCCGGGTTTCCACGGTCGTCCGTCTTGAGAAAATGGACTTTGACCAACCACGGTGCCGAGATTACGGTAAGAAAGATTCGGATTGAGATAGCGAGAAGCAGCGGAAACAGCATCGTTGAAAAACTCGGTTTGTTGTTCAAAAGAAGTGCCTCGGAAAGCAATAGTGCTGGCTCGTTGTTGTTCCGGACCCGTCAAAACGATTCCAATACCTTCGGCGTTGATTCCGGCTTCACCTAATCCGCCAATAACTTGTTGATAGGGGTCAGAATCATAACCTGAATAAAAATCTGGAGAGACTAACATTTCCAGAGTGTATTCTCCGAGAGTTTCGGTGCGAGTGGAAACCCATGTTTCTGGAACTCTTCCAGTTCGTTGCAGATTAAGTCCGACGGAACGAAGTTCTCGGCGGAGAGCATCAAACTGAGCCGTGTTGCCTCCCAGCAAACTTTCGGCTAAGAAAGTGGGTCGGCGGCGAAGCCGGTTTTGCATAAACTCAATGAATTGAGGATTTTGAACGGATTCAACTGGAGCCATGTGAGGACCCGGTGTTTCCGACGGCGGTGTATCCACATGACGAAGTGTAATAGGTGGTTGGCTACCGCCGGCTCGGGTATAGCCTCGGAGGGTTCCATCGGCTTGTTGATACAGCGTGTAAGACATAGCCCATTGAAGCACCGGACGAGTTTCGCCAGTATCAATGTTTTGATAATAACGAGGTGTCGGCATAGCACGGGAACTATTCATGGTTAAATCCTCCCTAACAACAAACGATTGGTCAAAACTTTGCCGATTTCTTGGTCTAACAATTCTTGACGAATAGTGGTTTCAGAAAACTCCGGACGAACAGAACTGCGACGGTCTGGGTTGGGAGACCAAGTTTCTCGGGGCACTAAAGCCGCCGAAAAGTTTCGGCGTTCTGCTTGGAAGATTTCAGGATTCAAAGAAGAGGTGCCGTATTCATAAGAACCAGAACCGACGGTATCTGGATTAAGTCGGGGATTGTCTCGGAGAAAATCAGGAGTCTCGTCTAAACGACGAGGGCCATCATCAGCGTCTTCGTTGCTGCGGATTGGTTGTTGAGGCGAACCAGCGTCAGAAACCAACTTGTTAGTTGGAAGAGGAAGTGGCTCTTGAGCCGATTCTCCGACATACACAAGGTCTTGGTAGCGTTCTTTACTCCATGTGCCGTCAGGCCAAACCACCGTAGCATGAGTAAAACTGGGATGAAGAATCGTGCCAACGCCTAATGAAGAAATAGCCACCGAAACAACTTGTTGTCCGGTTTCAAACTCACGCAGCATTAGAATGACCTCGCTGATAGCCAAAACGATAAATGCCGTAAATGACTCCGAGACCGACCATGATAATACCGACATTCTGAGAAGCCCAGTTGTTAAAGTCAGATATTACTGCGGAAGAAGCAGCGAAAGTTTGAGATGATTCACCAGAAAAAACCGCCGGAACGCCCGTTTGAGAATCAGATTCAATCGCTACGGCTCCAGAATAAGTTTCGGAACCGGCATCGTAAAACGGAGAGGCGGAAACATCCATACCGAGTTCTTCCGGAGTGTATTTAGTCGTCGGGTGAGCATCACGGAAAGCCGTGGCGGTCATAGCGGTGCCATCAGCCATCAACAAATGCTCTTGACCTTCAGCATTAGAGAAAAAGTTAGATTCCCGGTTCATGTCTCGTCGGACATAACCGTTGGTCATGGAACTCATGGGCAGTAGTTCGCTGCACGACTACTTAAAGATTAGCACAACATTCTATCATATCGTTGTAACGATTAAACTCTTCTCCGCATTCAGGACATTCATGGATTTTAACATAAACACTCCAGTTATGACCATGATTCTCTAAAGTTCCGGGGTCGTGATGAAATAGTTTCCACCCCAATTGTTTGAAAAGTTTAATCATGGGTAAGTTATCCATTTGGTTAGCATCATCTATGATAACAAATCTGACTTGGTTAAAAACTTGTGGATGGGCCAACATCCAATCAATTAAATGAACACGATTTTTCAAACCTATGGGACCATCAATGATAATTCCTTCAAAAGTTTCATTATGTAAGATTTCTAAGGCTTGCCAATCATACCAATTATTTACTAATGGGGCATAAATGTAGGTGCTGTTAGGGGCTAAATACAACCATTCTTCATTGTGTTCAACGGAAGTAACCTCAAAGTTTTTAGTCAATTCTATGGTGCCTATGCCTGAACCAAACTCTAAAATCTTAGAACCAGTAGGTAAGTTATGATTTAACCAAACAAATAAAGAATCTGGTGCAGCATAACCCGGATTGAAATTATCATCAAAGGCTTTCATAATCTAAAATGTCGGAGAAACTACTTAATAGTTCTCAACTATTACCAGTTTTGAACGGAAGGGCGAACTCGTTGGTCGGTTTGCACCGGAAGGGGTCCGGCTGGAAAACCTCGGTAATCATCGTCTCGGTAAGGAGCCACCGGATTATAGTTTCCAGACCACGGCATTGGGAATCGGTATTCGGGGAGGAAATCATTGGCTTGGTCCCAGAATTGTTGAGAACCGTAGCCTGAGACTTGAGAAAACGCTGAAGGTGTTTGATAATCCAGAGGATTGAGATTTCGGTATTCGGTATCAAAACTTTCGGCTCCCATAATGTCTTCAGCACCTTCTACCACAGTTGGGTTAAGACGACCGAGTTCGGATTTAGGACCTGAAACATCTTGGTTCATTTCACTTCCAAAACTTTCGGAGACAACGGTGCCTCGGTGAACACCAGTTTCGGAGGCTTGGGTTTCTGAGTCCGATTCAGTCGGACCACAATTACAGTCGGCTTGACGAGTTCCAAAGAAATAACCGGAGAGATAACCGCCGGCCGCAAACAAACCCAAAATGTAGCCCATACGCTTGCCGTCTTGAGGAGTCATGTTATCAAACATTATATCACCATCACAAAGGAGTTCCACGAATCATGGAAACAAAGTTAGAAACTGAGGGCGAAGGAGCCGAGCCGTATTCAGTATTGAGATATTGATTGATTTCAGGGCGAACCGTCAAAGATTCTACGACCATTTCAGGGTAAGCAGGTGGTTGATAACCCGTAGCCGTAGTCATTTGTGTTGTTTCAGAAGTTTCTGATTTGAAACTTTCATCACCGAAGAGAGCCTTCCTGCGCCGTTTGCCGACAGCATAAGCAACGATACCGACCGTAGCCCATGCCAATAAGTGACTTCCTATCTTCATGTTCATAGATGTTTCTGAGTCGTTTTGATACTTAAAGATTACCTAAGATAATAGTTGTTGAGGAACAAACTTCCAGTTGAGAACAGTATCAAAGGGTTGTGGTGGAATCCAAATATGAACTTGGTCCATCAGCAAGACATTAGAAGTGTCTCGGAGTAAGGTCTGAAACCATTCAGCGAAAGTTTTGGGGTCGTCAGTTTGATAAAACAAAGGTTCCGGCGCACCGTATTGTTTGCCGTTAGCCATCCAAATAGAAACTATCCAATTTTCGGTAGAAATGTCTTGGTTGTTCAACTCTATGAAATAGTTTCGGGCATGATTCGCAGCCCCTAATTTTCCACGATGAATAATTTTAGAAGGCGGTCCACGGACACGCTCTTGTTTATCGTCAGTTAAAAACGAATACCTTAAACTGCGGATTTGCCTCAAGGCTGGATTGGTCATCAGGCATCAGACTCCGACTCTTCTGAGTCTGAATCTTCCTTTTCAAGTTGGGCACAGACTTCATCAAAATCAGCCGTGTGTGAACCATCATCACGGTCGGCTTGGGTAAGACCTACCCATGTTCCACCAACCAAACCAGCCGCAGCCGGTAAAACCGCCAGACTGGGATTGAGTCCAGCATAAGAACTTATCAAGTATGCGGGAATAGCCAGAAATGCACCAGCCGCTACGCCACGGGAAAAACTGCGGAGACGAAAGGCAGAGTGCTTATCAGCAAGGTAAGCAGCAAGCCCAGCATCACAAACCCGTGTGGTTTCGGCACGCATCCGACTGTTCATTGTTTAGACCTCCGAGGGACAACCAGAATTACTGGTTGGATGAGGCTCAAACATTGATAACAGGGGTCGTTTGGCGCAACTTGAGTGGGTCAAAGCGAGTGAAGGTAGCGACACCGAGAAGCATAGTAACTGCTCCACCGATTTGCATAAAGTTCACACCGATTACTGGAAGTGGGCGAGTAAAAATCTCGTAAGTTCCACCCAGAGCAGCAAGTCCACCAGCAACCATCAGGCTTGTTCCAACAATAATTGTTTTTGTATCCATCATATTTTTCATCTCCGTTGTTTTATTTTGTTTAGAGTCGCACCGTTAGAGGAGCCTCGGCTCCGAAAGTGCGACCGCTACTGTTTCCAATGCCTCCAACACGGCTGGTGCTGTTGAGCATACCACCCATGTCTGCATTTCGGACTGGAGGAGCCACATACTGTGCTTCCATGCGGATTTGCTTAATAGGTCCGATTTGCTTTGAAACATTTGGAATGCGAGGTTGCGTGGACATCGGAATAATCGGCATCTCACGCAGAGGCATACGCTTTTGGGAAACCGGCACATTGACGGTAGGCGCACGCATCATAGCCCGAGGGTTGGTAGGACGAACAGTTGTCATCTCGGCCTCAAATCGGGGGTCTCCACCAAAGTTCATGGTAGGTTGATGAGCGTTGATGCGTCCCAACATCATTTCAGACTTCATGCGTTGCATACCAGAGACATCGGCTTCGGCAGCGGGAGCGTAAAGTTCCATTGTGTGTGTGGGTCGCAAGTATTGGGCTTGAGGAGTAAGTCCTTGACCTTGAAGTTCATAGTTTTGCAGAGTGTAATCAGCAGCCATGCTACCGACGGGAACATCAATGCGAGGGGTGTTCACCTTGGTTGGTGCGGGACGAGGTGAGTTAGGAACAATACCTTGTCCGTAGCCACGACCGAAAATAGTTTCGGCTTCTGATAGTTGCTGAGATTCAGGAACTGCGATAGAAGGAACCTTGGTGATGGTAGGCATAGGGCGAGGAGCCTGCGAAGTAAGACCTTGACCGAGAGCCACTTTTGCGTTATATCCAGATAGTGTATCGTTCACCAATGAAACTTCGGGAAGTTTCATCATGTTCGGTGAATACGGGAGGTCCGGAAGGACTGTGCTGGTTCCAATTGTGCGAGCCATGTTATTACCTTACCTGTTCAACTACTTAAAGATTGTGTATTTATTCTCCCATAGCACCGGTGATAGTCATGTAAGCCAAACCAAGGCCGACAATGCCGACACCCCATAGGAGAGCCATGCGAGGTGCGAATCCTTCGGATGCCTTGACTTCGGTAGCACCGCCGTCTTGGGAACCTTGGTCTTGTCCAAAGTTCTCGCCGTCAGCATCTCCGCCAGCGTCGTTTTGTCCAGCGTCAGCACCTTCGGGGTCGTTGCCGGCACCGGTAGATTGTTCATCGGAAGCATCTCTGGCGGGAGCGACCATCGCCGTAACGGGCGTGGTCATGGTAGCCATGTTGGTAGTATCGTAGGAACGAGTAGCACCGTGGTTGGCTTCCCAAGGATAGTTTCCAACAGAGGTGTTGGGGTCTTCAATTACGGGTTCTGAAAATCCGGATTCGTTCATCATAGGTCTTACCTATCAAAGCCTGTGTCGGTTCTGATACTTAAAGACTTCGACGGATAAGGTCATCACAACCCGTAGCACACCAATTCAAAATATGAAGCGTTTGAGGAGCGATGCTACCGGTGGGAACGGCATACGGCTCAAAGGCTCGGAGTGGAATGTAATACTGTTCAGAATGAGGATAACCGGAGAAAAAGCCGTGCGAGACAGCGTTAAGACGATGAGAAAAGTTATAATCAGGAGTCTCTGACGGTGAGACTACATAACCCATACCGTATTTAGATTTAATGAACTTGCCGTGGTTTTCGTTAAAATGCGGAGCGTTGAACACCAACGGTCCGAGTTCTGACCGGTTTTTGAGGAGTCCCGAAGGTTTGATGTAAGCAGCCTTGGGTTGAAGCAAGACCGCAAATTGCATCCGAGTCAAAAGTTCAAAACGAGTGCCGGTAAGTGGACAGTTGCCGGTGATTTCAGGAATATGGCTGTCGCCTACGGTATTGATTACTGCCCAACGATGAAACTTATGGGTGCCGTGAGCCAAAGTAGCGGTGGAGAATATCTCTTCAGTAGGAATATGAACTCGTTCTCCTTTAGGCGAAGCCACGACCCAATCCGCTTTTTTGCGGTTGCTACTCCGAAGAATAAACCAAATTGGAAGACGGAGTTCTGTTAGCACCGCCAAAGGCGATTCACCGAATCGGGATTTAAACTGATTCCGAGGCAAGAAAAAATGTTCTACATCGGCAGCATGACCCGCTTTGCGAAGCGCAACGGAAACATCCGATAATCGGATAATGCCTTGGCCGAAAGAATACACATCAATTTATTGATGAAAGACTGACTTAAACCTTCGGTTGTGGCTCAACGAATACGGAGTCCACGCATGATGGTAAGCAATAAAGCCGAAGCGGTGGCTACTCCTCCGACGGCAACGGGAACAATCCAACGAGGAGTTTTACTGCTGTCGGTGTTTTGGTCATAATCTAACGAAAGTTCCAAAGATTCAGAATCATAGGGTTCATACTCAAACTCCGGAAGTGAGGGTTCCCAATCGGGATACTCTCGGACCAGATTATCTGACTCATATCGGGAAGTCGGGGTATCCGACACAGCCGGCACAGCCGGCACAGCCGGTGCAGCCGGAGGCAAGAAACTCTCGGTGCGGGCAAAGGCAGCGGCTTCGGCAGCCGAACTAATGGTGTCTTCGGGCATCAGGGTGTCGTCTAAGTTGAGATTTCCAGAACCGGCAGAGCCGCTTCCTTGAGTGGATTGCACATCAATGTTGTTTCCGGTGTGAGTTGTTTGACGGTCGCCACGGATTTTATCAATGACGATATAACCACGGTCTCGGAAAAACTCAGGAGCATAAGCGACACATTCACCTTTACGGGCGGAAGCAATTCCAGAAAGAATCTTTTTGATAAGTCGTTTGTCGGTTCCGAAAGAGAGTTGTTCATCCAGCGTTTTAAGGTCTCGGTTGTTAATGACATTGTGAACGAGATAAACTGAAGCCTGTGAAAGTGCTTCTTTGTTCACACCAGCGGGTCGTTGTGAAACCAGCGTGGCTCCGTAGCCCAAGGCTCGGCCGAGTTTGCAGAGTCTTACGATAGGGTCAAAAGAAATTGGTCGCCCAACTTGCGGAACGAAGTCTTGACACTCTTCCAGAATCGTGTGCAAACCTTTGCCGATACGGGCTTCAATCAAGGCTTCGCAGTAATCTCCGATAAGTTCTTGTTGTTTGGTGAGACTTAAGCCTCCCATTTTGATGATTAAGGATTTATCGGTAGTTTTGAGACGGTCCACTAAGGATTTCATATCGATAGATTGACCTTCACCGGGTTTGATAGATTCCACACGGGGCAATTGGTCTAAACCTCCGTGAGCATCCAAAGCGTCAAAACAGACGAATTGGAGTCCCAGTCGGTGAAACTCTTCCATCATAACACCGGCAGTAAAAGACTTACCAGAACCTCGCTTACCGGTGATAAACAAAACATTAGAAATTAGACTGTCTTCACCGTAGGCTGGAAACCGAAGTTTCTTACCGAGACAAATCTCCGTGGCTGTCGGAAAAGTTTCTCCCGAGCCAGCAGCGGTAACTGAAGGTTGCATCAATGCTTACTTTAATGCTCCGACTACTTAAGGGTTCGCCTTATGACCGTAATAATCGGCTATGTCTTCAAAGGCTTCTGAAGTCCCTGAAAAAATCTTCCCTATATCTGTAAAAAGCCAACTTATCTGGTCCATAACATCAGTTATCGCTTCGCCAGTTTCGGGGTCAATCATTTTTGAATCTGGAAATCCTCGCACAAACTTTTGGGCTACATTTCGGGGCCAATCGTAAAGTTTCATCAAGGCTTCAACTGTTTCATTGATATTTTCCTCAAGTTGGCGTTGCTCTTTTTCGCTGCGAAGAATTACATAGATAACATGACCATACTGGCGCAACCATTCATCATAAGGCTTGCCGCCAGAAACCGAAGAAGAGTGAATAATAGAGGCTCCCAAATCATCTCCGTCCGTCATGTAAAGTGTAGTCATGCCAGAAATATCGTGTTTCTGAGAGTTTTCAATTAGAACTTCAAAGGCATGGTCGTGATTTGTGTTCCCATCTGGAACGACCGCATCTAAAGCGTTGAGAATATCATTGGTATTTCTATTACTATGCAGCGATTTGGCCGAAAGTTTTCCAGTTCTTGACATCGGATTCCAAATACTTTTGGCTCCGTCAGAAGTTAGAAAACTTACTGCATCAGAGTATTCAAACGATGGCTCTCCATCGGGAATAGGCCAAACAATTTTACCAGAATTATTATAGGAATACACAGTAAAAGAATCTAAATTGATTGATGCTTGGCTAATCAAACACGCCGTTGCTAATCGGACAACTAATCCTCGGTGCAATTTTGTTCCTTCAAAAACTGTGCAATTACTTTTCATAGAACTTGATTGGTCCAAACAAATGTTATAGTGAGTGTTGAATCCTTTGGTTCCGACTTGGGTAGGGACTTCTTCCCGACGCAGCGGAAGTCCAATAAATGCTGGATTGGGAGCGAAGCGGTCTGTAAGAGTTTGACTCATCCCCATTTCTGGAGACCATTGACGAGTTCCTACGGGTTCCAACGGATTGATTTTAGCCGGAGGCATTTTTATGTATTTAGATTTTAATTTTTCGAAAGCGTCTCGGAGAATGGGGCTAAGTGGAACAGGATTAGAAACAATGTTAGGAATCTGTCGAGAACTCGTAAAAGCGAATGGATTGTCTGCCCAACTATCGGCTACATAATCACTCATATTAAAACCTCAGTCTTCGGTGCTACTAAGGCTACTGTCATATTCACCTTCGGAAATGTCGCCAAAGTATTCCACGACATCCTCAAAAACCTCAGAAGTTCCAGCGAAAATCTTACCGATTTCAGTAAAAAGCCAGCCCATTTGGTCCATTACATCAGTTATCGCTTCGCCAGTTTCAGGGTCAATCATCCGAGGGTCAGGGAACTTCCAAACAAACATTTCAGCGATTTCTTTTGGATAATCATAGATTTTGACAAGAGAGTTCACAACATCTTTTACATATCCATCCATTGTTCTTTGGTCGCTGTCGCTGCGAAGAATGATGTAAAACACTTTACCAAATTGTCGCATCCATTCGTCATAAGACTTGCCGCCCGAAACAGATGAAGAAGCCGTAAGTGGACGAGCGAGGTTATCTCCGTCAGTAATGAAAACCGTAATCATTCCAGAAATATCGTGCTTCCGAGAGTTTTCAATCATCACTTCAAAAGCATGGTCTTCGTTGTTGTCTCCATCGGGAACCATTGTGTCTAAAGCATTGATAATATCGTTGGTAATACCGCTGCCCCATGCCGAGGTTTTGCCGGACATATCCATTGGGTTCCAAATACTTTTGGCTCCATCAGAAGTCAAAAAATCTACCGCATCAGAGTATTCAAAAGAGGGTTCGCCATCAGGAATAGGCCACACGATTTTACCAGAGTTATTATAGGAATAGACTGTAAAAGAATCAAGGTTGAGGCTGGCTTGATTGATAAGACAAGCGGTCGCCAAGCGACACACTAAACCTCGGTGAAGACTGGTTCCATCATAGACTGTGGATTCTCGTTGCATAGAACCCGATTGGTCAATGCAAATGTTATAATGCGTGTTAAATCCTTTGGTTCCGACTTGAGTTTCAATTTCTTTCCGACGAAGTGGAAGTCCAATAAATGCTGGATTCGGAGCGAACCGGTCAGCGAGAGTTTGACTCATTCCCATTTCTGGCGACCATTGAGTAGTAGCCACCGGTTCCACCGGATTGATTTTGGCCGGAGGCATTTTCATGTATTTGGCTTTCAATTTTTCGAAAGCATCTCGGAGAATCGGACTCAACGGAACCGGACTGGCAATGACATTGGGAATCTGTCGAGAACTCGTAAAAGCAAACGGGTTATCGGCCCAACTATCGGCTACATAATCACTCATCGGGGTTCACCACCAGTTTCGGTTGTGATAGCATTTCTTTAGCGGTGCGTCCATCGCCACGGTTCATAGCCTGCAAAGTTTCGTCTTCGACACCAAGGTTGGAGATGTTATCGCCTTCACGCTCAAGGGCGGCTTCATAGGCTTCTTGAGGGAAATAATCTTCATCGGTGGTTTGACCTTCTTCGTTAATCATACCTCGGTTGAGATAATACTGACGAGTAGCGGCACCGGGTTCATAAGTTCCGGCTCCTTCCATTTCGTTGCCGATGTTCCAAATGTCTTGACAGGTGTTGCATTGATAGAAAATGGTGATGTCGCCAGTTTCCACCGAAACCATTGGGTCGGGAATCTCTTCAAAGTTGTGATATTTAGTTTCCAAAGAGGGTTCACCTAAAGGATTTTGAGGCATGAAAGTTTTGAGGTAAGTGTTCACAATGAAACGGTCTTGAGCCATGTGGTTTTCGCTGTTCCAGAGATAGTCTCCTTCATTGATGATGAAAGTTCCTTCTCGTTCACCGGTGGCTGGTGGGCGAATGTCCCACGATGGAGTTTGTGTCCAACGAGGATAGAAAACTTCAGTATCAGTCGCCGTTTCAGGAGAAAGCCGGTTGTGGAAAGCCCGACACTCGGGGCTAACATCAATATACCGACGACCATTACTATGAGTGAAACCTTCTCGGCTGCGTCCTTCGCACACAACATAAGTGTAACCGGGTGCCGTCATGCCTAATTCGCTGGTGTCTTCTAATTCCATCAGAATGTTTTCTTGACGAACTCGGAGTCGCCAAACCCGACCGGGCAAATCGGTTTTTTCATCGCTGGGCCGGTATTTAAGCAAATGAGGCGAAGTAATTTCCACGAACTCACCGTCAGCCGTATCAGGGAAGTATTGAACACGACGACCCGGAACGATTTGTTGAGGAACCTCCATGTTGTTTTGTGCCTCCGTGAAATAATCTCGCATAGAAACTCCGGCTTCAGGGCTATCGCCGTTGAGATTCTGTAAGACTGTTTCAATAACAGTCTCAGAGTCATTGATTTCAATGTTTTGGGCTTGTTCAGCGAGTTTCTTGGCTCGCACTTCGGCAGCGGCTTTGGCTTCATGTTGTTTGTCATTAGGACACAACATAATGCTCATACCAGTTTCAGGACCAGATTCCGGCATCCCCGGAATCGGTATGCCTGCCCACATTTGCAGTTGTTCTTGACGCAAGGCTTTGTCGGGAACCATTTCATTACTGAGCAAAATGGGCCAGATAATACTGGCGATACCATCGGCTCCACCACTCGAGGCTGTGACTAAGGGTTGAGGACTCACGATTTTGTAAAGACCCGGTGTTTCCATCGCATCGTTGTCCCGAGCAGGGCGTCGGTCATTAGGTTTCCAACGACCGCAGCGTTGGCATTCCAGAGTCCAACCACGCTCCGGCGAGTAAAAGTATTGGGTATAGGCTTCGTCGGTGGTTCCGGCAGCGTGACAATGAATACAGATTTCACGGGGAATCCGAACAAACATTCGGACCAAAGAAGAAAACGGATAACGCATCGGTGTGGCGTTCAAGAATCGGGCTAACTGTTGATTGTTATACGCCATAACTTCTTGTTGAGCATACACTTCTTCAATACTCATAGACTTTTTCTTGTCCATACTGGCGGAACCGTAGGAATAACCTCGCTTTGAAGGTGTGCGGTTAGCATTGATTGGATGACCGTCTTCATCGAAACAACTGTTTGGGAGAACATCGGTAATTTGAATCCGAGGAACTAATTTGAGGTCGGTGTGAATCGGACAATAACCCATGTTATCAACCAAACCACCTCGGGCATCCTTGCCGTCTTGATTATAACTGGGGAAGAAACCCGAACTCAAAGCGTTTCCAGCGGAATCAGTTTCCTTGAACTTACCTGTGTTTTCATTATAACCGTCGGGAGAACCGTCAGGTATGGCGTAGGGTTCACCGTGAAGTGGAGCATAGCGTTCAAAATCACACATGGGTTCGGGACATTCATATCCATAAGGTCGGCGCATTCCAGAACTCACCGATTCATAACCAATTTCCAAATTAGGAATCCAGTCAAAATACTCAATTCCCGATTTGATAACTACTCCTTCCGGAACGGGTCCTTGATAAGAGACTCGCCACATAAACGGTTTCAGAGAATAATCAGGAACAAGATTGCCTCCTCGTCCAATGTTGCGAACTGCTTTAACATCGGTGCGACTTCGGTTGAGTTTTTGCCACTCGGAGGCTTGATATTCGCTGACGATAGAATCGTGGGTGAACTCTCGGAGGCAGCCAACTTGAGAAACATCGCTGCTACCGCAATCACGGCAAGAAGAATAGTGTCCAGTAACTGTGGTGTGGCAATCATTACAGGTAGTGGCATGGTTGCAGCGAACACGGGACATATAGCGATAACCAAACGCCGTGAGATTGAGACCAACATTATGAAGAGTTTTGGCTGGTTTAGCCGAAGAAGTCCAACTCATATTGCCGTTGCGTGCGCCAAAATCCACAAACTCCCAGTAAGGCATAAAGTCTCGGCGGCGACAATGAGGACAAATCATAATTCCAGTATCAAAAGATTCTCCGTATCCGGCTTGGATATACCCAGAAATAAATTGTTTGACGATACCGAGAGTTTGGTGGAACTGGGTTCCTTCAGGACCTCGGAAATGGTCCACAATTTCTTGAGATGAATTAAGAGTCATATTGACTCCATCATTGAGGAACAAGTTGTGGAAAATCATTTTGGTCATTTCACGACCTTTATCCGAAATGTAAGTATTGTTAGCATAAGGCATATTGTCACTCTCCGTTCTAATTTCCAGTATGTTGCAGGTGCATATCCCATGCAGTTTCATATAACCATGCCTCGCCTGCGGCTACTCCGGTTTTACCGGCGAAACCTTCTTCAGAAGTAGCGTAAAGTCCAGCGAGCAGATTGTTGAGCAACTGAGCATACAGACGGCTGCGCTCGGCTCCTCCCATGCCTGCTTCGTTATAACTTTCTAAACCGGCACCTTTCATCATGGGTTTATAACCGAATCCCATTTCAAATTGACTGGCGGCGACTTGACCACAATGAGGACAAAGTGAGTAACAGTAATGGGCGGGAATCCAACGAGGTGTGCCGCCCACATCAATTTGATAAAACTCAATGGGGCGGATAAGAGGGGTGTTCTCAGAACCATCATAAGTGCGAGTGCGTAGCACGGTGTATTCTCCGGCCGGAATTGGCCCTTCATTTCGGGTAGCACCGCTGGTCAAAGGACAGGTTCCGGGGCTGGGATTATAACCGAGCCATTTGTTAGCATTTTCAGAAAACTCGATAGTTACATCAGCCATCACTTTGATTCGTCGCCAATTTTCGGGGTAAGGTTGAGAAACTGTGCTAAGACCCAGACCGGCTCCAACATCGGTTCCGACCGGCATTTGATTTCCGAGAGTCCAACCGATAGAAGGATAATACTGGGGTCCACGACCATGACCTTCCCAAAGTTGGAAAGTAGGTGTTTCGTTGCTCGGCGTGTAACCGTCTTCGGTGGCTGGATTATCATAACGACCGTTATTATATCGGTTATCCACTAACTTTCCTTGTTCTAAGAGAGTTTTGTGTGCGCTTCGTCCGGAATAACCGTTTTGTTCGTCGCCATAGCAAGTGCGGAATCCTCCACCATAAGCCGCCCACATCGCTGACGACATATCCTTTTTGGCTTGGTCTTTTTCAGAACCGCCGACCACAAGTTGTGTGCTGTTAGCAGCGTTATAGTTCACGATAACATCTGAGAACACATTGGCCCAATGACCCCGACGAGACTTTTCCAAGGGAAGTTCGTTAATTTCTTCTTTCCAACCGACCGAGACATTCGGGTGGATGTTAAGATGTCCAATTTCGTGTTGAATCACGAATTGCAGGTCTTCACGAAGCCGAGATTCGGGATACCCATGATAGTTTCCAGCGAGAGCATGAGCCAAATAATCTCCCGAAAGTGAGATATAACTCATGTTAGTGTAAGCAGCGGAATGTTCAGCCGTCGGAACGACTACTAAGGGATTAGATACACCGTTGATACGCTGCAAATCGCCCAGAATCTTTTTAAAAGAATCAGGAACATTTCCCTCAGCGGGTTTTTCATAATACCCTCGGGGACGACCATCCACTTCCTCAGCCATAGTTCCCTATGGGGGCTTCAGATACTTAAAGATTCGGTTTGAGAATCTATTCCGAATAAACGAATTGCACCGCATCATTGAAGACCAATTGATAGTGCAGACTGTCCACCAGCGAAATGTTGCCGCTGTCTTTGACGCCATCGGCCATAGTGTCTCCATAAGAACTCGGTGTATAAACTTGTGGGTCATCTACCTTGAGGAAAGTTTTACCTTTGCCATCAGTCAGGTTAGAAGTTACACCCAGCGTCAGATTGAGCGTCACGAAACCGTCGTTGTAATCACTTTGGAAGAAACGAACCCACAATCGGAGGTGGTCATCGCCAGAGTAATCCGTTTGACCGGAGGGTGCGCCGGCGGCGTGGCTAAGTGGGAAACAAGCCATGATGCCGTCGCCTAACAGAGAACCTTCTAAGCCTCCGAAAGTTTCCACAGCACTCTTGCCGTCAAAGTCAGCAGCGGTTCGGTTAGCGTAATCCAAAGTCCATGCGGAAACTCCAGCCATGAGTTCATCAAAAGTCGTGGTTTTGATACTGTCGGCGTTGCCTTCAATGTTGCGAATGCGAACACCGGGAGAAACACTACTCTTGAAGGCTGAACTAATCTTGGATAATTGGTCCAAAAGCGTATCTCGTTGCAGAGACCCCGCACCTTTGCTTCGCAGAGCCTTTCCAGCCACAATTTCACGGACGGGAATGCGACCTGCGACCATCAAGGCTTGGTCCGAGAATGACGAAGCGTAATTCATGTTGCTAAGTTGGTTTTCTTGGAAACGGTTGGCTCCACCAGCCGCACCCGGAATCTGGTCGGCACCAACGGAACCCAACATTCGTCCCCATGCACCGATAGAGTCTTGATAAGTTCGCCATTGGAACTTGTTGGTTTCATTTTGGAATCCTTTACCGGTCAAGTTAGACCAAGTTTCTCGGGTTCCGCCAATAGCCAAACGAGAAGCCACACCTGCGGAAGCACGGTTAGAAGGTCCACCGCAAATGGGTGCCATTTTGCTGTCTAACAAAGACAACAGCGTGTCTCGGTCATCCGAAAACAAGTTGGCTTGCGCTGAAATCTCACCACGAAGCGAGTAATAATCAAACAGGATTTGTTCGTTAGTGGATTTATCAGGGTTGGGGTCATAAGAAACTCGTTGCAGGTAAGAGTTATACAGAGTGGTGTAATCTGTATAACGACCGTAGTTGCGTTGAGGAGGCGTAGCCGATTGACCTTTGATAGCCGCTTTTTCGTTTTCAACGACCATTGTGGCGATGTGCCAATGCACCGGAGTAAAACTGCTTCCAGCATTGGCGGTCATCATAGCCTTTCGCAACGGTTCCAAAACAGTTTTCTCATAACTCCAAAGGTTCGGAGCCGAGCGTAGAACATCCATACAGCGACGATAGAACAAGTCCCAAACATCCAGAAGTGGGTAATTTCCACCCGAGACACCAATATCGTTTGATTGCATGAGATAACCATTCACAACGGCTTCACGAATCCATTCTTGTTCGTTGTTATAATTCAAATCGCCACCAGACATACCGGAGATTTCACCTTTGCTACTCTTGGCTCGTCCCAGACGGTGAGCCGTTACATAAGGCAAAGCATCCAGAATCTCGCTGCGAGTTACATAGGATTTACCTCGCAAGAAAGCGAGAGCAGCGGAAAGTTTTTGAAGGGAGGTGGTGAAACGGAAACCAAGCACACGGTCAATGTCGCTGGGTGTATGTCCTTCATAGGTTTTAGCCGCATTTCGGTCAGCAATTTTCACCACGGCTTTTCCGTCTTCAGAAGTGTTAGTCGTCGTGGAAAAGTCCATCAAAGGTGAAGCATACAGATAATCAGCAGAACTGGGCGTCAGCGTGGACTTGCCGGCGGCCTTAAGACCGGTGTTAAGAGGTGCAAATCGCTGAGTGAACAGAACGGAAATGTAAGACATTTCTCGGAGAGCGTCATAAGTGCTGCTACCGGGTGTTTGACCGGGTGGAGCATAGTCAATGTTTTTACTGACGAAACTCCATACAGAATTGAGGTCAGAGAAACGAAGAGGATTGACTACGCCGTTGATAGCGTTATCAACCAATCGCAATTGAGGGCTACTGCCTTTGCGGAGAACCCTACCGGAGAGTTGTTCATATCGGGCACCGAGAGAAACCGACTTAAACAGCAGTTCCATGTCGATACGGTCAATGAAAGCAAGGTCGTTTCCTTTTTGGTGAGGGTTGGTATCCATCCACGCCACGAAAGAAGGAGAATCGAAGTTGCGTCCACGGTATTCCACCTTTCGCTCGGCAATTAGACCCAAAACTGCGTCTTCTACACCAGCCTGAGAACGGTTGGCTTCGTTAAAGAACTTGACTGGTTGAGTAACGATGGGTCGGGGAACTGGTTCAAACTCATAAGTTGATTGTTCTACACCACGCAGAACATCTTGTTTGGTGGCTTGGCGGATTTCAATACCGTAAAGCACTTCGTCAGCACGCTTTTCATAGTCAATCTTAGCGACACCGATTTCTCGGAGCATTTCTTCCAGAATAGATTTCTTGTCGTTATCGTTGTCCACACGAAGGTCATAGAAGTGGTCCATCAAAAACTCTCGGAAGTTGTATCCTTCGTTGCGTCCAGCATCAGTAAAGAGACCACGACCAGAAACCAGATATTGATTGAGAGGCTTGAAGTAGCCGCCTTCGGAGGGTCTGTTCATCAAAATGCGCTCATAGTTTTGAGTGGATTCAGAAGTTTTGTCGTTGAAAGCGGGGAACTTGAGTCCAAGGTCAAAGTCATATTCATGTTTGCCGCTGGCGTCAGAAACAGAATACTTCATAGTGGGTTGGAAAACAAAGTTTCCGTCAGCATCCAAGAGTTGAATGGGTGCGACCACAGTTTGAATCTGGTCTTCAGGAAGCATTTTGAGCAAGTCGAGAGTGGTGAGGTCGTCGGCTTTGGAAGGGTTGGGATGATTGAATCCTTGCACGGGAACTTGACCGATGTAGCAGTTGGTCAAAAGACTGTAATAATCGTCGATAGACAGAGCCGTTTTGGTGTATTGTGCGGATTCATCGGCTTTTTTACCTTGTGCATAAAGGAACTTGTGGTCATATAGGTAAGCACCAGAAACCTTAGAGGTAGCAGACCAAGGAGTGAAACGCCACTTGTTCCAGTTGTTATAAACCGCAGCGTAAGCCTCGTTGGAATAATCAATAGCATAAGTCATACCTGCGGGGAACTCTTGGGCAGGGTAGGCTCGGTCAGCACCGAAGCGTTGGTCGTCCGAGTAAGAACGACCTTCGGGAACCAAATAACGAACCTTAGAGGATTGTCCGTAAGAGTTGCAGAGCAACACAGCGGCTGATTCAATAACTGTGGTTTTACCCGTTCCGGGAATACCCGAAAGACGACAAGTGGAATCTTTCATCAACCATGCCGCCATGAACATTTCAAGGTGTTCGTAAGTATCAAAACCGAAAACTTCTCCAAGAGAAGTCATAGCCGTTTGGATGTCTTCCAGTTTGCGTTGATGAAGTTCTTTGTTTTCCGTCAGTTTGGACAACCTGAGTTTAGCCTCGAAGATTTTAGACAAAGTTTCGCCCAAAGCACCGGCTTTGAGGGCATCGGAAACTGTTCCCTCATAGACATTGGTAACTTGATAACCGCCGTAAGCGGAATCTTCGATTCCGAGGTCATCAAGGTCTATTTCGTCTCCGTCTTCGTCTAAGACCAACAGATTAAGAGGTCCACGATTGACGCCCGAGAAAACTTCAATACTACCGAGAGTTTCGTCCAATTCTTCCAGACTTACCATGTCTGCTAAAGACCGACCGCTGCTGGAAGCCACTTCTTTGAGAACGGCTACGCCTTTTTGTCCCACAATAGATTCCAGTTGTTCTTCAAATGTCGTCATTCTTAATCACCTCGGATTTTGAGAGCATAGGTTTTGGAACCTGCGCCCACTACTATATAGTAGTTGTTGTCTTGTTGAATCATAATGGTTTTGGTGTCCACTTGACCCGTGAGTTCATTGATGCTGTTATAACGACCACTCAAACGAGAACTGCGGCGAGCCGCTGTGAGATGCTTTTCAATGTCTCGGATGTCTAACGCACCAGTAATAACCATGATAGCAGGTCGTCCAGATTCAGAAGTAGCGACAATGCCTCGGAGAGTTTGTCCTTGGTTATCCAAGGCTTCAAAACGCTCGTCAAGGTCAGGAACCAGAATGGTTGTGCCGTCGTCAGAAGTCATTTGGAATTGAGTGTAAAGGTCCACGGAGTATTCTTTGGAACCAACTTCCAGCGTGAAACTTCCTTTGTCTTTGGAAGCAACCTTGATAGAAGCAATTCCTTCTCCGTCTCGGCGTTTAGCGGGGTCCATGACTTGCCTATCCTCGTTGATGGGACGCAAGTTTCGGATGTCGAAGGGGAAGAGGAACTCTTCTTGGTTGCTGTCGGAACTATCGTTGATGTTGAATCCAGTAAAGAGGTTGGTGGAGTCTTTGGTGCTTTCAAACTTAAGAGTAAAGTAAGCGGCTTGGGTATCAAGGTCTAATTCGGTATCAAAGTCCAAAGCCAACGGTTGCAGCAAAGTTTCATCAAGTTGGCTAAGGTCAGCCATGATGTCTTCAACAGGTCCGTGAGTGATTTTACGGTATCCAGTTTGATAAGCCGCACTCAAGGATTGTTTGGCTTGTTCTTCGGCTGATTCTCCGGGTCCACCATCAGTATAGTTGCCGGCTTTGAATCGGTTTTCCAAACCTTCCAGACCGGCAAAGGGGAATCCATAAACGCCGTCAGCGGCATCCACGATTTCTCGGAGTGAAACTCCATCAACCAAAACATCCGTAATGGCTCCACCAGCCGAGGGTTCATCCATAACCAGTTTCAAATCACGGTAATTGAAGAGGTTAGGACCTTGAGTAGCCGGAACTTGTCCGAATCCTTCAATTCCAATAAACACTTGTCCTTGATAGAACGACAAAATAACGGTGGGAGTTTGAACGACATCATATTCTCCACCGTCGTCATCAAGAGCAGTTTCCATGTTGCTGTCGGAGTTTGCCATGATTTTCTCATAAACATCGTAATCTAACTTACCGCTGGAAAGTAGCACAGCGAAAATCTCAAGGTTAAATGCACCTTCTCGGGTGGAACCAAGTTTGACGGATAACCGAGCATCGGTTGGATAAGGAATCTTGCCGCCATTGGCGTTCCATGCTTTTGTGGACACCATACGCTCAGAAGGTTCAGGAAGTTCGATTTCATCACCGTTTTTCCACCAAATGCTAAGGTCATCAGTTTCAAGGTATTCATCAAACTCGCTGGGTGGGGCTGGTTCAGCCGGTGCAGGTTCTGGTGCTGGTGCTGGTGCTGGTGCTGGTGTGGCGGAGGGTGTTGAAGGTGGAGTAGCAGAAGGCACGGCTCGTCCGAGAGGTGTGCGAACCGGAATGGTGGCTCCAAAAGTTCGGCAAGCACTTCCCAGTTCATACTTGCTGTTACCGGCGAGACCCGTAGTAACACCGGCACGAACTTCGTTCACCCAGCCTTCATCCACAGAACCGGTTGAGGCGATGCTCAGAATGTTGATTAAGTCCCAACCGGTTCGGTTGAAACCCGATTCAGGTTTAGCGTTACGGCCGCCCATACCTTTTGAAGCACCCTGCGGAAACACAATACCGTTTGAGTCTCGGACTTTTTGAACACCGGCTCCAATTTTAGCGAAAGTATTGATAGTCCAGTTATCAATATCATAAGCGGTCAATCCGCCGAAAGTTTCGGCTACAATGGGTGCGTTGTCGGCCCAAGGAGTTGAAACTTGGTCCGAGTAAGTATTGCCTTTCATACCGCCGCCTTTAGCGACTTTCAAACGATTTTCGGCATCGCCGGTAACGGTGTGCCCTTCAGCATTGAGAAAAGCGATGATGTCGAATCCAAGTCCTTCCACACCGGTTTTGTTGATGTTTGTTGCTTTGAAACCATTCGTGAGAAGATACATCAGGATTTTCTGAGCCTTCTCTCCATCAACAGTAGCCATAGAAATACTCACTTGGTTCAACTACTTAAAGATTCCTACCCTGTTCTCTGAGGAACATGATAATATCGGCTCTCATAAATTGATACTGTCGGATGAACCATCGTTCATGCAACCGAAGAAAATCACAGAGATGTCGGATGTTCCGATAACGACTACCGTAAGGCTCCAAGGCATCCAAGAAATCAGAGAAATCGGAGTTGGCCCACACGGAAAGTCCTTTGTCAGACAGACTCATAATGAAATCTCGGTTAGCGACTAACCGATTAAACAATTCGTTGTTTTCAGCGGAGAGGTCGGCTTCAGATGGTGTGTAAAACGGGTGAGCGATGATAAATCGTTCAATAAGTTCTAAATAGGATTGCAGATGAACGGAGCGTAGCCAAGTAAGCCAACCTTCCATTTGATTAGCACAATAATGAGTCCAAATAGCGTTCAGATGAATCACCTTCAGTCTTCGTCAAAATTAACTAAAAAGGTCTCAGCCGAAGGTTGTTCTGGTGAATCTGGAAACGAGACTTCTGGAATCTCATGGGCTTCAGTAATTTCTTCCAATGAAACTTCTTCGGGTTCGGGGTCTCGGGAACCAACAGGTTGTGGTTTCAATTCTTCAGGATTAACACCGGCTTTCGCCGCCAATGAGTCCACAGATTCTAAGCCTCCGCCAGTAAGACTCGGTAGGTTGATACCTTCAACTACTAATGGATTATACTGTTCCGCAGATTCGGGAGTCGGCAAATCCTCAAACGAAACTTTGGAATTGCGACGATGATGCTCGGCTTCAGCCGCCATTTGAGATTGGATTTTGTCGATTCCTTGTTGGAAATTAGGGATGCCTCCTTCGGCGGTGTAATCTACACCATCGCTGGCTTTCTTGTTGATTTTGTTTTGAGAATCTCGTTCCATAACTTCATCCACAGAGAGTCCGGCTTCACGGGCTAATTGTTCCAAACCGTTGATACCGAATTGGGTTTGGGGACGAGTGTTGAGAGCCGAAGTTTCATAGTGATTTTTAGAATTGGCTGGGTTAGGCGCACCCATCATTTCATACCAGTTCACCGAAGAAGGTTCTTTGAAGGGGTCTTTGGGAGGTGGGGCAGCAGGTTCGGCGGGAACGGTCGCAGGGGCGGAGCCAACTGACTCTCCAATTGAGATACCTCCGGCAGAGCCGGATGCAGCCGAACTGTGTTCTGAATCGGATTCTGATTGAAACAAACTCAAGTCAGCGGTTTCATTTTGGGCTGCACGAATGCGTTCCAAGAACTCTCGGTCTGAGTCATCCAATTGGTTTTTGCGACCACCGAAAAAGTCGGAAGCGTTTTTGATAACGGGGGCAATATCATTCCAGAACTCAGCAAGGTTGAGAAGACGATTGGCCGTTGGTGAAGAATCCACAGCGTCGGCTACACCATACTTTTCAAGGAAATTAACCAGAGGAACTAAGACTCGCTCATTCATATCAGGGTCCAAATTAAACCGTCGGGAAAGTTCAGCCATGTCGGAAGCACCGAACATAGAGGCGATATTAGCGGAATTACCTTTTGATTTAGAAGTAGTGTCTCGGTTATCAGCAGGGTTTTCTTTTGAACGAGACTCACCGCTTCGGTCGTTGCGAACCAAATCGTCAAAATCACTCATAGAATCACTTATGAAAAGACAACTACTTAAAAGTTCTTGAATATGTCTTCGGCTTGAGCCTTAAGACTGGATAACCATGCTTGATTATAAGTGTCGCCAACGGTGCGGTCAATGCTGGCTTCGGCAGCCAGCGTATCAAGGCTGGTAGCCAACAGGTTGTGAAGGAATTGGCTGTCGTCGCCGGTAGCGGGAACTTTGCGGATAAAATCCGAGAGTTCAGTCGTCATTCTTCGCATTTCTGATTCTCGGGCCGCAGTTTTAAGAGACAAAACTTGAGTAATAAAATCAGATTCCAGCGTGGACAAAATCTTGTCTCGCAGCGAAGTTCCTTCGGCGTCTAACGACGACACGATAGCGTCAAAACTTCCATACAGACTGTTGATGTCTTCCACCGTAGCCGAGATTCCTAATGAGTCAGTAAATTGACGGAACTGTTGTTTGATGGTTTGTTCTCGTTGAGTTTCCAGAAAGTTTTGATACGCCGAAAGGCTGTCTCTCATAGCCGAGAGATTTTCAAACAGTTCTTTGGGATTCACAGGGATACTCTCCTTAGTTGAACTTAGGACCGTTTCGGCGGTTGAAATCTCCCAACAAGAAGTTGTTTAGTCCACTCATGGCGTCAAAAGACTCGGCTGCTTTGGCTTTGGCTTCGTTTTTAGCGGCTCTTTCTTCAGAACGCTTCATGTAATCTTCGGCTTCAGAGAGTTTCTTGTCGAAACGGTCAATGGTGGATTTCAAATCATCTATTTGACTCTTGTAATACCAACTGGTTCCTAAAGCACCAATAACCAGACCCGCCATGAGTCCCATAGCGGCAGCCGATTTGCTACCGACCGCAAATCCCGCCGAAGCGATGGGTCGGCCACCAGCGGTGGCTGCGGTGGCTGCGGTGGCTGTTTCAGCCGCTGAACTTTCGCTGGTTCGCTTGGATAACTCAGAATGAATCTTAGCGAGGTCGTCTTGGAAAGTAGATAATTCTTCTGGAGATGGGCTACTGCGAGTCATGCTGTGCAACAAATCCATGAGTTCTGATTGAGACATATCCGAAAGTTTCATGTTTTTTCGGACCGAGATGCTTTCAGCAGCGAAAACTTGGAGTGGCTCAGAGGCCGACGCTGGTTCTTCCGACACGATGCAATCTGTAAGTTTTTTCCAACCACGAATACCGTTGCCTCGGACTCCCAGAACATATTTACCGGGACCGGTTTCTTGAGCGAAACTCACAAAATCAGGAACAGAGATAGGGTCGTCGGACCGAAGAATGTCTTTGGTTCCTGAGTTTTTGACTCCGGTAATGTAGCGGCGCACAAAGTAACCCATAGATGTCCTAAGTTGTTTCTGATACTTAAAGGTTCTGGGTTCGGATAGAGCCTGTTCGGATGATTCGGATGTTATCCGATTCAACTCCAGATTTTCGCCAGATATTCATAACACTCAGAAATAGACTCTTCAGGTAATGATTCGGCATCGGGGTCAATGCTGTTCATAAGTGTGTTGAGGCTGGTCAGCGTGTCCATCAATCGCTTCCATTTGAGATTGTGAATCTTGGTGTAAAGGTCTCGGTTGTCGGCTCGGTCTTCGTAGCCTTTAGAGGTGAGATACTTACTGAGAGCCAACAAATCTAATCGCCATCGGATTCCACCTCGGCGTTCTCGGCTTTGAGCGTGTCGGAACATAGGACGGTTGCGAAGAATACCGATAACTTCTCGGGAAGTGTAACGACGAGGTTTAAGTTCTAACATTTTTTGAGCAATTTCGGTGCTATGACCGTAGCCTTCGTGGTCTAAGAGATATTCCACAATATCAAAAACGAGAGTTTCCACTAAAGGGAGTGGCGTAGGTCTTCGGCTATCGTCAGACCCTCCGCTATCTGAGGGATTAGAACTCAAACGAGTTCACTCCTCTTCAGAGTCTTCTGCTGGAATATCAAGGTATAGACGAACCAATTCTCGCTTGCCTTCTTCATAAGCATCTTTGGCTTCTTCCAAAGTGAGTCCGTCTTCTTTATGAGCCATGATAATTTCTTTGCGTCGTCCTTCATAAGCCATGAGATTAAGAATCGCCAAATTGAGGTCGTCCATTTCTTCCGGAGTTTCAGGATTGTCGGGAGTCGCAAACAGATGTTCAATTTCGGCTACCAGTTCTACGGCGGTAATCGGAGTAATCGTGGTGAACTCCTCAAGGTCTTCATCCAAACGGCTACCGCCGCCGGTCAAACTCATTCGTTCAATGAATTGAGTAGCCGTTTCTCGGGTAACTCTCATTCCAATTCGGGGCCAAAATCGCATTTCGGGGGCGGTCATAGTCCCTGTTATACAGGGACACCTACTTAAAACTTCACTTTACACCTGTCGGAAACTTTGCACGGTGCGTCCGTCAAAAATGGCTTCAGCGACAAGGCGAGCATTCGATTCGGCTTGACCATTGATGTAAAAATCAAACCCTCGGGCTTGGTCTAACTTGATGATTTTAGTCAAGTCGGAAACTATCTCAGGATAGGTCTTGGTCATGGGAATCTCCTTCGGTGTCAAGTTGGCTAAGGTCAGCCAAAACAGATTCAGCCGGAGTCCATTCCGAACTGAGTCCTCCGTTTTTACTTTTGAAAACTCGGCTGGTGCGGAAACCCTCGGCGGAACGAACTTGGTCAGAAAAAAGTCGTCCCGCACATTCTAATTTCCAAGGGTCTTCCGAGAACACTTTTCGCCACAGCATTTGGTCAGCCAGCGTCATCGGACTGGGAGACAAGACGACACCAAAAAGAGTATCATAACTAAGTTCAGCAATCATCACATGAAGTCCGGTGCCGGAAGAACTGGTTCGCACCCAAACACGGGGTCCAAACTCGGATAACAAGGTTCGGAGGGCTTTTTGAACCGTAGCATCTGCCACAGTAATGTCGTCCCAATCAAAAGTGAGACCGGAACTGTCGTCAGACATACGCTCAAAAGGGTGTAATCACCGTCTTAAACAGTCGGTTTCGCTGGCTCTGCCGTGGATTTCCATGCGGCACAAACCCAATCAGCCCGAACTTTCGGATAACCCGAAAACAGTCCACAGAGATATTCGCCGTCCACAAACATAGCGTGAGCGCAGTTTCCACAATGTTTTTCAAGATTGCCTTCTTGATATGCCTCGGGCAAAGCCTCGGGAATCGGTTCGCCATTAGGATAAGTCGTCATGCGAACCATAAGTCAGACCTCAGAAACAGTTGCCTGTTTTAGAGCGTGGGTCAAATTGGATAGAATCGCTGAGAGGGCGGTAATCCAAAGGAGTGTAATCGTGAGCCACTTGTTCAGCCTCATTGGTTTGAGTTTCTTCTTCGGTTTCTTCCACCTTTTTAATGTAAGTGTGAGCCACCGACTTTGCACGCTCGGCATCGTCGGTGTTGCCTTCGTGAGCCGGTCCAACAGCAGCGTCAGCGGCAATAGTGGTATCATCGCCTTGAGGCCCAGACCAGAAGTAGCACAGGTCGGTATCAGGGTGCAATTCGGTGCCGCCTTCTGGGAAATCAGAGGTGTATCGCTCGGTCCAATGAGTAAAGGCTACACAGTTTGGGTCGTCTTTACAGGCTTGAGCGCAAGCCTCAGAGCCGACAATGCTCTTGCGGGCATCGGGCTTCTGCAAATCGCTGCCTCCGAAAGCAGGGTAAAGGCTACCTGATTGTTTCGTAAAAGAATCCAAAGCAGAAACTTCGGTGGTTTCTTCAGGAGTTTCAATTCCACCGGCAACAGTTGTTTCCGTCGTTTCAGTCGTTTCGGTGGCTTCTTCACGCTTGGTAAAGTAGTAATATCCAAGACCCGCAGCCACAACTGCTCCAAGAACTCCGATAACTGGTGTTTGAGCCATGCAAATATCTTGGCGGTTCTGATACTTAAAGATTGCCCTGTTATTCTTCGGAGTCATCAAGAAGGCTACGGGTTTTCCAAACCGCTAACTCGGTCAGCAGTTTATTGCGCCAGAGAACCCAACGAACAAAGTAAAGACTGAGAATGCCTTGAAAGCAAACGATGAAAGCCAGAATCACCAGCAAAGTCCATTCCCAATCAATCGTCATCAGGGTCTTCCTCCGGTTCCCATGTTAGCACAACTTGGTTATCCTTTTTACGGCGATTGATTTTGACGGTTTCGGGAAGTTGGTCCAAAACAACCCAAGAATCACCGAAACTACCTTCATCACTATGTCGGAATTGCCGATTGTCTCGGGTCCATTTAGCCGAAGTGATAAACGGCAAACGAAGAGTGGCTTTACCGGCCTCGGAATCAAGGTCGATAGATGGGAAGGTTTCAAAATGAAGTCCTCGGGGATTCCAAAGAGTTTCGGAAACTTGGGGCAATTGTTCAGCACGGGGTTCAAACGGCAGACGAGTCATACCAACCATGCGAAGTTTGTTATCCGAAACCAACTGCCGATACTTAAGAAGGTAAGGTTGCTGGATTTGATATTCGGCATAGACTAACGCCGCTGCCGGATTAGCAACAGCGGTGTCCCAGACATCTTGACCGTAGTTAGGAATAATGTGATTGATAACGATGTTTTGAACTGGAATCTTCATGGTTTGCATAAATCGGACCGTCCGAGCGCACTCGGCATAGCCAGCCTCAGTTGGAATGGAAACCAAATTGATGCTGACGAACTCGGGATTGCGAAGCAAAGTTTTGAGTCGTTCAATGCGGGCGATAAAGTCTTCCATCAAAGCCACAAGTTTAGAGGTATCTCCTTTTTTGATAAAAAATCCTTTGAGATTTTCAATTTTGGCTTTCATGCGAAGGATTTTGAGAAGAAAAGTGTTGAGATAATCGGGAGCCGAAAGTGCTTTGAGAGTGTGGCCGGTCGGAGCCGTATCAAACACGATGAGGTCATATTCGGTGCTAAGACACAATCGGTTGATTTCTTCTAAAGCAAAGGCTTCATCCATACCCGGAAAGTTAGCAAGGTCGGACATCATAGAACTGTCGAAACCGGGCAAAGTGCCGAAGGATTTCTCCATGAGTCCCGAAACTTGTCCGAAGAAATCGGCGGCTAATGCCTCGGCATTGAGATTTTTGGCCCACAACGGTAAGTTGGGAGCAACCTGAGTGGGCCGGTCAGAGACTCGGATGCCGAGAGTATCATCGGTGCTGTGGGCTGGGTCGCTGGAAACCAGCAGAGTTCGTAATCCTTGGGCGGCATGATGGAGGGCTGTGGCGGCGGAAACCGTGGATTTACCGACTCCACCTTTGCCAGTAAAGAGAATCATCTGAGCCATGTTTTATATGAAGGTGAAGCACCTACTTAAAACATCTCAAGACCAAAGAGCCTGAAAATCAGCGTCAAACGCCATGCGAATGTCTTCGTCTTCGGATGCTATATCCGGAACATCCGGAACATCAATAGTAATCGCACATTCTCCAACACCGCCTTTGAGAGCCACTAAAACCGTAGAAGTTTCAAACTCCATGTCGTAGATGAGGTCGCTGGGGTTCGCAATAATCATCAATAATCGGGGTTGTTCCGAATAAGACAATTCATCGGGAATCCCAATGCGTTTTCCGACTTCAGAAGATTGTCCTTCCCAAAGTGGAACTCCGTCTAACAAAACCACAAACTCAATAGAACTCAAAAAAGCCGAAGAGTTGGGTCCAAAAACGAGTGTATCAAGACAGATATTAGCGGGGACATTTAGTGTGCCGATAGACACCGTAGTTGGGTTTAAAGGCAGGTCCACAATTCCATAATACGCATCGTCCGAGTTGGACATACCTTATCCTTGTGTTTTCTGATACTTAAAGATTCAGGGTGGTTGCTCATTCCGGATTTCGTTTGTTATCACGCCTACCTTTTCGGATTGAGGAGTGTTCTCGGGATTTATTACCGGATTTCGGGGCTGAGTTGCGGGTATCAGGAACAAAAGTTTCGGCAGCGGAGTCTAATTGTTCCAGATTTTCAAAACCAGTCGTTTCATAGAAATCTCCGGACAGCGTGTCTTCCAGACCTTCTCGCCATGCGGCTTGTTGCCGACGACGAGTGCGAAGCCGTCCTTGACGCTCTTTGAGTTTGAGTGTTTCTCGGTATTCAGTTTGTTGAGAACGAACCCAGTCTTCAATTTCTTCGGGCGTAAGTCCAAGTTCGCCTTTGCGGAGAATCTTGGCTTTATACCACTCTACATTTTCTACGGTAACTCGGAGTCCGAGATTTTGCAGTTCTACGGCCACCAGAGAATCCACGCCGTCAAAGAGCAAATAATCAGTCCATACTCGGGCAGTTCGTCCCGTAGTTCCTGAAATGATATAAAATTGAAAACCTCGGACGGTTTGCCCTCGGTAAGAGCTA